>Ga0075420_100000918_pt1 | contig 24333 bp, 23 predicted proteins | sample SoiMetdeltSBSDD4_FD_75296 | JGI IMG/M metagenome (GOLD analysis project Ga0075420, IMG submission 75296) | Bulk soil microbial communities from a Populus tree surrounding site in Tennessee, USA - Soil MetaG P. deltoides SBSDD4 | ecosystem: Environmental > Terrestrial > Soil > Tree plantation...
TCCGTGTCTTTGGAGGAGTCCGCAGGTGAGCCAGGTGACGGTCGCCGAGATCCTTGCCCGTTGCTTGCGCGATCCCGCCTTCTCCGCGAGGCTGAAGGCCGACCCGGAGATCGTCCTGGCCGACCTCGACCTGACGGATGCCGAGCGCGCCACGATCCTGGCCGGCCTGCGGTCGAGCGGCGGCGGCCAGAGCCTCGATCAGCGCCCCCGCATCGCCGGTCGCATCGTCTAGCCCGCGCGACCGATCGCGCCGTCGCGAGCCTCCGCCGATGTCAGCAGCCTCGCCGACCGTCGACGGCCCCGGCGCGCTCTGGGCGACCCTCGCCACGGCCGAGCCATCGGGACGCGTCGACGTCTGGGCATCGCTCGCCGACCAGATCGATCTGGGCGCCTACGTCCCGATCCCGAGCCCGGACGTCGAGGCGCGCGAGGTCGAGGGGCGCGACGGGCGCCGCTTCTGGGTGCTCAGAAGCCCATCGCTCAACTATCTTCGCCTCGACGGGACGGATCTGGATCTCTGGCAGAGGATGGACGGCCGGCGCAACGTCCGCCAGGTCGCCCTCGATCACTTCCTGGAGCGCGGCGGCTTCGTCGCGGACCGCCTCTCCCGACTGGTCCGCCGGCTGCGCCTCGACGGCTTCCTCGGCCCGCCGCCGAAGGACGCCTACGCCGACGTGGAGACGCACCTGCACGGCCAGACCCGCCTCGCGAAGTGGGCCGGCCGGGCCGGCCGCGTCCTCGAGATCGACGTCGCCCGAGTGCCCTGGGCCGACCGCGCGTTCGGCCTGGCCTACGAACGCGGCGGTTGGCTGCTCTACACCCGCCCGGCCCTGCTCCTCTGGGCCGTCGTCGTCGTGGCCGGGCTCGTCGCCTGGTGGCGCCAGGTACTCCTGGCCGAGCACGACCTGCTCCAGACGAACGGCTCGTACACCCTGGGGCTGCTCACCCTCGCCGCGCTCGACATCGGCGGCGTCAAGGTCTACCAGATCGCCCAGGCGCTCACGATGAAGCGTCACGACATCCGCATCACCTCGGCCGGCCTCCAGCTCTACTACTTCTTGCCGCTGATGTTCGTCGAGACCTCGGACGTCTGGATGGCCGACCGCCGCTCCCGGATGGCCGTCTCGCTCTCCGGCCCGTTCTCGGTGCTGGTGCTCGGCGGCGCGCTCGCCCTCCTGGCGTATCCGCTCGACGGCACCGAGATGGGCGCCTTCCTCTTCAAGGCGTCGTTCGTCTGGCTCGTGAACGGCGTCTTCAACCTCTTGCCGATCCTCGAACTGGACGGCTACTTCCTCCTCGTCGACTACCTGGAGCTGCCGGCCCTGCGCGCCAACGCCCTGGCGTTCGTGCGCGAGGGGCTGCTGCCCCGCCTGCGAGCCCGGAGCGCGCTCACCCGCGAGGAGCGCGTCTACACGGCGTACGGCCTCGGCTACGCCCTGCTCGTCGTCCTGATCCCGATCCTGATCCTCGAAGCCCGCGACCTCCGCTACGCCAGCTCGTTCGCCGAGCTCTGGCGGCGGCCGGACCCGGGCGGCCAGCTGATGGCGATCGGCATGGGCGCAGTGCTGCTCGGGCCGGCCGCCTTCGCCATCGTGGCGATGCTCGGTCGGATGCTGCTGGCGGTCGGCCGCTGGCTGCTCCTGCGCTGGCGTCATGCCCAGGGCCAGGTCCCGCGCGAGCACCTCGAAGCGCTCGCCGCCCTGCCGTTCCTGGCGGACGTGCCCCGGCTGGAGCTGCGGCACGTCGCCGCGTTCCTGCGCTCCGAGGACGTCGAGGCCGGCCAGCTCGTGGTCCGGCAGGGCGCGCGCGGCGACCGCTTTTACGTGCTGCTCGACGGCCAGGTCCGGGTGCTCAGGATCGCCGCCGACGGCCGCGAGGAGCGCCTGGCCACTCTCGGCCCCGGCGACTACTTCGGCGAGGCGGCGCTAGTCGCCAACGTCCCGCGCACGGCCACGGTCGTCGCCGAGACACCCTCGCGCCTGCTCAGCCTGGACGCCGGCCACTTCCGACGCTGGCTCGCCAGCCGGGTCGACGTCGACGCGGCAGTCCACCGCACCCTGGCGGAGCGCGAGCTCCTGGCGAAGCTCCCGCTTTTCGCCGGCGTCGGCTCGGCCGAGCTGGACCGCCTGGCCGCTCAGATGCTCGTCACGCGCTACTCGGCGGGCGACACGATCGTGGAGCAGGGCGCGGCGGGCGACCGCTTCTTCGTCATCGTCGACGGCCAGGTTGAGGTCGTCCGGCGCGACGAGGAGGGCGGCCCCGAGACGCCGGTCGCGCAGCTCGGCGTCGGGGACTTCTTCGGCGAGATGGCCCTGCTCGACCGCGCCCCGAGGTCCGCCACCGTCCGCGCGCTCAGCCCCGTCGAGACCTACACGCTCGCCGCCGACGAGTTCCAGCGCATGCTGGAGCGACCCCCAACCCACGCGCGGCTCCGCGCCACCGCCCGGCGCCGCCTCGCCGAGCAGACCCCGGCGGCGGGTTGAAGGTCTTTGACGAAATAGCTCGGTCCCGGACTGCTCCCCCTCCCCCGCGCATGGGGGATGATGTCGGCGAAGCCGATATTCGCGCCGCGCAGCGGGCCGGGGGGTAGGGGCTCCCCCTCGCCCCTCGCCCCTCCGTCGCGGTACCCTTCCGCCCGGCACCCCAATCGCCCCCGGAGCTGCCCAGGCGTGGACTGCTGGACCTGCGAGAAGACCGCCCTCGGCTCGTGTCGCTTTTGCGGACGCGGGGCCTGCCGCGAGCACGCCCAGCTCAGGCCGTACATCGTCAGCCTCTACCGCGCGAAGGCCGACCAGGTCATCAACGCCGTCGTCGTGGAGGACGCGCTGCACTGCGGCGTCTGCCGGCCGCGCGGCGAGCCCGTCCCGCTCCCCGACCTCGACTGACCGGCGCGTAGCGCTCTTGATGCGCGCGACTTCTTGACGTTCCCGGCCGGCCGTCAGTACAGTGATTAGCGGGTAACGCCAAGAGTGGCGCGTGGTGTAACGGTAGCACAGGGGACTTTGGATCCTCTAGTTCGGGTTCGAATCCTGACGCGCCAGCCGCATCGGTGCCGGTCCTGCTGACAGACGGTCAACAGCCTCGCACCTGGCGCACCCACGGAGCATGCAACAAAGCGAGCCCTCAGAACCTCCACCCGGGACGAGCCGCCCGAGCGCCGATCGCATCGGCGTCGTGATCCTCGCCGCTGGCAAGGGCACGCGGATGCAGTCGCGCCTGTCGAAGCTCGTCCACCCGGTCGCCGGCCTCCCGATGGTCCGCCAGGTCGTCGCGCTGGGTCGCCAGCTTCGACCGGCCGTCACGGCCCTCGTCGTCGGCCACGATGCCGACCAGGTCGCGGCGGCGGCCGGCGACGGCGTCGAGGTCGTCATGCAGGCCGACCAGCTCGGGACCGGCCACGCCGTCCTCCAGGCCCGCGACGCCCTCGCGGACCGTGCCGACCTGGTAGTCATCCTCTACGGCGACACCGCCCTGCTCCGCGTCGAGACCCTCCGGCGCATGCTCGACGTCGCGCAGGACGCCGCGCTGGTCATCCTGACCTACGTCCGCGGCTCGTCGCCGGTCCACGACGCCGTCAGCGCCAGCTATGGCCGGATCGACCGCGACGAGCGCGGGCGCGTCGCCGGAATCATCGAGCTGCCCGGCTCGCGCCGCTACGACGAGATCCAGGAAGTCAACGCCGGCGTCATGGTCGCCCGTGCCGCCTGGCTCTGGGAGCAGGTCGGCCGGCTCCCGAAGAGCCCGAAGGGCGAATACTTCCTGACCGACCTGGTCGCCCCGACCGTCGCCGCCGGCCACCGCGTCGAGGCCGTGCATCCCTCGGACCCCGACGAGATCCTCGGCGTCAACACCCAGGCCCAACTCGCCGACGTCAATCGGATCGCGATGGACCGCCTCCGCACCCGGTTTTTGGATGCCGGCGTCCACATGCTCGACCCCGCCACCGTCTACCTTGACTCGACGGTCCAGATCGAGCCAGACGCCATCATCCAGCCGAACACCCACCTTAGAGGCCGCACCACCATCGGGCGCGGCAGCGAGATCGGACCGAACAGCATCGTCGAGGACACGACGATCGGCGAGCGCTGCCGCGTCATCGCGTCGGTGCTGGAGCAGGCGTGGGTCGGCAACGGCGTGACGATCGGCCCGTTCGCCCACCTCCGGCCCGGCGCCCGCATCGAGGACGAGGTCGAGCTGGGCAACTACGCCGAGGTCAAGGCCAGCACGATCGGCGCCGGCACCCTGATCCACCACGTGAGCTACATCGGCGACGCCACCATCGGCGCCGGCACCAACGTCGGCGCCGGCACGATCACCTGCAACTACGACGGCGAGCAGAAGCACCGGACCACTGTCGGCGAGGGCGCCTTCATCGGCAGCGACACCATGCTGATCGCCCCGGTCACCCTCGGGGACGGGGCGCGGACCGGGGCCGGCTCGGTCGTCAACCGCGACGTCGAGCCCGGCCAGCTCGTCGTCGGCGTGCCGGCCCGCCCGATCCGTCGCGCCAGGACGGCACGCCCCGCGAATGGGCCCGAGACCGTGACCGACCCGACCCCGGGCGACGCCAGCCCGGCCCAGAGCTGAGCGCGGAGCGCCGGACGGTACCAGCGATGCCCGAACTGACAGCGGACACCTCGGCCTGGCTGCTGGCCTTCTTCATCTTCGCGCTCCTGGCGCTGCTGGCCGTCGCGGCACAGGCCGCCATCCAGCACGCCAGCCGCCCGCGGATGCGCCTGCTGGTCGAAGCACGCGTCAAGGGCGCACGCGGCGCGCTCGCCTTCCTCGAAGACCACTCGCCGATGCCGACCCTGCTGCTGTTCCTCCTGATCGTCGGCATCGGCGGCGCCGCCGCCTCGCTGGCGGTCGCCGTGACCTCGAACACGCTCTATCCGACGTGGGAGGCGGTCCTGACCGCCCTCGGCGTCGGCGCGCTGATGGTGCTGCTCGCCGTCGTCACCCGGTCGGTCGCCGCCTCGCGTCCCGAGATGACCGCGCTGGCCCTCGGCCGCCCGCTCACTATCGCCTCGACCGTCACCCTCGGCATCATCGCGCCGCTGCTCTGGCTGGAGCGGTCGATCGTCGACCTCCTCTCGCCGCCCCGCGAGCCCGGCCTCGCCCCGGACGAGGACGACCTGCGCCTGCTGGTCGAGAGCGTCGAGGACACCCGCAAGCTCGACGAGGACGAGCGCGAGATGATCCACGGCATCTTCGGCATGAGCGCCCGCCCCGTCCGCGAGGTCATGGTTCCCCGCATCGACGTCATCTCGATGCCGCGCAGCGCCACCCTCGGCGAGATCCTCGACCGGATCGTCTCGACCGGCTACTCCCGCATCCCGCTCGCCGACGACACGATCGACAACGTCGTCGGCCTCGTCTACGCCAAGGACGTCCTCCGTGCCCTGCGGGCCGGCGCCCTCGACGACCCCGCCGAGCCGATCGCGCGGACCCCGTACTTCGTGCCGGACACCAAGAAGGTCGACGAGCTGCTCCAGGACCTCCAGCAGAAGCGGACGCACCTGGCCATCGTCGTCGACGAGTACGGCGGGACGGCCGGCATCGTGACCATCGAAGACCTGCTCGAAGAGATCGTCGGCGAGATTCGCGACGAGTACGACGAGCACGAGGAGGTCCGGATCCAGAAGATCGACGAGAAAGAGTCCGTCGTCGACGCCAGGGTCTCGATCCGCGACGTCAACGAGGCACTCGACTTGCACCTGGATGTCGATGAGCTGGACACCCTCGGCGGCCTCGTCTACCACGAGCTGGGCAAGGTCCCGACCGAGGGCGACGAGGTCCGCGTCAACGGCTGCCTGGTGACCGTGCTCAGCACCGAAGGCCGGCGGATCAAGAAGCTGCGGGTCCGCATCGTCGAGGAGGATGAGCGCTGATGGCGCGTCGCAGGAGCCCATCCGACCCGCGCGGCTCGAAGATCGTCAGGATCACCACCTGGGTCATCGCCGTGCTCGTCATCGCCAGCATGGTGCTGGCCCTGCTGCCGCTCGGCCAGCAGTGAGCGCGGCGGATCGGCTGCGCGCGGCGCGCGGCGTCAGGCACCGCTACCGAACCGACCGCCGGACCTTCGAGCGGATCGTCGCCGAGGTCGTCGCCGGGCTGCCCGAGCCGTTCCGCGACCGCTTCGAGAACGTCGCCGTCGTCGTCGAGGAGTGGCCCAACCCGGACGCCGAGACCGTCGGGGCGACCGCCGACGACGCGGAGACCGACCTGCTCGGCCTCTACCAGGGCGTGCCGTACGGCGAGCGCCAGACGGGTTACCACCTCGTCCTCCCCGACCGCATCACGATCTACCGAGGGCCGATCCTCGCCGCCAGCCGCACCGAGGCCGAGGCGCGCGAGGAGATCCGCCTGACCGTGCTCCACGAGATCGGCCACTACTTCGGCCTCGCCGACGACGAGCTCCCATGACCGTCGAACGAATCGCCCCGGCTCGTAGACGACGAGCTCCCATGACCGCCGAACGAATCGCCCCGGCTCGTCGTGGTCACCGCACCCGCCCAGGCATGCCTGGTACAGCACCGAGCAACCTTGGCGCAGCCATGAACGACACGCTGTGGAACCTCACCGCGACGCCACACCCGCTGGGAGCGCGGCCGTCCCGGCCGCTTCGTCGTGTCCCCTGCCTCGGCACGACCGGCCGGCTGCATCACGCCGGCGCGCAGCACCTGACGGACGCCTGACCGTGCGCGTCGACGTCGTCACCCTCTTCCCCGAGATGTTCGCGCCGCTCGAGCACAGCATCCTCGGCCGCGCCGTCGAGCAGGGCCGGCTCACCGTCAACCTCGTCAACCCCCGCGACTTCACCACCGACCGCCACCGCACCGTCGACGACTACCCGTACGGCGGCGGCCCCGGCATGGTGATGAAGCCCGAGCCGATCTTCCTGGCCGTCGAATCCGTCGCCCAGCCGGGCGCCGAGGTCATCCTCCTCAGCCCGACCGGCCGCGTTTTCAGCCAATCGATCGCCGCCGAGCTCGCCCGGCGCGACCATCTGGTCTTGATCTGCGGCCACTACGAGGGCGTCGACGAGCGCGTCCGCGAGCACCTGGCGACCGACGAGATCTCGATCGGCGACTACGTCCTGACCGGCGGCGAGCTTGCCGCGATGGTCGTGATCGACGCCGTCGCCCGGCTCCTGCCCGGCGTCCTGGGCCACGCCGAGTCGGCCGGCGACGAGTCGCACAGCCACGGCCTCCTGGAGTATCCGCAGTACACCCGCCCGCCCGACTTCCGGGCCTGGCCCGTCCCGGAGCGGCTGCTCTCCGGCCACCACGCCGAGATCGCCAGGTGGCGCCGACGCCAGGCGCTGGAACGCACAGCCGCGCTCCGCCCGGACCTGATGACCCCCGACCTGCTCGCCGAGCTTGCCGACGACGGCACGAAGAAGCGCAAGCGCTCCCGCTCCCGGACCGTCTCCCCCGACACGACCGGCGACATCCGCACCGCGAGCGTCAGCGAGCCGGACCCGCCGCCGCACGCACCGCTGCCGGACCGGCCTCAGTCGCCGACGCCGTCGCCGCCTTCCGGGCCGAGCCAAAACGTGCCCGCCGGCCAGCCGCCCTCGCCGCCTGAGTCCGCGCCCTGACCGCTTCGCCAGGACGCGCCACCCCTCACCGTCCGGCCCCGGCCGCCTCCTCGTGCGCGAGCACCGCCGACGTGATCTCCTCCACCAGTTGATCCACGTCGAACGGCTTCCGGACGAACGTCGTGACCGCCCCCTCGCGCACGGCATTCGCGACCGCCGGCTGCCCCGGGTTCGCCGACATCAAGATGATCGGCGGCTCGTTCCAGTGCGGATCCCGTCGGAGCAGCCCCAGCAGCTCGATCCCCGAAATGCCCGGCAGGTTCACGTCGAGCACCAGCACCTCGATCTTCACGTGCTGGAACACCGCCCGCGCCGCCGCCGCGTCGTGGACCACCGTCGCACCCCACCCGACCACGTCATTCAAGACCTCGCGGATCAGGTCGGCCGCCGCCTCGTCATCCTCGACTACCAGTATTGATAGCGTGGTGGCTGTCAGTCGCTCCATGATCCGGCCCCTGCGACAGTTTCACATCAGTCATCTGCCATCAACGCACGATCCGGTCCCAACCCGACCCGGTGCTTCCGTCATAGGACGCTCGACGCGTTGCCCCTGCCCGCGAGGGCTCGGTAGAATCCGAGGTGGCTCCCCCGGAGGGGTGTCAGAGCGGTTTAATGTGGGCGTCTTGAAAACGCCTGGGCGCAAGCCCCGGGGGTTCGAATCCCTCCCCCTCCGCCCTTGTCAACCTGTCGCACGGGTCGTGTCAGGCGAACGTGTGCATCCCCCTCCGGGTGTCGGTGGCGCTGCCCTCAGCCTGCTCCCGTGACCGTTGTCACAACCCAAGGCCGATCACCCATGCTACGCTAGCGTCGTCGCGCAGCAGCGACCGTCGTTCGGCAAAAGCCCCGACCTTCTCCCACCAGCCAGCGGAAGCCTACGCTCGCAACGAAGGGAGCGACCTATGGGTGAGATCCTCGGCATCGGCACCACCCACTTCCCCGGCGCCGTCGGCCACGGCGAGAACATGACCCGCACCCTCCAGTCCGTCCTTGCCGACCCCGCCCTGCCACTCCAGTACCGCGACCCCGCCAACTGGCCCGCCCGCATGCGCGAGGAGTGGGCCGACGACGAAGGCAAGAGCGCCGGCCGGCAACACCAGGCCGCACTCAAAACCCACTTCCGGCGCGCCCGCGAGGAGCTAGATCGCTTCAACCCCGACGTCGTCATCATCTTCGGCGACGACCAGTACGAGAACTTCAAGGAAGACATCATCCCGCCGTTCTGCGTCCAGGCCTACGACGAGGTCGTCTTCCACCCGTTCGCCCACCGCTCAGGACCGAACGTCTGGGATGAGCCCGCAGACAAAGAGTTCCGCGTCAAGGGCCACCGCGAGGCCGGTAAGTACCTCACCCGGCGCCTGATCGAGCAGAACGTCGACATGGCGTACGCCTACAAGCCGCTCCACGACGCGCTCTCACACGCCTTCGCCAACACCATCATGTTCCTCGACTACGACCGGCAGGGCTTCCCCTGGGCCGTCATCCCCGTCCAGGTCAACTGCTACGGCAGCAAGGTCATCTACCAGCGCGGCGGGCGCGGACCGATCGGCCAGGCGGCGCCCGAGGCCGACCTCGACCCGCCGTCGCCATCTCCCGCCCGCTGCATGCAGGTCGGGGCCGCTATCGCCCGCGCCATGACCGAGAGCCCCTGGAAGGTCGCGATCGTCGCCTCGAGTAGCTGGTCGCACGCCTTCCTGACCGACAAGAACTGGCAGCTTCACCCCGACGTTCCGGCCGACCGTCGCCTCTACGCGGCCCTCGAATCCGGCGACTACGCCACCTGGCGCGAGACCTCGCTTGCGAGCTTCGTCGAGTCCGGTCAGCAGGAGATGCTCAACTGGGCCGTGCTCGTCGGCGCGATGGAGGCGCTCGATCGCAAGCCGCAGGTCACCGACTTCCTGGAGACCTGGGTCTGCAACTCCGACAAGATCCTGGCCGTCTTCCGCCCCTGATCGTCTCACCTGCACCTCTGATTGTTTGAGATGCGCCCTTGATTGTCTCACCTGCGACTGAGGATCGGGCTCCCCCTCTCCATCGCAATGGGGAGGGATGTCGGCGAAGCCGATATTTGCGCCGCGCAGCGGGCGGGGGGTGGGGCCTCTCCCTGGTGCGCCGCTCCCCTCGCTCGCGGGTATCTCCAGATATGGCCACCCGCGTCGCACCCTCCAGCGCATCAGCAATCGACGCAAAACCGTGTCCCCAGGCAAACGAACCCAATCTCCTTCGAGTCGGACCTCGCTTCGTACCACGAGATCCCACCCGGAACACCGTTTAAACAACGATTTCCCACGGTTTCCCACGAATGTATGCGCCAGTACCACACGGTTTTCCAGGCCACCGCTGCCCGGATCGGCTACACTCCGACGTCCTCCACAACCCGCTCGGGAGTGCCCGACTGGTGCGATCCTCGAAGATCCTGCTCGCGCTGCTCGCTGCGATCGTCGCCCTCGCCGTGCTGCCGCCGGCCACGCCGACCGCCCGGGCCCAATCTCAGTCCCAGGTGCCGCTCTACATCCTGCCGATCCTCGACGGCACCGTCAACGAGCGCCGCGTCCGCGACGTCGTCGACCGCCTCGGACCCGGCAGCGATGAGATCAAAGTCGGCTTCAGCGGCGTCTACCGCTACCTCGCCGAGGTCGAGCCGCCGGACGACCGCGACGAGGACACCGACGTCCACTTCCTCCCAAAAATGGGCGGCCTGGAGCGGATCGCCAACGTCGCGAAGGCCACCAACACCCCCTTCCTCGTCCACCTCAACGGCGGACGCTGGGCCGGCGGCGGCCACCTCGTCGACCGCCTGATGAGCGACCCCGCCGTCATGGCCTGGAGCCACGAAGACACGCCCTGGTCGTACCCGAAGGACGGCGAGTACCACTTCTCGCTCGGCGCCTACAACGAGCTGTACCGCAAGTACAAGCGCCGCAACCTCGAAGCCGCCGCCCGCTGGCTCGCCGCCTTCAAGGCCGGCCCCGACGGCCACCTCCTCGTCGGCGTCTCGACCGACTCCGAGGTCCTGATCAACACCCACCCCTGGTACGACTACAACCCGATCGTCCTCGACGAGTTCGTCAACTGGCTCCAGTCCTCGGACATCTACGACCCCGCCCAGAAGGGGCGCTGGGCGAGCCAGGGCCTCAACCTCGGCATCCGCCAGCTCAACGAGCGCTGGGGCACCACCTACACTCGCTGGCGCGACGTCAAGCCGCCGCGCCAGCCCTCGGACGCCCAGGCCTGGAAGGACTGGCTCCGCTTCCGCGCCCTCCTCGTCGACCACAACGTCCAGGAGCAGGTCGACTGGATTCGGAGCGCCGGCCTGACGACCGTCCCGGTCTTCGCCCACCAGAGCCCGGCCCTCGATGCGGACGTCGCGTCGGACGTCCTCGACGCCGCCCAGGTCGACGGCGGCGGCACCGGCATCACCACCTACGGCGAGAACGCCGGCAAGGCCGAGCTGTTCGCGAAGGTCAAGGCGTACGGCGCCCCCTGGGGCATCTTCGAGTACAACCCCCGCACCGAGGACGAAGAGGCGGCCCTCGCCGCCCTCAGGACCGCCCGCGAGCACGGCGTCGCCATCCTCTGCCCCTACCACTGGGACGACGAGGGCGGCGAGAACGAGGCCGGCTACACGATCCGCGGGACCGCCTTCGAGCGCGCCCTCAAGCGCTTCGTCGAGGCCCCGGCCGCCTCATCCGGCCCGTCGCCTATCTCGGCCTCGGGCCAGGACCCCGCCGCCTTCGGCCCAAGCCTGTTCTCCCACCGCATGGCCCTGCTCTGATTGCGATGCGGCCCTGATGCTTCGCCTCCTGACTCCTGACTCCTGACTACTCGCCCTCCAGCCCGCCGCCACCGATCCACGCCCGCCGCGCCTCGGCCGTCACCACCCCGGCCAGCCCGAGCGCCACCCGCGCCTCCGTCGCCGTCGCGAACGAGCCCGCCACTACCACCGCCCCGTCCCGCCTCGCCTCGGCTCGCGCCCGCTCGATCCCCGCCGCAACCGACGACGCCACCAGCACCTCGGGTCCGCCGATGCTCCGACACGCCGCCGCCAGCGCCTCGGCCGGGAGGGCGCGCGGGCTCGTCGGCGTCACCACCACCGCCCCATCCGCCAGCGGCAGCAGCACCCGCAAGATCGCCGGGGCATCCTTGTCCCGCAGGATGCCCAGCACCAGCCAGAGCGGCCGCGTCCGCCAGCGCCGAAGCTCCTCCGCCAGCGCCCGCGCCGAGTCGACGTTGTGGGCCGCGTCGATCAGGACCCGAGGTCGCAGCCGCGCCAGCTCCAGCCGGGCCGGCAGCCAGGCGCATTCCAGCCCCGCCTCCACCGCCCGACCGGTCAGCGGCAGACCTTCCTCGGCCAGCGCATCCGCCGCCGCCACCGCCAGAGCCGCGTTCTGCCGCTGGTGCTCCCCGACGCCCTCCAGCAGCGTCGCCAGCCCCAGCCGCGACTCGAACCGCTCGCCGCTCGCCAGCCGGCCGACCACCGTCCCATCCGCGCCCGCCCGCCGACCGATCCGCAGCGGCCCCACCACCCGCAGATCGGCGCCGACCTCCCGGCAGTGCGCCTCGACCGCCGCCTGCGCGGGGGGCCGCTGCCGCGCCGACACCACCCGCTGGCCCGGCCGCGCGATCGCGATCTTCTCCCGCGCGATCTCGGCCAGCGTCCGACCCAGGATCTGCCGGTGGTCGAGCCCGATCCGCGCGATCACCGCCAGGTCGGTGTCGAGCGCGTTCGTGGCGTCCAGCCGGCCTCCCAGCCCGACCTCCTCAATGGCCAGGTCCACGCCGGCCTCCACGAACAGCAAGATCGAGAGCACCGTCGTCAGCTCGAACGTCGTCGGCGCGCCGGCCTCGGGGTACCGCTCGGCCAGCCGGTCGACCAGCCCCCGCAGCCGATCGACCCCTGCCGCGAAGGTCGCCGCGTCCACCGGCTGGCCGTGCAGCCGGATCCGCTCGCGGTAGCTGTGCAGGTGCGGCTGGGTGTACGCCCCCGTATGCCCGCCCGCTGCCCGCACGATCGCCTCCAGGTACGCGATCGTCGAGCCCTTCCCCTTCGTCCCGGCCACGTGCACGATCCGGAGCTGGCGATCGGGCGCTCCCGCCAGGTCGAGCAGCGCCCGCGTCCGCCCGAGCTTCCAGACCTCCTCGGGCGCGGCGTCTCGGCTCCAGCCGACCCCCCGTTCCCAGTCGGAGAAGCGGTACAGCCAGGCCAGCGCCTCGCGCTCGCGCGCCGCCGCGCCGTCGCCGGTCATCGCGCCCCCGGCCGTCATCGCCCCATCCCCCGCCCGTCAGACGGCCACGGCCCGCCCAGCAGCGGCGGCAGCTCGGCGAGCTGCTCCACGATCGCCCAGTACGCCACGCCCCGCTCGTCCAGGATGCCCGGTCGCGGCCGAAACCCGATGAACGGCACCGACGCCCGGCCCGCCGCGACCCCGTCCAGCCACGAGTCGCCCACCATCGCCGTCTGCTCGGCCCCGGCCTCGAACGTCGTCATCGCCCGCACGATGCCGGCCGGGTCGGGCTTCATCGGCACCTCGTCCCGCGTCAGCACCAGGTCGAACGCCGAGCGCAGGTCGAACAGCTCCAGCGCCGCCAGGGTCGCCGCGCGGGCGTTGTTGGTCATCACTGCCAGCTGGAACCCCAGGTCGCGCAGGCCGTGGAGCGTGGCGTGGGCGTCCGGCTCGACGGACGCGGCCACCATGCCAGCCGTCTCGTACTCCAGCACCATCCGCCACGCCTCGTCGTGGAAGGCCGGCTCGTGGGCCGCCCCCGCGTCGATGATCTCGCCGATCGAGAGCCGCGTCAGTCGCTCGGCCAGCTCCTCGCCGACCGCGTCGGGGTGGCCGTCCCGGCGCAACATCTCGAACAGCTCGCGCCGGATGCCGACGAAGTCGATCTTCGAATGGACCAGCGTGTTGTCGAAGTCGAAGACGATCAGTCCGCTCACAGCACGGCTACTCCAGGCCCGCCGCTCGGCAGCACGTCAGGCGACACCTGGGGTGAGCCTCCGTCGTCCGTCCGGGTAGACAGTCAGGCACGCGGCGGCTGCTCGCCCCGCTCGTAGTCGTAGAAGCCGCGGCCGCTCTTCCGGCCGAGGAAGCCGGCCGTCACCATCTGCTTCAGCAGCGGCGGCGGCGCGTACTTCGGCTCGTGCAGCTCCTCGTACAAGATGTTCGCGATGTAGTACGTCGTGTCGAGCCCGACGTAATCCAGCAGCGTCAACGGCCCCATCGGATGATTCGTCCCGAGCAGCATCCCGACGTCGATGTCTTCTTTCGAGGCAAACCCCGACTCGTACATCCGGATCGCTTCGAGCAGGTACGGCACCAGCAGCATGTTGACGATGAACCCGGCCCGGTCCTTCGCCACGATCACCCGCTTGCCCAGCGACGCGCCGAACGCCCGCGCCCGTTCGAGCGTCTCGTCGCTGGTGGTGATCGCCCGCACAAACTCGATCAGCCGCATCACCGGGACCGGGTTCATGAAATGCATGCCGAGCACCCGGTCCGGCCGCGTCGTCACGCTGGCGAGGTCGATGATCGGGATCGACGACGTGTTGCTGGCCAGGATCGTCTCCGGCCCGCAGGCGGCGTCCAGCACCCTGAGCACCTCTCGCTTCGCCTCGAGCTGCTCGGTCACCGCCTCGATCACCAGGTCGCAGCCGGCCAGCGCGCCAAGGTCCGTCACGCCCTCCAGCCGACCGAGCGCCGCGTCGCGGTCCTCTTCCTTCAGGCGGCCCCGCGAGACCGCCGTCCCCATCGACTGGTTCAGCCGCTCCAGTCCGCGCGCCAGCGCCCCCTCGTCGACCTCCCGCACGATCGTCCGGTACCCGGCCCGCGCGCAGACCTCGGCGATGCCGGACCCCATCAGCCCGCACCCCACGACGCCGACCGTTCGAATCTCCATCCCTGCACCCCGTGCACCCGAGCCATGCCGCCCGTCCCGGCCCGACCCCGGCGCGTCGCCTTGACGCCTTCGCCAGCCACATCATACCGTTCGGCGATGCCACTCGCCCTCGCCCGCTCCCTGGACGCTCGGGCCGCCGCCCTGGCCGCCTCGATCGTCGGTCGCTCCCGACAGCTCGATCGCCTGGCCGCCCTGTCTGCCGAGCACCTGGCGAAGCTCCACGTCGCGCTGCTGGCGCTGCTCCTCGTCGGCGGTCCCGGCCCGGCCGGTCGGCGCCGGCGCGAGACCGCCCTCCGGATGGCGGGCGCCTTGCCGGTCACCTACGCCGCGGTCGGCCTCGTGGGCCGCCTCGTCGAGCGCGAGCGGCCGTTCGCCCGCCATGCGATGTCCGGCGGCCTCGTCGCGCACGCGCCGCACCGCTCGTTCCCGTCCCGCCACAGCGCCTGCGCCGCCGCCATGACCACGATCGCCCTCTCGACGACCCCGACCATCGCCACGCTGATGGGCCTGGGCACCCTTGGCCTTGCGCTCAGCCGCGTCTACGCCGGCCTCCATTACCCCTCGGACGTGCTGGGCGGCTGGATCATCGGCGTCGGGATCGGTATCATCGCGCGGCGGAAGGAGCTCCCGAGTGCCCATCGGATCTGACAGACGCACCTTCGTCGCGGCCGTCGCGATCGTCGTGCTGGCGCTCGGCTGCACCACGCCGGCGCCGACCCCGCCCGCCGCGAAGGAACCGCCGGACGCGAAACCGGCCGCCTCGCTCTCGCCCGCCGCGCAGGCCAGCCCCACGGCCATTCTGCCCCGCGCGCCGGTCGTCGGCGGCGGCGCGGCCCAGCCGGCGGTTCGCCCGACCGCGCAGGCGATCGGCGGCAGCGCGATCCTCGTCGTCCCGACGCCGAACTTCGCCACGAACCCCACGCAGGCGCCCGCCCCGCTGGCGCCCGCCGTCTCACTCTCGACGCCCCAGGTGGCCAACGTCCCGCAGGTGACCGGCACGCTCTCCCGCATCCCGACCGCGATCCCCGCCTCAGGGGGCGGAGGCGGCGGCGCGGGTACGGGAGGAGCTGGCGGCGGAGGTGGTGCCGGCGCGGCGGCCGGCGCGGCCGCTGCTGGTGGCGGTGGCGGCGGCGGTGGGGGAGGCGGTGGCGGCGCAGCCCAGATCCAGACGATCCCGGCCGTGCAGACGGCCACGCCGCCGGTGCGGATCAACCCGCAGCCGCAGCCGGCCATCGTTTTCCCCGGTGGCGGCGGCGGTGGCGGTGGCGGCGGCGGCGGCCGCTGAAGGGTCGGCCCCCGGAAAACGAACCGGCCCCCGTCGCTGCCGAGCGATCGGCGCGAGCGGGGGCCTCGCCTCGTGCGCCTGAAGCCGTCAGGAGGCCGGCGGGCTGATCTCGTTGACCCTCGCCCGGACGCCGTCCGCGTCATTGAACCAGTTGGCGTTCAGTTCGGTGTACTCGGCCCACTCGGCCGGGACCGCCGAGTCGTGGAAGATCGCCGTCACCGGGCACTCCGGCTCGCAGGCGCCGCACTCGATGCACTCGTCCGGATTGATGTACAGGATGCGGTCGGCCGCCTCGTCGCCGATGTAGATGCAGGACACCGGGCACACGTCGACGCAGCTCTGGTTCTTGACGTCGACGCAGGGCTCGGCGATCACGTACGTCATGGGTCGCCTCCTCGTGCAGGGCGGATGTCGCCCCGGTACTCCTAGCCTACGACGACCGCGTAAACAGCCCCGGTAAATGCGAGTAAACGGTTGGTAAACGCCCCGACACGGCCCCGCATCGCGGCCATCTCGCCGGTGCCACGATCCGAAGCGTCGATTGGGCGCCGCCTCCCCCAAGCGGGTATACCGGACGGCGAGACAGGGACCGAGTGATGAGTGAAGCGCCCATCGCCGTCGAGCGCGACCGAGCCGCCGCCCGGCTGCTCGGGCGGATGCCCCGGCTGATCGCCTCGGCTCAGGATCTCGAAGAGGGGTTGCGCCGCTCGGCCGAGCTGGTCGCCGAAGCCGCCCGCGCCGACGTCGCCGCGATCCGACTCGGCAGCCTCGGCAGCCCGGCCATCGTCCACCGCCGCCACCCGATCGGCGACGCCTCCCCGGACACCCTCCCCACCCGGCTGGTCGTCCCGCTGATCCTGCGCGGCCGTCGCCTCGGTGTGCTGACGGTGGCCCGCCAGCGCCGCCGCCCGTTCTCCGCCGCCGCCGCCGTCCTCGTGGAGGCGTTCGCCGGCCCGATCGCCCTCGCCGTCGACAACGCCCGCCTTTTCGGCGCTCTCCAGGACCGGCTCGCCGAGCTGAGCCGCCTCGGCGAAGCCAGCGAGGCCGTCGCGGCCCTCGGCGACCTCGAAGACGTCGGCGCCCAGGTCGCCCGCCGCGCCGCCGACCTGGTCGAGGCCGAGCGCGCCGCCGTGCTGATGCTCGACCCGCAGGGCGAGACCCTGGTCGCCCTGCCCACGGCGTTCGGCGTGCCGGCCTCGCACCTCTGGCGGCTCCGCTTCCGGCTCCGCGACGGCGGCCCGAACGTCGGCGTCTTCCAGACCGGCCGCCCCTACATCAGCAACGACGCCACCGGCGACCGCAACGACCCCTGCCGCTCGGCGCGGGCGCTGGAGGAGCGATCCGTCCTGGCAGTCCCGCTGCGCTCGGTCGGCACGCTCGGGGTCTTGCGAGTCTCGAACAAGCGCCACGGCCTCTTCACCCGCCAGGACGCCCGCCTGCTCGCCGTCTTCGCGGCCCAGGCCGCCGTCGCGCTCGGCAACGCGACCCTCTACCAGCAGGCCGTCCACGAGCGCGAGCAGCTCAAGGAGCTGGAGCGCCTCAAGTCCCAGTTCCTCTCGCTCGTCTCGCACGAGCTGCGGACCCCGCTCTCCTCGATCAAGGCGTCCGCCGAGGTCCTGCTCTCGACCGCCCCGGACGACGCGCCGGAGGCCCACGTCCGCCTCCTCCGCAACATCGACCGGTCGAGCGACCGCCTCGGCGCCCTGATCACCGATCTGCTCGACCTGACTCGCCTCGAAGGTGGCCGGCTCGAGCTGCACCGTGAGCGCCTCGACGTCCGTGGCGTCGCCGAGGAGGCGCTGGCGACGGTCCGCCCCCTCGCGGACGGCCGGCGCCAGAAGCTGACGGTCTCCCTCGACACCGCCCCGTGCGAGGTCGACGGCGACCGCCGCCGCCTCGAGCAGGTCGCCCTGAACCTGCTCACCAACGCCGTCAAGTACGGGCGGATCGGCGGGCGGATCTGGCTCCAGGTCCGCCGCTGCCCGGATGCGTCGGTCCGCCTGGAGGTCCGCGACGACGGCCCCGGCATCCGCGAGAGCGACCAGCGCCTGGTCTTCGAGCGGTTCTACCGCCTCGACACCGACGAGTCGCGCCGCGCCACCGGCACCGGCCTGGGACTGCCGATCGCCCGCGCCCTGACCGAGCTGCACGGCGGCCGGATCGAGCTCCGCAGCGAGGCCGGGCGCGGCAGCACGTTCGTGGTCACGCTGCGCGGTGCCCCGGACGAGGTTCCGGCAGCCACCACAATCGAGGAACGCGATGAAGATCCTGATCGTTGACGACGATCACGACCTGTTGGAGGCGCTGGGGCTCGGCCTCCAGCTCCAGTGGCAGGGCGTCGACGTCCTGACGGCGACCGACGGCGAGGCGGCGCTCGACCGCTTCTTCGACGAGACGCCCGACGTCGTGCTGCTCGACGTCGGCCTGCCGCACCTGGACGGCTTCGAGGTCCTCCGGCGCATCCGGCAGGTCGCCGACACGCCGGTCCTGATGCTGACAGCGAGAGGCGAGGAGCTGGACAAGGTCCGCGGGCTGGAGATCGGCGCCGACGACTACGTCACCAAGCCGTTCAGCCCGCTGGAGCTGCTGGCCCGGATCAAGGCCGTGCTGCGGCGCTCGGAGCTGCCGCCGCCGGTCCGCGTGGCGCCGTCGTTCACCGCCGACGACCTCTCCGTCAACTTCGACAGCCAGGAGGTCCGTCGCGGCGACCAGCCGGTCTCGCTCAGCGCCACCGAGTACCGCCTGCTCTATCAGCTCGTCCGGAACGCCGGCCACGTCGTCCCGCGCGAGACGTTGCTCGCACGGGTCTGGGGCGACGAGTACCGCGACCAGACCGACTACCTGAAGGTCTACATCAGTCGCCTGCGCGCCAAGCTCGGAGACGACCCCGAGCGGCCGCGCCTGATCCTGACCGAGCGCGGCCTGGGGTATCGGTTCACTCGGGGGCGTCGCGCAGAGCCGATCTGACCGCCTCGACCAGCGTCCCCAGCCGGAACGGCTTGCTGATGACCGCCGTCACCCCGGCCGGCGGCGTCTTGGCGTCGAGGTCGCTGCCCCACCCAGTCACCAGCACCACCGGCGTCGTCGGCGACCGGCGCCGGACCTCGGCGGCCACCTGGAGGCCGGTCAGATCCGGCATCCCGTAGTCGGTCAAGACCAGGTCGTGCTCCTCGGGATCGAACTTCGAGACCGCCTCGTCGCCGCCCGAGCAGATCGTGACGTCGAACCCTTCGAGCAACAGCAGCCGCTGGACGATCGCCGCGAGCCCGGCCTCGTCGTCGGCGAACAGGACGTGACGGCGGCGCCGCGGCGGCTGCGCGACGACCGCCTGGCGCGGCGCCTCTCGGGCCACCGCGACCCCCGCGTACGGCAGCTCGATGGTGAACGTCGTGCCGCCGTCCGGCACGCTCGCCACGGTCAGGTGCCCGCCGCGCCGCCGCACGATCCCGTAGCAGACCGCCAGGCCCAGCCCGGTGCCCCCCTCCGCCTTGGTGGTGAAGAACGGCTCGAAGACGCGACGGCTCACCGCCCTGGACATGCCGATCCCCGTGTCGGAGACCTCGACCTTGACCATCTCCGCGGTCCGCCTCCCCGCCACGCGCAAACGACCGCCGCGCGGCATCGCATCGACGGCGTTCAAGATCAAGTTCGTCAGCACCTCGCGCAGCTCCAGCGGCTGGGCGGCCACCAGCAGGTTCGGCTCGAGCTCGACCTCCACGGCGATCGAGCGTCCGCCGGCCTGGGTCGCGTCCCGCCAGCCCGGCCGGGTCAGCTCGACGGTATCTCGCGCCAGCTTCGCCAGGTCGACCACGGCCACCTCGCCGTGGGTCCGCGACCGCGCGAACTCCTGGATCCGGCGCACCGTGCGCGCCCCATCCTCGGCCGCCTCCTCGATCTGGCTCAGCGCCTCCAGCAGCCGGGCCGGATCGATCTGCCCGCGCTCGACCTCCAGCCGCGCCAGCTCCGACCGACCCAGCACGGCCGCCAGCAAGTTGTTGACATCGTGCGCGACGCCGGACGCGAGCTGCCCCAGCGCGCGGAGCTTCTCGGTCTGCGCGGCCCGCTCCTCCGTGTTGCGCCGGTCCGTCACGTCGCGCAAGACGATCAGCGTCGACGTGCTCTCGCCGCCGACCGGCACGGCGAGCAGCGCCAGCACCCGCTCGACGCCGTCGATCTCGCCGACCAGCTCGCGCTCGCCGGCCTCGGCGCGCAGCCGCCGCACTAGCTCCGGCGGCGACGGCGGCTCCACCTCGTCGCCCTGGTCCGACGAGCGCAGCGGCGGCAGGACGGCCGGGAGCAGCGCGCCCGCCAGGACGCTCAGCGCCCGCCCCAGGATCGTGCCCGCCGCGCTGTTCGCCGAGGTGACCTGGCCCGCCTCGTCGACGAGGAGGACGCCGTCGGTCATGCTCTCCAGCACGGCCTCCAGCTCGGCGGCGCGGCTGGCCGCCCGCGCCGCCGCCTCGCGCTGGTGGGCGTAGGCCCGGGCGTTGGCGACCGCCACGGCCGCGTGGGTCGCCAGCAACCCCAGGACCTGGGCGTCCTCGTCGTCCACCGCGTCGCCGGCCCTCGCCTTCCGCGCCGCGATGACGCCGATCGTCTCCTCGCCGAGCATCAACGGCGCCGCGACCCCGGCCACCACGCCGGCCTGCTTCGCGGTGGCGAGGCCGCCGTCCCAGGCGGCGTAGTCGTTGATCCAGCGCGGCGCCCGGGTCTCGAAGGCCAGGCCGACCAGTCCCTCGCCGGACCGGCGCGGGAGCGGCGGGCTCGCCTGCTCCGGCGGCGACATCCGACGCGGCTGGAGCAGCCGGCTCGCCGGGTCCCAGACGTAGAGCGCGACGCCGCTCGCCTTGAGCAGTCGGCGCGACTCGGCCAGCACCAGGTCCAGGATCTCGTCCTCGTCGAGCCGGGCGACGATCGCCGTGGAGATCCGCTGCAGGCTGAGCAGCCGCTCGGTCCGGCGGACCGCCGCGATCTCGAGCGACCGTGCCCGCAGCAGCGTCCGCACCCGCGCCTCCAGCTCGTTGACGTCGAACGGCTTGCCCAGGTAGTCGTCGGCCCCCGCCGCCAGGCACTCGATCACGCCCGCTCGGCCTCGCGCCGAGACCATCAGGATCGCCACCGACCGCCCGAGCCGCGCCCGGATCTGGCGGCACGCTTCGAGGCCGTCCGCGCCGGGCAGCAGCAGGTCCAGCACGACCAGGTCCGGCCGCCGCCGCCCGATCCGCGTCATCGCGTCGGCCGCGTCGACCGCCGACTCCACCGAGAAGCCGGAGTTGCCCAGGATCGTCCCGACCAGGCCGCTGACGTTCGGATCGTCGTCGACGACCAGGATCCTGGTATCGGAGCGGGCATCGCCCGGCCTCCGAACGATCGAGGAATGTGCCGTCGTCACCGTCTCGATGGTAAGCCCCCCGCCGAACGCGACCGGCAGCGCTCGCCGCCGTGCCACGCGACGCCCATCAGCGCACTGCCCACGCGGCCACCGTCGCGGAAACGCCACGGGGCCGGCCCCCTCCACGCACTATCATAACGAGAGTGTTACAGACACGTGCCGGTCATGCAAGTGATCGTGCTCTGTGGATCAGGCTCGCGGCACGATGGGCCATGCGGCCGCCGAGGAGCCGCCGACGTCATGCGAATCCGGATCCGACCGGACCCGACCGCGAGCGTCGGCGCGCGGCTAGCGTGGCAGCAGCGACCGAGCGATCAGGCCCAGCCCGCCGATGAACAGCACCAGGATAATCAGGGTGTTGAACAGGCTGGTCGGCCGGAAGAAGATCGTCAAGTTCATCAGGATGCCGGCCCCGATGATGGCGAGCCCGGCGACGACCAGCAGCCAGCCCAGGATCCCCCGGCCGTTGTAGAACAATAGCAGGATCCCGAACAGCAGCGGGACCAGACTCAGGCCGAAGGCGTTGTAGCCGTAGAACGTCCAGAAGCCGGACGTGACGGTCACCTGGTTCAGGAGCAGGTAGCCGCCCCCGGCCATCATCACCAGGCCGAGCAGGAACGACCCGAGGCCCCCGGACGTCCCGCCGACGTTCTTGAGGCGCCCGCCCTGCCCGTAGTTCATCCGCCGGTCTAGGTCGTCCATCTCGATCACCCGTCGCATCGGATCGGCCGACTCCCCGGGCCGATCTCGTAGGCTGATCGTACCGCGCCGGCCGCCTCGCCGCGCGAACAATCCAGCTACGATCCGAGGAAAGAGGGGACAGCAGGGTACTGATCCCCCGTCCCCTATCCCCTCTACTGGTCCACCACCGACCCGTCGGCGTGCAGGCGCGTCCCGACCCAGCGCATTCGGTACGGGTGCTTCTCGGCCGCGTCCGGCGCCAGCTCGATCCCGATGCCGGGCGCGTCCGGGATGATCAGGTACCCCTTCCCGTCGTGCCGGATCGTGGACTTCACCATCTCGCTCTTGGGCGGAACGTCCTCGCCGATCGGGTACTCCTGGAGCGCGAAGTTCGGCACCGCCGCCGCGATCTGGATGCAGGCGGCCGTGCTGACCGGGCTGAGCGGGTTGTGCGGCACCACCCCGACGTGCCGCGCCTCGGCCAGTGCCGCGATCTTCTTGGCGCCGGTGATCCCGCCGCACATGCAGACGTCCGGCCGGACGTACTGGACGGCGTTGCGGGCCAGCAGCATCTCGAACTCGTAGATCGTGTGCAGCCGCTCGCCCGTCGCGATCGGGATGTGGATGTTCTCGGCCACCAGGCCCATCATGTCGAAGTTGTCCGGCAGGATCGGGTCCTCGTAGAAGAACGGGTGGAACGGCTCGATCCCCCTCGCCAGCACGATCGCCTCGTGCGGTGTCAGCCGGCGATGGATCTCGATGCAGAGATCGACGTCGTCGCCGACCGCCTCGCGGTACTGGCGGACGGTCTCGATCGCGTCGCGCATCTTGGCCACGTGGGTCTTCTCGAATGGGACCGTGCGATCCTCGTCCAGGAACGGCGTCAGGTGCCCGACGGCCGTGAATCCGGCCTGCTTGGCGTCCTTGATCCCCTGGACCAGCTTCTCGGTCGTGTTGCCGAAGACGTGGTAATAGACCCGCGCCTTGTCCCTGACCTTGCCGCCGAGGAGCTGGTAGACCGGCACGTCGAAGTGCTTGCCGGCGATGTCCCAGAGCGCGATGTCGATGGCGCTGAGCGCACCCATGATGCCGGCGCCTCGGAAGTGGCTCGATCGATACAGGTACTGCCAGTGGTGCTCGATCCGGAGCGGATCCTCGCCCACCAGGTAGTTCGCCCACTTCCTGACGACCGCCTCGGACGCTTCGAGGTACCCCCAGGCCCCGGACTCGCCGAGCCCGCTGATGCCGGCGTCGGTGTGCACCTGGACGAACATGTACCGATCAACCATGATCGGCTCGACTGCCGTGATCTTCATGCTTCCCCCCTTGCTCGTGGCGCGGCCGGACCCGGCCGGCCCATCCCGGCAGGGTAGTGCTCCCGAGCGCCCGCCGACCAGCGCCGTGGGCCGTGGTGGGCGGCGGTCCTCAGGGTTCGGCGGGGCGGTCGCCGACGACGACGACCACGCTCACGCCCGAATCGACCGTGACCGGCGTCGACCCGGCCGCGTCGAGCGCCGCCCGGATCCGAGCCAGGCCGGCCTGGTACGCCTCGTCGGGGATCGCCATGAGCTGCGAGGCGCGGTGGCGCTCGGAGGCGTACGCCAGGAAGTCGGCCAGCGGCTCCTCGCGCCGGACCGTCCTGCGCTCGATCGACACGTCCACGAAGCCGGCGTCGCGCAGGTGCCCCACGATCACGTCGGCCGGCAGGAAGTCGTCCCCGTCCAGATCCAGCGCCTCCGGGAAGAACCGGTAGATCGACCAGTCCGCCATCGACCACGGATCGATGTTGGTGATCACGAATCGCCCGCCGGGGCGTAGTACTCGATGCATCTCGTGGAAGAACGCCTCCTGCTCGCCGATGTGCTGGTAGGAGAACTGGTTGGTCGCGTAGTCGAAGCTCGACGCTGCCAGCGGCAGGTGCCCGCCATCGCCCTGGACCCACTCGATGCTCGGCGAGCGCCGTGCCGCGATCCGCAGCATCCCTCGGAACGGGTCGACGCCGACCATGACCGCCTGAGGGAGCCGCGCCCGATTCGCGGCCAGCTGCCGGCCCGTGCCGCAGCCGACGTCGAGCACCCGCACGGACCTGGCGTCCAGGTCAAGCCGCTCGTCCAGGAACGCGAGCAGGCGGACGTCGACCGTGTGCTCGCGGATGGGCTCGTCGTAGAGGTGGGCGATCAGGTCGTAATCGACGCGCGGCATCGGGCCTCCCTCAGCGAGTCGGCGGGATCACTAAATGGGGATCGGTCAGGAAGTGGAAGTGGTGCTCGTCGCCGCGCGCATGCAGCTCGCCGGCCAGAGAGGTCGATTCGGCCCGCTCGACCCGTGGCGCGTACTCGATGAAGTAGATCACGACGTTCGCCGCGAGCAGCCAGAGCGCCAGCGCCGTCGCGACCGGCGCCACCAGCCGGTCGGCGCCCCTGAGCGGCATCCGCGAGAGCAGCGCCCGAACCCGCGCCAGCGCCACCCCGCCTA
>Ga0075420_100000919_pt1 | contig 24316 bp, 22 predicted proteins | sample SoiMetdeltSBSDD4_FD_75296 | JGI IMG/M metagenome (GOLD analysis project Ga0075420, IMG submission 75296) | Bulk soil microbial communities from a Populus tree surrounding site in Tennessee, USA - Soil MetaG P. deltoides SBSDD4 | ecosystem: Environmental > Terrestrial > Soil > Tree plantation...
CGTGGAGCTCATCACCGAGACCGACTGCGACCTCGTGCTGAACGCGCTCGTGGGCTCGGCCGGCCTGGGCCCAACGGTGGCCGCGCTCGGCGAGGGGATCGATCTCGCGCTCGCGAACAAGGAGAGCCTCGTGGTCGGCGGCGAGCTGGTGACCGCCCTCGCCGAGGGCACCGGCGCGCAGCTGATCCCGGTGGACTCCGAGCACTCCGCCCTTCACCAGCTCATTGCCGGCGAGCGGCCGGGCACCGTCGACCGGCTCGTTCTCACCGCCAGCGGCGGTCCCTTCCGCGGTCGCACCGACCTCGAGGACGTGACCCGCGAGCAGGCGCTCGCCCATCCCACCTGGGACATGGGCGGCAAGATCACGATCGACTCGGCCACCCTGATGAACAAGGGACTCGAGCTGATCGAGGCCCATCACCTGTTCTCCGTGCCCTACGAGCGCCTCGACGTGGTGGTCCACCCGCAGTCGATCGTGCACGCCCTGGTGCATCTGAACGACGGAGCCTCGCTCGCCCATCTCGGCTACCCCGACATGCGGGTGCCGATCTCCTACGCCCTGCACTATCCGGAGCGCGCCGACGTGCCGGTGCGCACGCTCGACCTCGTCGAGCTCGGCCAGCTGACCTTCGAGGCCCCGGACTCGGACACGTTCGCCTGCCTGCGGCTCGCCCGGGAGGCCGCCGAGGCCGGCGGCACCGCGCCCTGCGTGCTGAACGCCGCCAACGAGGTGGCCGTGCACGCCTTCCTACGCGGCGAGCTGTCGTTCAGCGGCATCGCTCGCGTGATCGAGTCGACGCTGGCCGAGCTGCCCGCGCGCCCGGTGAGGCACTTCAGCGACCTGTACGAGGCGGACGCGGAGGCACGCGAGGTGGCGCGAGGGGCAGCGGTCGTGGGCGTCGGGCCGAGGCAGCCGGCTCGGCGGGCTGCGGAGGATTCCATTTCACCATGAGCTGGGTCCTCGCCTTCGTCGGCTTCGCGCTGCTCGTGATCCTCCACGAGCTCGGGCACTTCTGGGCGGCCAAGAGCGTGGGCATGCGCGTGGAGAAGTTCTCGCTCTTCTTCCCGCCCACGCTGTTCAGCAAGAAGCGCGGCGAGACCGAGTACGCGATCGGCGCGATCCCGGCGGGCGGCTACGTGAAGATCAGCGGCATGAACCCGGACGAGGACCTCCCCGACGAGGTCCGGACCCGGGCCTACTACTCGCAGCCGGTCTGGAAGCGCATCGTGGTGATCGCCGCCGGCCCCGCGATGAACTTGATCCTCGCGTTCGTGCTCATGTTCGTGTTCTTCGCGCTCATCGGGGCGGAGACCGGCACCAGCAAGGTCGGGGTGATGGAGACGAACTACCCGGCCGCCAAGGTGCTCGAGTCGGGCGACCGCGTGGTGGCGGTGGACGGCAAGCGCGGAGGGCCCGCCGTCTTCGCGAAGCAGATCGCCACCCACAAGTGCCCCGGCGACGCCCGGACCGAGGGATGCAAGGCCGCCCAGCCCGTGCAGCTCACGGTGGTGCGCGACGGGCGCCAGCGGACGTTCGAGATCACCCCGATCTACGATCCCGCGGCGCCGAACGGCGACGGTGAGGACCCCGGGCGCTCGCGACTGGGCTTCTCGTATCAGGCGGGGCCCCGCGAGACTCTGCCCTTCGCCGAGTCACTCGACGTGACGGCGGACAGGTTCTGGTACATCACGAAGACCACGCTCACCCTCCCCGCGCGGCTGCTCGACACGGAGAAGCGCAAGGAGATCTCGGGCGTGGTCGGCTCGTACGAGACCACGCGCCAGACGATCCTCTACGACCTCGCCCAGGTGGTGGGAATCCTCGCGATCATCTCGCTCTCGCTGGCGATCGTGAACCTGTTCCCGTTCCTGCCGCTCGACGGCGGGCACATCTTCTGGGCGATCGTCGAGAAGGTCCGCGGCCGGCCCGTCGCCTTCAGCGTGATGGAGCGGGCAGGGGTGGTGGGCTTCATGCTCGTGATCCTGATCTTCCTGGTCGGGCTCACGAACGACATCGACAGGCTGAGCGGCGAGGGGTTCCAGGTCCGGTAGTGCCCGGCGAAAGGTGTGCGCGCTGCGTTAGCGTGCGCACATGAGCACGATCACCGAGCGCCGGACCGAGCGTCCGGCTGGGCTCGACGCCAGGACGCTCGCCGAGGCCTTCCAGCTCACGGCCGCGGCCACCCCGGAGCGATGCGCCATCCGCACGAAGGAGGACGCCTTCTCGATCACCTGGGGGGAGTACGCCGACAGGGTGCGGAGCACCGCCGCGGGGCTCGCCGGCCTCGGTCTCGAGCGCGGCCAGTGCATGGGCCTCATGCTCACGAACCGCCCGGAGTTCCACTGGTTCGATGCTGCCGCGCTGCACCTCGGCGCCACGCCGTTCTCGGTCTACAACACCTACTCGCCCGAGCAGATCCGCTATCAGGTGGAGGACGCCGAGGCGCGCATCCTCGTGACCGAGAAGGCGTTCGCCGACCGAGTCCGCGACATCCCCGGCGTGGAGCACCTGATCGTGGTGGACGAGGACGGCGACGTGTCGCGCCACGCCGAGCCGGACTTCGACTTCGAGGCCGCCTGGCGCGCGGTCGAGCCCGACGACGTGCTCACACTGATCTACACGTCGGGAACCACCGGCCCGCCCAAGGGCGTGCAGCTCACGCACGCCAATCAGCTCGCGGCGGTGCGGGGCTTCGACCAGGTGATCGCCTTCCCGACCGACGGCCGCGTGGTCTCGTGGCTCCCGATGGCCCACATCGCCGAGCGCGCCTGCAGCCACTACCTGCCGATCATGCTCGGCTTCACCGCCACCTGCTGCCCCGATCCGCGCCAGGTGGTGGCCTACCTGCCCGAGGTGCGCCCCACCTGGTTCTTCGCCGTGCCGCGCATCTGGGAGAAGCTGAAGGCCGCGATGGAGGCCGGCATGGCGGCCGAGCAGGACGAGCAGAGGCGGGAGGCCACGCGCTGGGCGCTCGATGTGGGGATGAGGAAGGTGCGGGCGGAGCAGGCGGGAGAGGAGATCCCCGAGGAGCTTGCGCAGGAGCACGCCAGGGCGGACGAGCTCGTGTTCTCGAAGATCCGCGGCATGCTCGGGCTCGACGCGGTCGAGTCGGTGAACGTGGGCGCCGCGCCCACCCCGCCCGAGGTGATCGAGTTCTTCCACGCGGTCGGGATCCCACTGGCGGAGCTCTGGGGCATGTCCGAGACCTGCGGCTACGGCGCCTGCAACCCGCCGGGGCGGATCAAGATCGGCACCGTCGGGCCGGTAGCGCCCGGCGCCGAGATCGAGCTGGCCGAGGACGGCGAGGTGCTGATCCGCGGGCCGGTCGTGATGAGCGGCTACCGCAACCAGCCCGACAGGACGAGCGAGACGATCGACGACGACGGCTGGCTCCACACGGGTGACGTCGGGGAGTTCGACGAGGACGGCTACCTGAAGATCGTCGACCGCAAGAAGGAGCTCATCATCAGCGCGGGCGGCAAGAACATGTCGCCGGCGAACATCGAGGCCAAGGTCAAGGCCTCGAGCCCTCTGATCGGCCAGGCGATCGCGATCGGCGACGCGAAGCCCTACAACGTCGCCCTCATCACCCTGGACCCGGACGTAGCGCCCGGCTTCATCGAGCAGAACGGCCGCGAGGCGGCCGAGGCGGAGGTGCAGCGCGGGGTGGACGCCGCCAACGAGCAGCTGGGCCGCGTCGAGCAGATCAAGCGGTTCACGCTGCTCGACGAGGAGTGGCTGCCGGGCGGGGACGAGCTCACGCCCACCATGAAGCTGAAGCGCAAGCCGATCCACCAGAAGTACGCCGCGGAGATCGAGAAGCTCTACTCGGCGTAGCCCCACGGGGGGGGAAACGTGGGGATCGTCCTGCTTAGGGCACCAAATGCGTGCCTCTCGCGACCACGGGACGGTGAGCCGGGTCGAGCTTCTGGCAGCCGGTGTGTCGCGACGGCAGATCGCGGGCCGGCTCGGCTCTGAGCTCCTGGTTGCCGCCCATCCGGGCGTCTACCACGTCGGCTTCAAGCCTCGTACCGTCGAGTCGCGGTATATGGCAGCGGTGAAGGCGTGCGGGCCGGAAGCGGTCCTGAGCGGGCTGGCCGCCGCCTGGCTGTGGGAGCTCCTTCCATGCTGGTGGGATCCGCCGCGAGCGCGAAGCGCGCGCACGAGGTGACGAGTTCCGCCGTCACACCTGGCTCGACGTGGTCGAGGAGCCCATTCCGACCGTCGTGGACCTGAAGCAGCTGCTCGGCGCCTGACCGGCCCACTACCATCGATAGGCAGTGGCCTCGAAACGCCAGATAGACGTCGGCGGCGTCAAGATCGGGGGCGGCGCCCCCGTCGCCGTCCAGTCGATGACCAAGACGGAGACCGCGGACTTCGACGCCACCATGCGCCAGATACGCGCAATCGCCGACGAGGGCGGCGACCTGGTGCGCTGCGCGGTCCCGCGCGACGAGGACGTGCGCGCGCTTGCCAGGATCGTCAAGGAGTCGCCGATCCCGGTGATCGCGGACATCCACTTCAACCACACGCTCGCGCTCAAGGCGATCGACGCCGGCGCGCACTGCATCCGCATCAACCCGGGCAACATCGGCGGCCACGACAAGGCCGGCGAGGTGGTCGAGAAGGCGCGCGCGGCGGGTGTGCCGATGCGGATCGGGGTCAACTCCGGCTCGCTCCCCAAGCACCTCCACGCGCTCGAGAAGGAGAACCCGGTCGAGGCGCTCGTGGAGGCCGCGGTCGAGCACGTCGGCCTGATGGAACGGCTCGGCTACGAGGACTTCAAGGTCTCGATCAAGTCGACGAACGTGCCCAACACCATCGCGTCGAACCGGCTGCTCGCGGCCAAGATCGACAATCCGCTTCACCTCGGCATCACCGAGGCCGGCACCAAGTGGTCCGGGTCGCTCAAGTCGGCCGTCGGGCTCGGCACGCTGCTGGCCGACGGGATCGGGGACACCATCCGCATCTCGCTCTCCACCTTCCACGCCGAGGAGGAGGTAAAGGTCGCCTGGGAGATCCTGAAGGCGCTCAAGCTGCGGGAGCGCGGCCCGGTGCTGATCGCCTGCCCGACCTGCGGGCGGCTCCAGTTCGACATGGACACCGTGGTGGCCGAGATCGAGGAGCGCCTGCGCGGCTACGACGACCCCATCGAGGTGGCCGTGCTCGGCTGCGCCGTGAACGGGATCGGGGAGGCGTCGAACGCCGACTTCGGGATCACCGGCGCAAAGAACGAGGGGCTGATCTTCGCCCACGGCAAGCCGCTCAAGAAGGTCCCGCAGGACGACCTCGTGGACGCGCTGTTCCTCGAGATCGACAAGTCGATCGACCGCGGCGCAGTGGAGGTCGACGAGCAGAAGGCCGCCGAGGGCGCCGCCTGGCTCTCGAAGATCGAGGAGGAGAACGCCGGGGAGCTCACGCCGGAGCGGATCGCGGCGATGGAGGCCGCCGCCTCGAGCGGGGACGCCCTCGGGGACGGTGAGGCGCTGCCGATGGCCGGCGCGAACGGGCCCAAGCGCATCCGGCTCGACGAGGACGCCTCGCCCACCGCGGGCCGCCGCTTCACCCGCGCCTAGGCATCCGCCCGTCAGTCGTCGAGCAGGCTGCGGCGCACGGCGATGGCGATCGCCTGGCCGCGGGTGCGGGCGTCCAGCTTGGTCTTGGCGTGCTCCACGTGGGTGCGCACGGTGGCCGGGGAGATGCGCAGCCGGGCGGCGATCTCGGAGCCGTTCAGGCCCGAGGCGAGCAGGGACAAGACCTCGCGCTCGCGCGGGGACAGGACCCGCGCGGCGTCGATACGAGGCTCCGCGATGCCGGCCTGCCGGGCCATCTGAATCGATGGTGACCCTCTCGCGACGAAAGTCAAGCCACCTTTAGACTCGCCTCCGGTGACGCGGCTCTCACGCTACTTCCTGCCCACCGTGAAGGAGGCTCCGGCGGACGCCGAGGCGGTCTCGCACAGGCTCTCGGTGCGCGCCGGCCTGGCCCGGCAGCTGGGCGCCGGGCTCTGGACGCTACTGCCCGCCGGCTGGCGCGCTCACCGCAAGGTCGAGCAGATCGTGCGCGAGGAGCTCGACCGCATCGGCGGCCTCGAGATGCTGATGCCGGTGCTCCAGCCGGCCGAGCTGTGGAAGCGGAGCGGCCGCTACGACATCGACGAGGTGTTCAAGCTCAAGGACCGGCGCGGCGCCGAGCTGGTGCTCGCGATGACCCACGAGGAGAACCTCACCTTCCACGTGTCGCGCGACGTGCGCTCCTACCGCGACCTGCCCAAGCTGCTCTACCACTTCCAGACGAAGGAGCGCGACGAGCCGCGGCCGCGCGCGGGCCTCTTGCGCACGCGCGAGTTCATCATGAAGGACGCCTACTCGTTCGATCGCGACGCCGAGGGGCTCGACGCGTCCTACCGCCTCTGCATCACGGCCTACGACCGCATCTTCGACCGGGCCGGGCTCGAGTGGTACAGCGTGGAGTCGGACGTGGGCGCGATGGGCGGCATCGGCGCCCACGAGTACATGGCGCCCTGCGCGGCCGGGGAGAACGAGGTGGCGCTCTCCGACGCCGGCTACGCCGCGAACGTGGAGGTTGCGAGCGCCACCCCCGCGCGCGTGGACGGGCTGCCGGAGGCGGACGGCGCGCCGCGGCGCTCGGAGACCCCGGGCGCCACGACCGTCGAGGCCGTGGCCACGATGCTGGGCGTGCCCGAGGGCGCGCTGATCAAGGCGATGCCGGTGGTGGTCGAGGACCGCGGACCGGTGCTGGCGCTCGTGCGCGGGGACCATCGCCTCAACGAGATCAAGCTCCACAACGCCCTCGGCGCTCCGTTCCGGCCGGCCGAGCCCGAGGAGGTGCGGCGCGAGTTCGGCGCCGAGCCGGGCTTCATCGGCCCGGTGGGCAGCCCGGTGGAGGTGGTGGCCGACGAGGCGCTGCGCGGGCTCCACGGGCTCGTGACGGGCGGCAACGAGACCGACGTCCATCTCACCGGCGTCGAGCCGGGCCGCGACTTCGAGCCCGGCTGGGTGGACATCCGGCGCGTGGAGGTGGGCGACCTCTGCCCCGACGGGCGCCCGATCCGCATCGAGCGGGCGATCGAGGTGGGCAACATCTTCAAGCTCGGCACCCGCTACTCGGAGCCGCTCGGTGCGCGCTATCTCGACGAGGACGGCAGGGAGCAGCCGATCTGGATGGGCTCCTACGGCATCGGGCCGGCGCGCATCATGGCGGCGGCGATCGAGCAGTACGCCGACGATCAGGGCATCTCCTGGCCGCGCGCGATCGCGCCCTTCGACGTGGAGCTCGTGACGCTCGGCAAGGAGGGCGAGGAGGCGCGTGCGGTGGCGGACCGGCTCTACGGGGAGCTGCTCGACGCCGGGCTCGACACGCTCTACGACGACCGCGTGGCGAGCGCCGGAGAGAAGTTCGCCGACGCCGAGCTGCTCGGCTGCCCGCTGCGCGTGACGGTGGGCAAGAGGGGCGTCGAGGCGGGGGAGCTCGAGGCGCAGGTACGCCGCGGGCAGGAGAAGCGTGCGCTTCCGCTCGACGGGGCGGCCGCTGCGGTGCAGGAGCTTTGGCGAAGCCTCCCGTAGGAGGCGACGCCCGGTCGTCGCCGGGCGATCGCCGTCAGCTCACCTTCAAGCGTCTGGTGGGGCTCGACCGCTCAGGCGGGCCCCCGGAGGGCACGCGGCGCGGCGAGGCACTCCATCCCTGGACGATTCCCAACGCGATCGGCTTCGCGCGGCTCGCTCTCATACCGGTCTTCCTGGTGGTGGCCTTCCAGTCGGGCGACGGCCGCTCCTGGCTCGCCTGCGCGCTGTTCGCATTCATCGCCGGAACCGACTACCTGGACGGCATGGTGGCCCGAATCACCGGGCAGTACAGCCGCCTCGGGGCGCTCCTCGACCCGCTGACCGACCGGCTGCTGGTGCTATCGGGCGTGATCGTGGCGTGGCACTTCGAGCTGCTGCCCCGCTGGGCCCTCGCCCTGCTGGCCGCGCGGGAGGCGTTCATGCTCGTGCTCACCCAGGTCGCGCTGCGACGGGGCATCGACTTGAACGTGAACATGGTCGGGCGCTGGGCGGTTTGGCCCGTGATGGCCGCCCTCGGCCTGGCGCTCGTGTGGGACAGCTGGGTGCCGGAGGCGCTCCTCTACCTCGGCATCGTCCTCACCCTTGCGGCCACCGCGCTGTATCTGCAAGATGGGGTGCGGGCCCTGCGAGAAGGCTCAACCTCTACTTGAGGACTCGCTATAGTCGCTCGGCCTCACTCACTCGCGAAAGGACCGCATTGGACACGTTTCCTGATCTCGGCGCACTCTCCGACCAGGAGCTGAAGGACCTCATCCAGCAGCTCACGGAGGAGGAGCAGGAGGTGTCGTACCGGCGCCGGATCCTCCACGGCAAGATCGACATCCTGCGAGCCGAGCTCGTGAACCGGCTGCGCAAGAAGCACGAGGAGGGCGAGACGGTGATCTCAGGCGCCGACGTGCAGCAGCTCACGGACATCCTGTCGGGCAAGGGCATCCCCGCGGACGGCGACGCCGAGTAGGAGACCGTCGTGCACTGTCCCGAGTGCGGGTTCGTCAACGCCGAGGGGGCGAACTACTGCCAGAAGTGCGGCGCCTTCCTGGGCGAGCCCACCACCGAGACCGGCGCTGGCGACACCACCGAGGTCTACCAGGTGGACGAAACCGGGGAGATCCGCCCGGTCGACATCGAGGAGGTCATACACGAGGGGGCCACGCTCGTCATCCGCTCGGGCGGCGGGCGCTCCGGTGAGGCCTTCAACCTCGGCGGCGAGCGGCTCACGATCGGGCGCAGCCCGGACGCCGAGATCTTCCTCGACGACGTGACCGTCTCGCGCAACCACGCGCTGCTCGTGCGGCGCCGGGACGGGCTCTACATCGACGATCTGGGCTCGCTGAACGGAACGTACGTGAACCGGCGCCGGATCGAGTCGCACCGGCTCCAGAACGGGGACGAGCTGCAGGTGGGCAAGTACAAGCTGACCTACCTGGACGAGCGGTGAGCGCCGAGGTCGACGAGGGAGCGCCTCCGCGCAAGGACAAGGCGCTCACGATCGGCGGCGTGTGCAAGCAGCTCGAGCGCGAGTTCCCCGACATCTCGATCTCGAAGATCCGCTACCTCGAGGACCAGAAGCTGCTGGCGCCGCGGCGCACGCCCGGCGGGTACCGGCTCTACGCGCCGGCGGACGTGGACCGCCTGCGCACCATCCTGCGCCTCCAGCGCGACGAGTTCCTGCCGCTTCGGGTGATCCGCCAGGAGCTGGCCGCCGGCCGGGCGGACGCCGAGCCCGCGGCCGACAAGCCCGCCACGCCCGACTCGCGGGCGCTCCGCCGCTCGACGTTCGCGCTGCGCGGCCCTGGCTCCCTCTACGGCCTCGAGGACGTTCTCGATGACACGGGCGCCGACCGCGCGCTCGTCAAGGAGCTCGAGGACTTCGGCGTGATCAAGGGCGAGCGCCACGACGGCGAGACGATGTACGACGACACCGAGCGTGAGATCGTGCGCGCGGTCACCGAGCTGAAGCGCTTCGGCGTGGGCGGGCGAAACCTGCGCGTCTTCCGCACCTCGGCGGACCGCGAGGCTGCGCTGCTCGAGCAGATCCTCGCGCCGGCGCTGCGCTCGCGCAATCCGGAAAGGCGCAAAGAGGCGGTGGAGGCGCTCGAGAACCTGGCGGCGATCGCGTCGCACCTGAAGCACCTGCTCTTGATCAGGGACCTGCGCAAACTCGCTCGCTGACCCTGGCCCGCCGTGCGCCTCCAGGACCACATACAGGACATCCCGGACTTTCCCAAGCCCGGGATCGTCTTCAAGGACATCACGCCGGTCTTCCTCTCAGCCGACGCTCTCCGGTTCGCCATCGACGAGCTGGCGGGCTACGCGAGCGCCCGCTCGGTCGACTACGTGGTGTCCGCGGAGGCGCGCGGCTTCGTGCTCGGGGCGGCCGTGGCGGCGGCGGCCGGCGCCGGCTTCGTGCTCGCGCGCAAGCCCGGCAAGCTGCCGCGCGCGGTCTCGGCGGTCGAGTACGAGCTCGAGTACGGCGTCGACAGCCTCGAGATGCATGCCGACGCGATCGCCGGCGGGGCACGCGTGCTGGTGCACGACGACCTGCTGGCCACCGGCGGCACCGCGGGCGCGCTGTGCGACCTCGTGGAGGGCGCGGGCGGCTTGGTGGCGGGCTGCGCCTTCGTGATCGAGCTCGCCTTTCTCGGCGGGCGCGAGCGGCTCTCCTCCTACGACGTGCACTCGCTCGTGGTGTACGAGTCCGAGTGATCGTGCGGCGCGAGGCCACGCTGCCGGCGGCGCCGGACGAGGTCTGGCGGCTCGTTTCCGACCCCGCCAGGCTGCCCGCCTGGTGGCCGGGCGTCGTGCGCGTGGAGGACGCGAGCGCCGACGCCTGGACGACGGTGTTCAGCTCGCCCAAGGGCAAACCGGTGCGCGCCGACTACACGCTCGTGGAGGTCACGCCCGGGCGGGTCGTGTGGCGCCAGGAGGTAGAGGAGTCACCGTTCGAGCGCATCCTCGCTTCCGCCCTCACGACAATCGTGGTGGGCGAGGCCGACGGCGGCAGCCGCGTGGCGATCGAGCTCGACCAGCGCCCGCGGGGCTGGGCGCGCTTCGCGCCCTTCCAGTTCCGCGCGGCCGGCGTGCGCCAGGTGCAGGGCGCCCTCGACGGCCTCGCCGAGCTGCTCGGCCCGGGGGAGGCCCGCTGATGCGCTGGTGGGGCTGGGGCGAGGACCGGGAGGAGGCGCCACTGCCGGAAGCCGCCGAGGCGCTCCTGCGCGACGAGCTCGGCGTCGACCCGTCCGCGCGCTCGCCGCATGTGTCGATCGAGCAGGTCGGGCTGCCCGAGAGCGGTCTCTCGCAGGAGCTCGGCGGACGCCTCGCGGCCGCCGCCGGCAGCGCCGACGCATTCGACGACTCACGGGAGGCCCGCATCGCGCACGCCGCGGGGCGCTCGTACCCGGACCTGGTGCGCCTGCGCGCCGGCGATGGCTCAGGAGCGCCGGACGCGGTGCTGCGGCCGCGGTCGAGCGACCGCATCGCCCCGCTGCTCGCGGCCTGCGCCGACGCCGGGGTGGCGGTCGTGCCGTTCGGCGGCGGCACCAGCGTGGTGGGCGGCGTGGCCACGGTTCGCGACGGGTTCGCGGCGGCGGTCTCGCTCGATCTCACGGGCCTCGACCGGGTCGTGGCGATCGACCGCACGTCGCTGACCGCCACGCTCGAGGCGGGGCTGCTGGGGCCGGAGGCCGAGCGTCGGCTGGGCGCGGAGGGCCTCACCCTCGGGCACTTCCCGCAGTCGTTCGAGTACTCCACCGTGGGGGGCTGGGTGGCCACCCGCTCCGCCGGCCAGGCCTCGACCGGCTACGGGCGAATCGACGAGCTGGTGGAGGGCGTGCGGCTCGTGGCGCCCGCCGGCGAGCTCGGCACCCGGGCGCTGCCGGCCACGGCCGCCGGCCCGGACCTGCGCGAGCTCGTGGTTGGCTCGGAGGGCGTGCTGGGCGTGATCTGCGAGGCCACGCTGCGCGTGCGCCCGGCGCCCGAGGCGCGCCGCTACGAGGGCTGGTCCTTCCGCAGCTTCGCGGAGGGCCGCGAGGCGCTCCGCCAGATGGCCCAGGCCGACGCCTGCGCCGACGTGGCGCGTCTCTCGGACGAGCCCGCCACGCGCCTGACGCTGGCGTTCGGCACCGGCACCGGCGGCAGGCGCGAGCAGCTCGCCAGGCGCTACCTGCGCATGCGCGGGCACGAGGGCGGCTGCCTGGCGATCATGGGCTTCGAGGGTGGGGAGGACGAGGTGGAGCAGCGCCGGCTCGCGGCGGCGCGCCACCTGCGCGCGGGCGGCGGCCTCGGGCTCGGCCGCGGCCCGGGGGAGGCGTGGCTGCGCAGCCGCTTCAGCGCCCCCTACCTGCGCGACGACCTGCTCGGCCGGCGCGTGCTCGTCGAGACGCTCGAGACGGCCACCTCCTGGAGCAACCTGGAGGCGCTCTACGACGCCGTGGGCGCCGCGCTCCGCACGGCGCTCCAGGCACGCGGCACGCCGCCGCTCGTGCTCTGCCACATCTCCCATCTCTACCGCTCGGGCGCCTCCCTCTACTTCACCTTCCTGGCGCGCCAGGAGGACGATGCGCTCGGCCAGTGGGAGGCCGCCAAGAGCGCGGCCGGCGAGGCGATCGTTGGCGCGGGCGCCACGATCACCCACCATCACGCCATCGGGCGCGACCATGCGCGCTGGATGCGAGCCGAGGTCGGCGAGCTCGGCCTCGACTTGATCCGCGCGGCCAAGGCGCGGCTCGACCCGGCCGGGATCATGAATCCCGGCAAGCTGCTGCCGGGCTGAGCCGCGCCTGACGAAGGCCCTACGCCGCCTCGCTGTAGGCGGGCTCGGCGACGGTCTCCGGCTTCAGCACGGCGAGCGCGAGCACGATGCCGAACGCCACGAGTCCGGCTCCCACCGTGAAGGCGAGGTGGTAGCCGTCGGTCAGGGCCTGCGCCGTGGACTGGCCGTCGCCGAGCAGCGTTTCGCTGCGCGTGGTCGCGAGCGTCGCGAGCACCGCCAAGCCGAGCGCCCCGCCCACCTGCTGGGTGGTGTTCACGAGGCCCGACGCAAGCCCGGAGTCGCTCTGCGTGGCGCCCGACATCGCGAGCGTCATCAGCGCCGGGAACACGAGTCCCGCGCCCACGCCGAGCAGGACCATCACCGGCAGGATGTCCACGAGGTACGTGGAGTCGACCGGGGCCCGGGCGAATAGCGACAGGCCGGCCACGATCATGGCGAGTCCCGGCAGCAGCGTCGCCCGCCCGCCGATGCGCAGCACGAGCGGCGGCGACACCCTCAGGGAGAACGCCCCGATCAGCACCGCAACGGGCAGGAAGGCCAGGCCCACCTCGAGCGCGTCGTAGCCGAGCACCCGCTGGAGGAACAGCGCGCCGAGGAAGAACATTCCGAACAGGCCCGCCACCATCAGCATCTGCACGGCGTTCGCGCCGGACACGTTGCGCGAGCGGAAGATGCGCAGCGGGACCAGGGGGGTGCGGGCGGTGGCCTCGCGCGCCACGAACGCGCCCATGAGCGCCACCGCCACGGCGCCCAGGCCGAGCGTCTGCGCCGAGCCCCAGCCCGCGTCGGCGGCCTCGACGATCGTGTAGACGGCAAGCATCAGGGAGCCGGTCACGAGCACCGCGCCGGGCACGTCCGCGCCCTGGTCGAGACCGATGCCGCGGTCGCGCTCGAGCAGGCGGGACGCGAACAGGGCCGTGCCGATGCCGATCGGGAGGTTCACGAAGAAGATCCAGTGCCAGTTGATCGCCTCGGTGAGCACGCCGCCGGCCAGCAGGCCGATCGAGGCGCCCGCGGATGCGACGAAGCTGTAGACGCCGATCGCCTTGGCCTGGTCGCGCGGCTCCGGGAACATCGTCACGATCATCCCGAGGATCACGGCCGAGGTCATCGCGCCGCCCACGCCCTGGACGAAGCGCGCGCCGATCAGGACGTCCTGGCTCTGGGCGAAGCCGCAGACGAGCGAGGCGACCGTGAACACCGCCAAGCCGCTGAGGAACATCAGCCGCCGCGAGATCAGGTCGCCGAGGCGCCCGGCGAGCAGCAGTAGCCCGCCGAACGCGATCAGGTAGGCGTTCACGACCCAGGCGAGGCTGTTCTGCGAGAAGCCGAGGTCGTCCTGGATCGACGGGAGCGCGACGTTCACGATCGTGGCGTCCAGGATGATCATCAGCATCCCCACGCAGAGGACCACGAGGGCGATCCAGCGCGAGCGTTCATCGTGTGCGGGAGTGGCCTGGGGAGTCATCTCGCCGACAGTCGCGACGCGCAGGCGCGTTGCCCGTCGTGCTGCCAGGCGTGCGGGGGTGGGGCAAACCGAACCATCCGCCGCCAGCTAGCTCGATTGCGGCGGGCGGCCCCGCCCGACAAGCTCGCGGCATGCTCGACGGGACCGTGACCACCGAGGACCTCCGCCGCCAGGTGGCCGAGCTCGAGGTCGAGCGGGCGCTCGCGCAGCGCAACGGACTGGGCGAGATCGCCGCCTACATGGACGATCTCGACGAGGAGCTCGAATACCGCCGGCACCTGTACGTGGCCGCCTCGGTGACGGAGATCGCGTTGCAGCGCGCCGAGCTCCTCGGCGTCTACGAGGGATGAGCCGGGCCGCCCGGCTGGGCGCGCTACGCCGCCTCGGCGCCCCAGGGCGCCTCGGCCTGCAGGAAGGCGAGCACGGCGAGCACGCGCCGGTGGCTGTCCGCCGTGGGCTCGAGCCCGAGCTTGTTGAAGATGTTCGTGACGTGCTTCTCGACGGCCCGCTCGGTGACCACGAGCTCCTCGGCGATCGCGCGGTTCGAGCGGCCCTCCGCCATCAGGCCGACCACCTGGCGCTCGCGCCTGGTGAGCTCGTCGAGCGGCTCCGTGCGCCTGGCGTGACGGCCGAGCAGCCGGGCCACGACCTCCGGGTCGAGCGCCGAGCCGCCGCTGCCCACGCTCCGGACAGCCTCCAGGAACCGCTCCACGTCCGCCACCCGGTCCTTGAGCAGGTAGCCGACGCTCTGCCCGCCGTCGCCGAGCAGCTCGAGCGTGTAGCCCTCCTCGATGTACTGGGAGAGCACGAGCACGCCCGTCCCGCTCAGCCGCCTGCGGATCTCCACGGCCGCGCGGAGCCCGTCGTCGGTGTGCGTGGGCGGCATGCGGATGTCCACCACCGCCACGTCCGGCCGGTGAGCCGACACCTTGCGCAGCAGGTCGTCCGCGTCGCCCGCCTGAGCCACCACCTCGAAGCCGGATTCCTCGAGCAGGCGCACGATGCCCTCCCTGAGGAGGACCGAGTCGTCAGCCACCACAACGCGCATGGCTCTTCAAGCTACGCATTATTGGTCCGATAGGAAGGGCCAATCGGTTGTCGGCGGATAGGGCCAATTCGGCTCCCGACCACGTACCCTGCGCGTCGTGGACCTGCTGCTGACACTCGAGGCGACCGCCTCGCGCCGGGCCCAGCTCGAGCGCCAGCTGCGCGACGGCATCCGCTCGGGACGGCTGCGTCCCGGCGCTCCGCTGCCACCGAGCCGGGCGCTCGCGCGGCAGCTCGGCGTCTCGCGGGGAATCGTGGTCGACGCCTACTCCCAGCTTGTGGCCGAGGGCTACCTGACCGCCCGCCGCGGGTCCGGAACGCGGGTGGCGGAGACGGTGGGCGCCCGGTCGGCGCGTCCGCGGACGGCGGTGCAGCGCGAGCCCACGGCCCGCTACGACCTGCGCGCCGGCCTCCCCGACGTGTCCTCGTTTCCCCGCCGCGCCTGGCAGTCGGCCACCGCCCGCGCGATGCGCGAGCTGCCTGACGCGTGGCTCCTGTACGGCCGGCCGCGCGGCTACAGCGGCCTGCGCGTGGCGCTCACGGACTATCTCGCCCGCGCCCGCGCCACCGTGGCCGAGCCCGGCGGCATCCTGATCTGCACGGGCATCTCGCAGGGGATGACGATGATCTGGCGCGCCCTGCGGGCGCGTGGCGCCACGCGTATCGGGGTCGAGGACCCGGGTTGGCCCGGCCAGGCGGACAGCGTGCGGTACGCGGGCCTCGAGCCCGTGCCGGTCAGGGTGGACTCGCGCGGCCTCGTGGTCTCCGAGCTCGAGGCGGCGGGCGTGGACGCGGTGATCGTCACGCCCACCCATCAGCACCCGACCGGCGTGGTGATGGCGCCCGAGCGGCGGGCGGCGCTGGTGGGCTGGGCGCGCAGCCGCGACACTCTGATCGTGGAGGACGACTACGACGCCGAGTACCGCTACGACCGCGACCCGGTGGCCGCCCTCCAGGGCCTGGCGCCGGAGCACGTGGTCTATGCCGGCACCGCCAGCAAGATGCTCGCTCCCGGCCTGCGCGTGGCCTGGCTCGTGCTGCCCTGCACGCTGGTCGACGACCTCACCGCCCAGCAGGTGACCACCAAGGCCACCCCGTCCGTGGTCGAGCAGGCCGCGCTCGGCTCGATGATCGAGCGGGGCGAGCTCGAGCGTCACCTGCGCCAGATGCGGCGCCGCTACCGCGCCCGCCGCGACATCCTGCTCGAGGGCCTCGCACGGCGGCTTCCCGAGGTGCGGGTCGGGGGCGCCGCGGCCGGCCTCCACGTCGTGGCCTGGCTGCCGGACGGCGCCGACGAGTCGGCCATCGCCGCGCGCGCCCTCGAGCGCGGGGTGGCGCTCCACACGCTCCACGGCGACTGCGACACGGTCGCGCCGTCGCCGCCCGCGCTGCTCCTGGGCTACTCCTCGATCAGCGAGCAGGGCCTCGCCCGCGCGGTCGCGCCCCTGGCGGCCGCCGTGCGCTCAGCCTCTTGAACGTCCCGGAGTAGTGGCCCCAGCAACCAGTCCGGGACGTTCGACGTATCAGCCGGCCGGCGGGGCGAGCACGGTCTGGCCGAGCACGGCGGCCTGGTTGCCGCGCGGGTTGGCCTCGCGCAGCTTCGGAATGCGGCCGCGCAGCACCGAGTCCCCCGAGTGGCTGGTCTGTTCGTCGAGCGGCTCGCGGGAGACGTCGATGAAGCGATAGTCGGCGAAGTCCGCCGGCAGCGCGCCGATCGCCTGGTACTGGCCCTGGGCGTCGGTCACCTGGCCGCCGAGCGACTTGGCATCGCCCTGCGCGTTGTAGAGCCACACCTCATAGGCCTCGCGGTCGCCGCTCGGGGCGAGGTTCGAGGCCCGGACGAGGACGCTCTTCCGGCCGCCCTGCTGGGCGACGATCGCGATGCCCGCGGGCTTGCCCGACTGCGCCTGCTGCCCGGCGCCGGCGCCTGCGCCGCCCTGAGCCCCGGTGTCCGCGGCGGCCTGGTCGCCCGAGCCCGACTCGTCCTCGCCGCCGGTGAGCACTCCGACCGGCCACAGCAGCACCGCCACGAGGAGAAGCGCGACGAGCCCGCCGCCGAGCGCCATCAGCCGCCGGCGGCGCTGCTCGGCGGTGGCGGGCGCCGCCGGCGCGGACGTGGAGCGCGCAGCCGCCTTGCGGGCGCCGCGCTCGCCCTCGGGAATCGCCGGCAGCGCGCCGTTCTCGTAGAACTGCTCGAGCGAGTCGAGCAGCGAGCGCGTCCACGTGCGGGCCGCCTCCGAGCGCCGCAGATGGCCCCTCGTGGCGGTGGCCTCGGCGCCCGCCTGCTGCCCGAGCACGTAGTCGGCCAGCTGGCTGCGCCAGTCCTCCTCGACGCCGCGCACGCTCAGCGGGGCCAGCTCCACGAGCGCGTCGCGGGCCAGCTCGCGCACCCGCGCCTCGGGCATGCCGAGCATGTCGGCGAGCTCGTCGTAGGTCTTGCCGCGCTGGAGCACGAGCTCGACGATCGCCCGCTGCTCCGCGGGCAGCTGGTCGAACGTGGCCATGAGCAGGGGACTGTAGTGTGCGCTGGCCCATGGAAGCCCCGGTTGACGGCTACCCGGCGCCGGGCACGCTCGACGACGTGCTCGGCTTCGAATTGCTCGAGGCGAGCCCCGACGGCTGCCGTGGACGGTTCACCGTAGGGCCGCCGGTTCAGCAGCCGTTCGGGCTCGTGCACGGGGGCGCGTACGCCTCCTTCGCGGAGTCGCTGGCCTCCGTCACGACCTACCTCGCGGTCGCCCCAGCTGGGAACATCGCCGTCGGGCAGTCGAACCACACCACCTTCCTGCGCCCGGCCAGCGCGGGCACCATCCACGCGGAGGGCACGCCCCTGCATCGCGGCCGGACGAGCTGGGTCTGGGACGTGCGCTTCAGCGACGACGAGGGCCGCCTTTGCGCGATGACGCGCGTGGCGATCGCCGTGCGCCCCCAGCCCGAGCCGGGGTCCGCCGGAGGGGCGGGCTAGACCTCGATCCGCGAGGCCCGCGACACGTGGCGGTTCGTGATCGGCAGGCGCCGGTCGCGGCCGAACGCCTTGGTCGAGATCTTGATGCCGGGCGGCGCCTGACGGCGCTTGTACTCGGCGCGGTCAACCATGCCGATCACGCGCTCGACCTCGTCGGCGGGCAGGCCTCGGTGCACCAGTTCGGCGGCATCGAGGTCCTCCTCGATGTAGCCCTCGAGAATGCGGTCGAGCAGGTCGTAGGGCGGGAGCGACTCGTCGTCGCGCTGCTCGTGGCGCAGTTCCGCCGAGGGCGGGCGCTCGAGCACCGACGCGGGCACGGGACCCGCGGCGCCGCCACCCGCCTGCTCGTTGCGCCACCGCACCAGCCGGTAGACCCAGCCCTTGTAGACGTCCTTCAGGACCGCGAAGCCGCCCGCCATGTCGCCGTACAGCGTGGCGTAGCCCACCGACATCTCGGACTTGTTGCCGGTGGCGAGCACGAGCCAGCCGAACTTGTTCGAGAGCGCCATCACCACGTTGCCGCGGATGCGCGCCTGCACGTTCTCCTCGGTGATGTCGGGCTCGCGACCGGCGAACGCGTCGGCGAGCATGTGCTCGTAGGCGCCCATGGCGTCCGCGATCCCGATCTCCCGGAACTCCACGTCCAGGTTCTCGGCGATCGCCTGGGCGTCCGCGCGCGTGCCCTCGCTCGAGAAGGGCGAGGGCATCGAGACGCAGGTCACGCGCTCGGGGCCGAGGGCGTCGGCGGCGAGCAGCGCGACGAGCGCCGAGTCGATGCCGCCCGACAGCCCGATCAACACGCGCGCGAATCCGTTCTTGTCGACGTAGTCGCGCAGTCCAAGCCGCAGCGCGGCGTACACCTCCGCCTCTGGCGGGAGCGGGGCGGCGAGCTCGCCCGCCACCTCGGTGGGCGCGGCGGCGTCGACGGTCACGCTCGCGAGCGTGAACACGGGCGGCTCGGCCACCCGCGTCGCGCGGCGCTGCCTGCGCACGTTGGCGCGGTGGCGAGTGTCCCGCAGCCGCGCGGCGCTCACCTCGCGCGGGTCGATGTTGCAGAAGGTGAGCGACTCCTCGAACTGGGCGCAGCGGGCGAGCACGCGGCCGTCCTGGTCGATCGCGAGGCTGTGGCCGTCGAAGACCAGCTCGTCCTGCCCGCCCACCTGGTTCACGAACACCACGGCCGCCAGGTAGTCGACCGCGCGCTGGGTGAGCATGCGCTCGCGCCGCGAGCCGTAGCCGGCGCGGTAGGGCGAGGCGGAGAGGTTCACGATCACCTGCGCGCCGCCGAGCGCCTCCGTCATCGCGGGCGGGCCGGGCTCCCAGATGTCCTCGCAGATCGACAGCCCGATCGGCACCCCGTTCAGCTCGAAGATGGCGGCGTCGGCGCCCGATTGGAAGTAGCGCTGCTCGTCGAACACGCCGTAGTTGGGCAGGTACATCTTGCGGTAGAGGGCCGTGACCTCGCCGTCGGCCAGCACCGCGGCCGCGTTGTACACGTCCTCGGCGCGCTCGGGATAGCCCACCACCGCGGCGATCCCGCGCGTCTGCGCGGCCAGCTCACGAAGCGCCTCGGCCGCCGCGTCGAGGAAGCTCGTCTTCAGGAGCAGGTCCTCGGGCGGGTAGCCGGTCAGGCTCAGCTCGGGGAACACCACGAGCACCGCCCCGCCGTCGCGCGCGGCGCGCGTGCGCTCGGCGATCGCGTGGGCGTTGCCGTCGATGTCGCCCACGGTCGGGTCGATCTGGGCGAGCGCCACCCTCAGGAGGTCGTCGGGCATGACCCCATTATCGCGGCTGAAGCGGGCGGCCTCAGCAGCCGAGCGTGAGGTCCAGATAGCGGGCCGGCCTCACCGCGTGCTCGAAATGCCACCACTCGCGCCAGTAGTTCTCGAACCCGAAGCGCTCCATCGCGCTCTCGAGCGTCAGCCGGTTGCGCAGCACTCGTCCGGTCGCGCTGCGCGTGTGGGCGCCCGGGCCGAGGGCGTCGTAGCGGCCCATCGGCAGCCGCTCTCCGTCGCTCGTCCGGACCAGCGTCAGGTCCACGGCGGAGCCGGTGTTGTGGCGGCTCCTGCGTGCGATGTAGGTGCCCACGAGCTCCTCGTTGCCGCTCCGCATCGCCCAGCGCACGAGCGCGCGCGTGGCGCGAGCCGGGCGGTAGGCGTCGAGGATGAGCAGGCCGAGCCCGCGCCGGCGCAGGTAGCGCTGGACGCGGCCGAGCGAGCGCGCCGCGGGCTCGTAGAGCAGCGCCCAGTCGGCGCAGTAGCCCGGCAGCCGGCGACCGGTGAGGTTCCGCGTCGTGCGGTAGACGAGCTCGACCGCGATGTCGGGGGCGAAGCGGTGCACGTCCGCGAGCCCGGCCCGCCTGTGCGCCGGCGTGCCGGCCTCCCCGTCGCGCTGGGCCGCCCGGCGCGCCCGCCTCGCGCGGGCCGGCTCGCGGAACACGCGCTGCGCCACACCGCGCAGCGTCGCCGTGCCGTACTCGTGCGAGGGGTTGCCGTCGGTCAAGACCGCCATCGACAGTCGCGTGGAGCCGCGCTCGAACAGCGCCGCCTCGTGCACGAGGCGCCCGAGCGCCGTGCTGCGCCAGCCGCCCTTCATGAAGGTGGTGAAGCCGCCGGCGCGCGCGTAGCGCGAGAAGCCCCAGCGCTGCCACGGGACGATCGAGGACAGGAGCCCGCGCGCATACGCGCGTGAGCGCGGCGGCACCATCCGGTCGATGCGGCGGAAGAAGCGGGCCTGGTCGAGCGCGCTGAAGCGCGCGCCGGACCAGTAGCCGGCCACGGAGAAGTCGCGCATGTGGGCGCGCCGGCCCAGGTCGTAGAGCGCTGCGTCCCCGACCAGGGCGTAGACCGCGTCGGCGCGGTCGTTGTCGGACTCCGTGATCATCGGGCCGAGCAGCGCGCGGTCGGCGGCGCTCGGACGGGCGGGCGCGATCGCGCGCAGCCGCGCCACGAGCAGCATCGCCTTCACGAGGCTCGCGGAGACGTACGTGCGGTGAGGAGCCCACCCGTGCTCGCGCCCGCGCGAGTCGATCAGCGCCCAGGACTCGATCCCCGCCCGCCCGCGCAGGTAGTCGCGCACCGCCCGCAGCCGCGAGCGCGCCGGGAAGACGCGCGGCCCGGCCGTCCGGCTCGTCGCCGGCCCCGCACCGGCGTACTCGCGCAGCGTGAAGGAGCCCGGCAGCTCAGCTGCGGCGGCGGGTCCGGCCATGGCGGTGAGCAGGACGACGAACGCGCTGAGGATCGTCCTGCGCATCGCCGCAATTCTCCCACGCCCACCGTACGGGTGCCCGTATCGACGGCCGCGAGCGCGCGGCGTAGCCTCACGCGAATCGGGAGCTTCCTGCACGACATCCTCGAGCCGCGGACCTACGGGCGGATCGCCTACCTGATCCTGGCGCTGCCACTCGGCATCGTCGAGTCGACCATCCTCGTCACGGCGATCTCGGTCGGCGTGAGCACCGCCGTGGCGCTGATCGGGATACCGATCCTGATCGGCACCGTCTACGCCTGGCGCTGGCTCGCCGTGCACGAGCGGCGCATGCTCCGGCGCCTGACCGGAGGCCCGTTCCCGAGCCCGTACCGCCCCGACGCGGAGGGAGCGGGCCGCTGGGCGCGCCTCGGGGCGCGGCTGGCCGACCCGGCCACCTGGAAGGACCTCGTGTTCCTCCTCCTGCAGCTGCCGGCGGGCATCGCCTCGTTCACCGTCGCCGTGGTGGTGCTCGGCGCCGGCGCCGGGCTGCTCCTGGCGCCGGCCTGGTACTGGGTGATCGAGCCCGACGGGATCGAGCTCGGCCTGCTGAGCGTGGACACCCTCGGCAAGGCGTTCGCCGTGATGCCGCTCGGCGCGCTGATCCTGCTGTTCGGGATCCCGGCGCTCGGGGCGCTCGGGCGGCTGTACGCCTGGTTCGCCGGCCTGCTGCTTGGCTCGAACGCCGACCCCGTGCTCACCGCGCGGGTCACCGCGCTTCAGGATGCCCGCTCGCGCATCATCGCGGCCGCCGACAGCGAGCGCCGGCGGATCGAGCGCGACCTCCACGACGGCGCCCAGCAGCGCCTCGTGGCGCTCGCCCTCAACCTGCGCATGGCGGAGGCCCGCGCCGCCAAGGGCGACCCGCAGGCGGCCGAGCTGATCCGCAGCGCGGGGGAGGAGGCAGGCCTCGCGCTCAAGGAGCTGCGCGACCTCGCGCGCGGCATTCACCCGGCGATCCTGACCAACCGTGGCCTACGGGTGGCGCTGGAGGACCTCGCGACGCGCTCGACCGTGCCGGTCGAGATCCTCGAGTCGCCGGAGGAGCGGCTGCCGGACCCCGTGGAGGCCGCCGCCTACTTCGTCGTGTCCGAATGCCTCGCCAACGTGAGCAAGCACGCCGAGGCGGAGAGCGCGACGGTCGCCGTGCGGGCTGAGGACGGGCAGGTCACGGTCACGGTGGCCGACGACGGCAGGGGCGGAGCCGCCCTCGGCTCGGGCTCCGGCCTGCAGGGGCTCGAGGACCGGGTCGGGGCGCTTAACGGGAACGTGGAGCTCGAGAGCCCGCCCGGCGGCGGCACGCGTGTGCGCGCGGTGATGTCGCTGGCCGCGCAGCCGGTGCCCGTGGCCCACGCGTCCGGCCACGGACCGCAGCGACTCGTGCTGCCGGACGCCGAGGCCCCGGGGGTGATCGCCCGCCGCCGTCGCGGGCTCCGCGTCCGCCTCGCGGTGCTGGCCGGCATCGCGCTCACCCTCGTCGCGATCTGGGCGCTCACCGGCGCGCCGAACGCCTGGCCGGTCTGGCCGCTGCTCGGGCTCGCGCTGGTCGGCGGGCTCGACGCCTGGCTCGTCCTGGCCGGAGTCCCGCCGCTGGAGTCCCAGGTGGCCCGCTCGGACGACGGCGGACGGGCGCTCCGCCGCCGGCGCTCGCTGCGCCTGTGGGTGGGCGCCCTCGCCATCCTCAACGTCTTCCTGATCGGGATCTGGCTGGCGTCCGGGAGCGGCTACTTCTGGCCCGTCTGGTCGATCCTCGGCTGCGCCATCGCCGTCGGGCTCAAGGCGCTGCGGCCGTTCGACGAGCTGCGCCGCTCGGTCCGCTCGACCTAGGCGTTGACGCAGCCGGCTGGTGGCTCACGGCCAGATGAACGTCCCGGACTGGTCGCTATACGGGGTAGTCCGGGACGTTCAATGCGGGGCCTAGTGCCCCCAGCCCTCCGCCATCGCATGGCGGACCGTGTCCTCGCCGCTCTCGCCGGTGCGGATCCGGATCGCCTGCTCGATGTCGTACACGAACACGCGGCCGTCGCCGATCTCGCCCGTGTGCGCACCGCTCACGATCGCCTCGACCACGCGCTCGGACACGCTGTCCTCCACCACCGACTCGACCTTGATCTTCGGCAGGAGCGAGATGTTCGCCCGCGAGCCGCGGTACTGCTCGGTGTAGCCCTTCTGCCGGCCGCAGCCGACTACGTCGCTCACGGTTAGACCCGACACTCCCAGCTCGTCCAGCGAGTCCTGCACGTCCTGGAGCCGCTCGGGCCGGATGATCGCCTCGATCTTCTTCATCTGCCTAGCCCTCCTGGGTCCGCGTCGAGAGCTGCTGCAACGCGAGCGCGCCGGCGCGCGCCCCCGGTGTGTTCGGTGGGTGGTACTCGGATCCCGGCACCGGCATGAACTGCTCGGGATAGCCCCACATGCCGTGCTCGACGATGTCGAGGCCGCGCCGCTCCTCCTCGGCGGTCACGCGCAGGCCGTAGGTCTGCTTGATGAGGTAGAAGACGAGCATCGAGACCGCGAACACCGAGACGAACGCCGCGGTCACACCGAGCGCCTGGACGCCAAGCTGCTCGAACGAGCCGGTGTAGAAGAGGCCGCCCTCGCCGATCGCGTTGTACTCGGCCAGCCGCGGGGCGGTGAACAGGCCGCAGGCCATCGTGCCCCAGATTCCGGCCACCCCGTGGGCGGAGAGGGCGCCGATCGGGTCGTCGACCAGCTTGTCGATGGCGATGATGCAGGCCACGACGATCACGCCCGCCACCAGCCCGATCGGCACCGCCGCCCAGTACTCCACGTAGCCGCTCGGCGCCGTGATCGCGACCAGGCCGGCGATCACGCCGTTGCCGATCATGCCCATGTCGAAGGTCTTCGTCGTCAGGTGGCTGGCGCCCATCGCCCCGAGCACGCCCGCGGCGGCGGCGATCACCGTGACGATCGCCACCTCGGCGAAGCGTCCGTCCGCCACCCCGAGCGTCGAGCCGGGGTTGAAGCCGAACCAGCCGACGAACAGGATCAGCACGCCGAGCCCGACGAGCGGCATCGAGTGACCGGGGATCACGTTCGGGCTGCCGTCCTTGCCGTACTTGCCCTGGCGCGGGCCGAGCAGCAGCAGCGCCGCGAGCGCGCCGGTGGCTCCCAGCAGGTGGATCACGGTCGAGCCGGCGAAGTCCTGCATGCCGAAGCTCGCCTGGAGCCAGCCGCCGCCGAAGATCCAGTGGCTGATGAGGGGGTAGAT
>Ga0075420_100000922_pt1 | contig 24274 bp, 20 predicted proteins | sample SoiMetdeltSBSDD4_FD_75296 | JGI IMG/M metagenome (GOLD analysis project Ga0075420, IMG submission 75296) | Bulk soil microbial communities from a Populus tree surrounding site in Tennessee, USA - Soil MetaG P. deltoides SBSDD4 | ecosystem: Environmental > Terrestrial > Soil > Tree plantation...
GTGCTCGTCGTCATCACCGTGGTGACCTTGTGGGCGTTCTGGACGTCGATAGGGCGACCCGCAATCGGTGTTCATGCGACGACTCCTTGAAAGCAGATGGGGGCTCCCGCCAAGTGCGGTTCGAGGGTGAGGATAACTTCGCGAGCCGACGATAATGTTTCCAATGGCGATTCAGCGGAGCGACGACGAACCGGATTTTCCAAGGCCGCTCGACACGACGGCGGATGCCCACACCTTGCAGGGCGATATCTATCGCCGGCTCGGCGGTCGGGCACGCCTCGACATCATGTTTCGATTGAGCGCCTCCATCCGGCACCTCGCGATGTCGGGTATCCGGGCCCGTCATCCTGGCTATAGCGACAGGCAGGTTCTGGAGTCGTACGCCCGTCTTGTGTGGGGAGACGAGCTTGCACGCGCCGTCTTTCCGACCGGCGAGCCCGCCGAACCGTGAGTCCCGAAGAGACACTGCGCCGCGTAATAGAGATTCTGGAGAAGCACAAGATTCCGTACATGCTGACTGGATCGGTCGCGGCCAGTTATCACGGGCGACCGCGCGCCACGCATGACGCCGATGTGGTTATCGATCCCACACCGCAGCAACTGGATCAACTCGTCGCGGACCTCGATGCGGCGGCGTTCTACGTGGATGGCGTCGGCGCGCGCGCGGCGCTCGAGCAACGGCGCCAGTTCAACGCGATCGATACGCAGTCAGCGAGCAAGGTCGATCTGATTGTCCGCAAAGAGCGACCGTACAGCCTCGAGGAACTAGCCCGTCGTCAGTACGTGGATCTCTCCTTCGATCGCCCGGTAGCGATGGTCACGCCCGAGGACGCAATTCTGTCCAAACTCGAATGGGCACAGCGGAGTGGCGACTCGGTCAGGCAGCTCCGCGACGCCGCTGGCGTGCTGGAGCTAAACCCAGGCGTCGATCGAACGTACATCAAACGCTGGGCCATCGAGCTCGGTGTGTTCGAGATGTGGCAGGCAATCTCGAAGTCACGCGACACCGAGTCCTGAGCTGATCCCGCGCGAGTGAACCGAAGGAGCGTTCCGGCTGCCAGCGCGACTTGGCTAGTCCGGCTGAAGCCGGACACTACGTCCCGCGCTCGAAGCATGATTCCCCCTTCGATGGAGAGAGCGGAAGAATCAGGCCATGCGTATCACCCGTACTCTCGAGCTGCCGGCGCGCCGAGTGTTTTGCGTCCGCGACATGTCGCGGCGAGACCTTGTTCTCGTGTCGCGACTCAACTTTTCTCCTGTGCGTAGCCCCGAAGCGGCAGCGGCGTGAACCATGCATAGCTACAGGGGCGGCCCGCCTTGCGCGAAACGATTGCGAGCTGTCGTTGTTTTGGGGATTGCGTCGCGTGTGAGGCACGTGATCGCTCTGAGTAAGCGGAAGGAGAAGACGTCATGAAGAAAGTGTTCCTGACTGCGCTGGTAATTTTCCTCTCGAGCGGTCCGCTACTCGCCGACAAGGAAACAGATGAACGGCTGGCGAATGCGGCGAAGGCCTTTACCGAGATCATGTCGGCCCCCGACAAAGGCATTCCCGGCGACGTCCTGGACAAGGCCGAATGTGTGATCGTTGTCCCGGGCATGAAGAAAGGCGGGTTCATCATCGGCGGATCGTTCGGACGAGGCGCCATCAGCTGCCGTGGCAAGGGCAAGATGGGATGGGACGCGCCGGCGATGGTCGAACTCGGAGGCGGAAGCGTCGGCTTTCAGATTGGCGCTGAAGCAACCGATGTCGTCATGCTGGTGCTGAATCGCGAAGGCATCGATAGTTTGCTGAAGAGCAAGTTCACGCTGGGTGGCGAAGCTTCAGTGGCAGGCGGGCCAGTCGGCAGATCAAGCACCGCGGAAACCGACGCGGCGATGAAAGCCAAGATCCTGAGCTACTCGCGCAGCCGTGGGGCGTTCGCGGGAGTCTCGCTGAACGGTGTAACGCTGCATCAGGACGAGGGTGCCAACAAAGCTGTCTACGGCAAGCAGCTTCAAGCTGACGAGATCCTTGCCGGCGGAGTCGCGACCCCGCCTGGGGCAAAGCCGCTGACTAACGTTCTTACCAAGTATTCACCCAAGGGTATCTGAAGCGAGGTCGAACCTGCTGCCCCGCCTGCTCGAAAAGCGGGGCGGAGCAGGCCGTCTCGATGTGTCTCCGCCAGCGCGTTGACGGTCGATCCCTGATAGAGTTCCGCCTGATGGAGGCGTCCCCATGCGACAAATAAGACTGCTTGTTCTCATAGTCGTTGCGGCGTGGTCGGTGACGGCGTTCGGCCAGTCGCCGGCCGGCAGTGTGACCGTGTTCGAAGGCGCTCGCGTGATCGTCGGTGATGCCCGCCCGCCCATCGAGAATGCCTCCTTTGTCGTCAGTGGAGGCCGTTTCACGCAGGTCGGCCGGGCCGCCGACGTGAAGGTGCCCGCGGGGGCGATGCGCGTCAACCTGGCTGGTAAGACCGTGATACCGACGATCATCGACACGCACAACCACCTCAGCCAGACGCGCGAAATGCTGATCGACGATCTCCGTCGTCGAGCGTATTTCGGGGTGGCCGCAGCGGTGAGCATGGGCCAGGACACGGCCGATGCGCCCTATCAGATGCGCTCGGAGACGATGCCGGGGTTGGCGAGGATGTTCACAGCCGGCCGGGGAATCACCGCGCCTGAACCGGGACGCACGACGGCTCCGTACTGGGTCACGACGGTTGCCGAAGCCCGCAAGGCAGTACAAGAGAACGCCGCGAAGAAAGTCGACATCATCAAGATCTGGGTCGACGATCGCATGGGCACCGTGAAGAAGCTCTCGCCCGAGTTGTACACCGCCGTCATCGACGAGGCGCACAAGAACAAGATTCGAGTGATCGCGCACATCTACACGCTCGAAGACGCGAAGGGAACACTGCGCGCCGGCCTCGATGCGTTTGCCCACGGCGTCCGTGACAAGGATCTCGACGAGGAGTTCATGGCGCTGGTGAAGAAGAATCCGAACCTGGTGCTCGGGCCGAACATGCCCGATCGCGGCGTCGTCGCAGATATCGACTGGCTGCGCCCCGTATTGCCGGCCGAGGCGTTCGCAGCGCTGCAAAAGGGGAACACCAATCGGCCGGACGCCAATACCTTCTGGCAGATTCAGGCGCGCAACCTTGCGAAGATGAATAGCCTGAACGCACGAATCGTCGTCGGAACCGACGGCAACACGCCGTACGCGCCGCACTTCGAAATGGAAGATATGGTGGCAGCGGGTATGACACCGGCTCAGGTCATCAGGGCGGCGACGAGCAACGGCGCGCAGTTCCTTCGGATGACCGATACCGGCACGATCGAAACCGACAAGAGCGCCGACTTCATCGTCCTCGACGCCAACCCGCTCGACAACATCACCAATACGCGCAAGATCTCGTCGGTGTACCTGCGTGGCGCGTCGGTCGATCGCTCGTCGTACAAGTAGGCGAGGGCGTCGCGCGTGATATAGCGGCGAAGTCCTCGGCTGTAGACAGGATCTCTTGGCGCGCTGCGCGCGCTCCGGGCAAAAGGAGCAGGTCAGGTGAAATCACGTCACGTCGCAAGTGTCATTGGAATGCTCGCGCTGGTCTGGGTCGGCGATGTGGCCATCATGGCGCAGACCAGCGTCGCCGCGGAGCTGAAGAACCCGGTTGCGGCCTCGCCGGAATCGATCGCAGCCGGTGAACAGCTGTATCGAAAGAACTGCGCGCCGTGTCATGGCGTCAAGGCGGAGGGTGGGTCGGGCAACGATCTCATCCCGGCCTCACCCGATCTCACCGACGCTGCCTGGGATCACGGGTCGACCGACGGTGCGATCTTCAACAACATCAAGAACGGTGTCGCACCCGACTTCAACATGACCCCGTGGAAGGATCAGATGAAGGACGAGGAGATCTGGAACGTCGTGAACTACCTGCGTTCGATCGCGAAGAAGAAATAGCCGACCCTTCATCTTGCATGTCGCGGGACCATTCGGATCCGCCCCAGCCGGCGACGACGACAGCGGCGATCACACACACTGCTGTCGTCAATCCCTCGCCGGCGACAACGTGGGCCTATTCCCTCGCGAACGATCAACGCTTCGGACACTTCGTCATCGTCCGTCCACTGGGACGCGGCGGCATGGGAGAGGTGTACGAAGCCGAGGATATCGACAGTGGACGACGCGTCGCGCTGAAGCGACTGCAGCGATTTCTTGGCAGCGACACCGCTCGCGCACGATTCCTCCGCGAGGGGCGTCTCGCCGCGTCGATCAACCACGAGCACGTCGTCTACGTTTACGGCACCGAGGAGATCGACGGTTCGTTGGTGATCACCATGGAACTGGCGGCCGGTGGCAGCCTCAAGGATCGCATCGACGCACACGGGCCAATGCCGGCGGCGACGGCCGTGGATGCAATTCTGCAAGTGATTGAGGGACTGGAAGCCACCGCGAATGCGGGAGTGCTCCACCGGGACGTCAAGCCCTCCAATTGCTTCGTATCACACGACGGCAGCATCAAAGTAGGCGACTTCGGCCTCTCGATTCCCACGAACGCTTCAGCCGAAGGCCAGTTGACCTTCGGCGGCGTGGTGCTCGGGACGCCGATGTTTGCGTCACCAGAACAGATCATGGGGAAAGCGCTCGACCTGAGATCCGACATCTACTCGACGGTCGTGACGTTGTACTTTTTGCTGACGGGCCGGCCGCCATTCGTCGGAGAATCTCTTCCTGAGGTCATCGGGAGCGTCATCACGCGGTGGCCGCCGGCTCCATCCAGGGTGGTGTCGGGATTGTCGCTGGATCTTGACCGGATCGTGCAGCGAGGTCTGGAGAAGGAACCGCGGCAGCGATATCAGTCCTATGATGATCTGCGCCGCGCTCTGCTGCCGCATAGCTCGCAGGGGTTCACTCCAGCTTCCTTGCACGCGAGGTTACTCGCGTCCATCGCAGACCAGGCTCTGTATTCTCTGCCGTTCGTTCTGGCCATGCCCTATGCGTTCGCACCGTCGAACGATCTTCTCAGTCGCCAGGAAAGCGCCAATCTGATCATCGAGTCGGTCACCGGCCTGATCTACTTCGGTGTTCTGGAAGGCACCTGGGGAGCGTCTCTCGGGAAGTGGTTACTCGGAATTCGTGTGACGTCTGGCCAGCAACCCATCGCGTTGCCGCAAGCATTGCAGCGAGTGAGTATATGGATTGCGGCCACCATTCTCGTGCCATTCGCGCTCGCGGTGTGGTACGAACGCGCGACGGGCACGCTCCTCGGTGATGGACGCGTGTTCATGTCTGCTATCGGCGTGGCACTGCTGTTTGTTACGGCCCGCCGCGCGAATGGCTTCGCAGGCGCCCACGACATGTTGACCGGCACTCGTGTTGTCGAACAACCGGATTCTCCGGTTCGCGACACCCTGCCGTTACCGTTGCGACACCCGGCCGTTGATCTTCGTGCCGAACGCTGCGGCGCCTACCTTGTCGTCGAAACGCTTGGCGTCACCGATGGCGGTCATCTCGTGCTGGGTTATGACGATGTTCTGCGGCGGCATGTGTGGATCCACATGCGACCGCCGGGAACACCGCAGGTCACACAGGAGCGGCAAGCGCTCGCGCGGCCCGGCCGTCTTCGCTGGTTGTCCGGACGGCGAACTCAACGCGAGAGCTGGGATGCCTACGATGCGCCCGCCGGCGTTCCGTTCTTGTCGCTCGTGCGCGAGGCACAACCGTGGTCGCTCGTGAGATTTCTGTTGTATGACATGGCGGTCGAGGCGCAATCGATCGTGACCAACCATGACGGCATTGCGGTTGCTCTCGAGCGTATCTGGGTCACGCAACGTGGTCGCGCGATGTTCCTGGATTTCGTCGTGCCTGGGACGGCGACGGTGATGACAGCAGTGGATGATGTGCCCACACTCATCACCAAGGCCGCGTTCCTGGCACTGACTGGCGGCGGACCCCTAGCCGCCGTTGTCCAGCTTCCGCTGCATGCCTGCGAATTTCTGATGCAGTTGGAACGAGGCATGATGTCGACGCTCGCGATCATTGCCGCGCTGCAGAAGCTGCTGCCGAAGCCTGTCACCCTCACGCGAAGAAGACGGCTGGCTCACGTCGCCATTGTTCTGGCCGTTCCTGCGGCCGTCGGCGCGCTCACTCTGATAGAAGTGGTGAGGCAGGGAGAATTCACATGGCCCGCGCTGACGGTGCCTATTGCCGGCGTTCTGCTCATCATGTCAACCGCCTCGACCTACACGGCGGCGTTCTTTCGAGGTGGACTGTGGTTCCAGTTGCTGGGCATTGCAGTCACGACTCGTAGAGGCCGACAGGCCTCGAGGCTGCTGACCTTCTGGCGTGCCGTCATCGCCTGGCTGCCGGCGCTGGTGTTCGTCGGCGGCGTGGTGTTCCAGACTCCATGGGTTGCCATCATCGCGATCGCGGCGATGGGCGCGGGGATCGTATCCGCTGTGTTGACGCCAGACCGCGGGTTGCACGATCGGCTGCTGGGGACGCGCCTGGTAAGACAGTAGCTGGATCCAAGAAAAAGGGGTAGGCGTGACGAACCCGATGCCGGTGGTCGACGAGGACATTTTCAGCCGCGAGTCCGTGCGCAACGCGCGAGCGGTCGATGACCGGTTGCGCGAGATCGCGCCCGTCGTTCGCCTCGGTCGCGAGGACATCGTCGTCATCGGACGTTTCAGCCACGTGTCAGCCGGTCTGTCCGACTGGCGATCGTTCTCGAGCCGGTCGCGACCCTGGCACGATCCGGCCTCGGTGCGGCCCGAGATCCTCCTGACCGAGGACCCGCCGCGTCATACCGAGGTGCGCGTGGTGATCGCCAACGCGCTATCGCCAAAGGCGCTCAATCACATGGCCAAGGCGTTCGCCAAGGAAGCCGAATCAGTCGTTGCGCGCGTGCTCGGTGCCGGCCGCGACATCGATGCCGTCTCGGCCATCTGCCGCCCGTTCGTCTATAAGGTGCTGCCCGATCTGCTCGGCCTGCCCGAGCGTGGCCGCGAACACATGGAAGCCTTCGGTCACATGGTGTGGGCAACGATGGGCCCGATGAACGAGTTGTTCCACGAGGCGCTCGCCGGCAATGAGCCGGTCCTGGCATGGGTCGAAGAGTGTTGCGAACGTGAGAACCTGGATCCGGATGGTCTCGGAATGGCGATGTTCCACGCTGCCGATCGCGGCGAGATCACCCAGGCGGAGGCCAAACTCCTCGTGCAGATCCTGCTCTCGGCAGCCGCGGACACGACGGTGATGACGCTCGGCACGGCTATACGCGCATTCTGTGAGTTCCCCGACCAGTATCAGATCCTGCGACAGAACCCGACGATGACCCGAACGGCGTTCGACGAGAGCCTGCGGTGGGATTCGCCCTCACGAATGGCCGGACGCATCACGACGCGTGACGTGGAGATCGAGGGATATGTCATCCCGGCCGGCACACGGTGCGGCCTCCTGTTCGCGGCAGCCAACCGCGACCCGCGCAAGTGGGCCGATCCGGACCGCTTCGACTTGGGACGCGAGGTTCGCGGTCAGGTCGGCTGGGGTGCCGGCGTGCACATGTGCGTCGGCAGGACGCTTGCCCAGCTGGAAGCCGACGCGATGATCGGCGCCATGCTGCCGAAGATTAAGCGGTTCGAGGCGGCCGGCGATCCGGAGCCGTGGCTGACGACAATCGGGCACGGCCCGGCCAGGCTTCCAGTGCGTGTCGTCCCCGCCTGACCGTATTCGCCACTCGGGATTCGGGGCTCGGGGATTCGGGGTTTGCGATTCGACGTTGGGAGTTGGAGTTAACCAACCTAACTCCTGGCGTTCGTATTGGTCCGCTTCCGTGCATCACGCCCGTAGGAGCATCGCAGTCGGCGCGCTCCTGCTGCTGTGTCCAGGATGCGGCTCGCAACAAAACGGTCCTCCCCCGCCCGACGCCGCGTCACAAGAGTCGCATCAAGAACCGCTCAATGTGTACGCGGCCACGGGCCCCGATTGGTTTGAGTGGCGGTAGTCACTGGGTCACACCTGCAACATGCGGTAGATCGTGGGTGTCAGGCAGTGAATCGTGAACGCACGGGTGCCGCACACGGTGTTCCTTCGGTGTCAGGCAGTGAATCGTGAACGCACGGCGGCGCACGTTTTTCAAGGGGGTCGCTAGCCGGAGTAGTTTCGCTTTCCGTGTCGCCGTGGTCCTTCGTCGGGCCTCACGCGACAAAGGTCAGCTTTCACGATTCACTGCCTGACACCGTGGCGCTGCCTGACACCGTGGCCGACCGGTTGATGTATAACTGCGCGCGGAGAGGTATTCATGGCTAAGGTGATCGTCGCCGTTTGTGGAATGGTGCTCCTGGCCTCGGTGATGTCCGCTCAGCAACCGCCGGCGCCTGCGGGCGGTGGTCGCGGGCAAGCGACCGCGCCGCCGCCAATTGGTTGGCCTTCGCCGCCTGTGCCCGATGGACCACTGTCGATCGATACAGCGCTGGTGCGCCCGATCAAGATCGCGATCATCAAGGGGCTGAATCAGCCGTGGAGCATGGCGTTCGTTCCTGAGGGCACTGGCTACGCAATCCTCGTCACCGAGCGTGGCGGCAAGCTTCGCATCGTTCGCAACGGTGTCCTCGACCCGACACCAGTGGCCGGTTTGCCCGCGGACATCCAGGCAGCGGGCCTCGCTGGCCTGATGGACGTCCAACTGCATCCCAAGTTCCCAGACAACAAGCTTGTGTACATCACCTATCACAAGCGTCAGGCTGGCGTGACGCCGCCGCCTCCACCGCCGCCGGGAGGTGGACGCGGGCCGGCGCTGCCTCCAGGAGTCATCACCCTCGCGCGCGGACGCTGGGACGGCACGAAGCTCGTGAACGTCAAGGACATCTTCTCGGCGTTACCGAGCGGCAACGGGTCGCGCATCCTGTTCACGCGCGATGCGCACATCATCATGTCGGTCGGCTACGGCGATCCTCCACAGGCCAACCAGGGCAACCCCGAGCCGCAGAAGATGCCGCCGCAGGACCCGATGAGCCTGGCCGGCAAGACGCTTCGACTCAACGAGGACGGCACGGTGCCGAAGGACAATCCATTCTTCGGCAAGGCAGGGTACCGCCCCGAGATATTCACGTTGGGCCATCGCAATATCCTCGGCCTGGCGATGAATCCGGAGAGCGGCGCGATTTGGTCGGTCGAGAACGGACCCAACGGCGGCGATGAAGTGAACGAGCTGCTGCCCGGTCACAACTATGGCTGGCCAATCATCGGCGCCGGACGCTTCTATCTCGGCTCGCGCGTGAGCGTCAATTCGTATCGAGAGGACATGGATCCGCCGGTCGCGTTCTGGGTGCCGGCGATTGCGCCGTCAGGCCTGGCGTTCTACACGGGCGACAAGTTTCCGCTGTGGAAGAACAATCTGTTCGTGGGCGGCATGCGCCAGGGCGAAGTGCCACGGTCCGGACACCTCGAGCGGTTCGACTTCAACGAGAAGTGGGAAGAGCTGCACCGCGAGGGCATGCTGCGCGATCTGCAGCAGCGCATACGCGATGTCCGCCAGAGCCCTGATGGCTATCTGTACCTGCTGACCGCCGAAAACGATGGTGCGATGCTCAGTCTCGAGCCCGGGACTCGATGAACTCGTGCAGTGCGGCGCAGAGCCGGGCCTTTCCTGTCCACCGTAGCCTTCGGCGACGGTGGAAGCCTCCGCGTCGCAGTGACCGCGCAGGCTGAAGCCTGCGCTCTACGCAAATCGAAGTCGGCTCTCTCGGAGTGTCACGGCTGCCACGTTGTTTTCACGCTGGTGTCTCATCTCCCTCGTGATAATCGACATTGAGGTCACGAGCGTGAACTACCTCTGCAGAGTCGGGTTGATCCTCATAGCGGCGGTGGTGCTCGTGGGCCCACTCACCATCGCGCGGCTGTCTGCGCAGAAGGATGTCGAGACGACGAGTCCAATCGTTGGCGCATGGACGCTGGACAAGAAGCTGAGCGATGTCGCTGACAATCGGCCGCGTGGCGCTGGTGAGCCGCCCTCTCTCGCGGTGGTGGCGGTGGCGGGTTCGGCGGGCACGGACGTGGTGGCGGGTTTTCCGGAGGTCGTGGCGGATTCGGGGGTGGGCACGCGAGCGATCCCGAAGAAGTCACTCGCAGAGTGGAAGCGTGGCGAGACCTCCTCGAAGCGCCGGATCACATGACCATCGTGCAGACCGAGTCCATGATCGTCATCACCGCGCGGGACGGAAGGACGACGCGATTGGCTCCAGACGGCAAGAAGTTCAAGGACGAGTCGACGAACATCGAGCGGAAGACGCACTGGGAGAACGGGAAGCTGGTGAGCGAGATCAGTGGGACGGCTGGACACGCCACGGAAATCTACTCAGTCAATCCTGCTCAGCACGAACTGCTGGTTGTCGTCAGGCTCGAGTCGTCGGGTGCCGATGAGAACGTTCGAGTCTTACATCGCCTCTACACGTTCGACGCCCGCTGACGTAACACCCACTGCCCGTGCAGGTCGCGGACGAGGGCAATCGCCTCGTCGGCGGTCTCGACACATTGTGGAATCTTGAAGTCGTCCGGGCTGGCGAGATGCAGCGTGGGGTCCAGCATCGACGAAGAGGCCCACTCGATCAGGCGCTTCCACATTTTCCCCACCAGGATCAGCGGGATGTTGTCGACGTGTCGCACCTGGAGCAGCTGCCAGATCATGAGCATCTCGAGCACGGTTCCGATCCCTCCTGGTACGACGACGAAAGCGTCGGAGGCGATCACGAAGTGCTGCAGCCTCGTGAAGAACGTCTTGTGCTCGAACGCCTGCGCGACGAAGGGATTCACTTCCTGCTCGAACGGCAGTTCGACCCGAATGCCTATCGATTCGACCTTGGCACCTGCCATTGCCGCCCCTTCGTTGGCGGCCTGCATCAGTCCCGGGCCGCCGCCAGTGACGATGTCGCAGCCCACTTGAGCCAATGCGGCGGCGACCCGTTTGACCTCGTCGTACACGAGAGTCCCGGGCTGCGCTCGCGCCGATCCGAAGATGGCGACCCGGTAGCGGTCGCGATGTGAAGGCCGGAGTCTCGCCAGGTTGTTGACGACTTCCCAGAGGTCCTGGATTGTGGTGCTGAGGATTTCTTTGACCGCTTCCTCATCGGCCAGGCTCACCAGCTGGGACCGGTCGCGATCGTGCAGCGCTTTCGACATCGTTAACTCCGGTTTCGTGTTGTCCGTCGATCGGAACTGGCTGCGCGCGCGCGCGCCGTCATCTGGTCCCGTCAGGTGTTCACAATTCGAGCGTGTCGCGATAGCCCGGCATCTCCGCGCCGAAACCGAACCGCTCCTTGACCCGATCGCGCAGAGCGGCCCGTGGTCCGTCCTCCCCGTGCGTGAGGAACACACGTGGACGGGACGGCGCGAGAGATCCCAGCCAGTTGAGCAGATCGGACTGTCCGGCATGCCCGCTCAAGCCACCGAAGAGATGCGTTTTGGCGCGTACCGGGACAGTTCGCCCGGCGATACGAACGGACGCTGCGCCGTCAGCAAGGGCCCGTCCCAGCGAGCCGCGCGACTGATACCCGACCATGAGGACGAGCGTGGTCGGGTTCGGAAGGTGGTTCTGCAGGTGATGCAGGATGCGGCCGCCAGTGCACATGCCCGCACCTGCGAGCACCAGGTATGGTGCGGGCGCGTTGGCGATTGCCAGTGATTCTGCAGCTTTCTGGCACACCCTCGCCGTGCGCAGTTGTTTGACGAGGTCGCCGGCTTTGCGCATGGCGATGGCCTCTTCGTCGAAGAGCTCCGGGTGCGAGCGGTAAATCTCGGTCGCTCGAATCGCCATTGGACTGTCCAAATAGATTGGGAACGGCTTGAGCGTCTTCCGCTTGAACGCACCGGCCAGCAGATACAACAAGAGCTGCGAACGGCCGATGGCGAACACCGGCACCAGCACGCGCCCACCTTGTTCGACGGTTTCCCTGATGGCTTCGCGCGCCTGAACGGCTGTTTCGGCCAGGGTTGGGTGATCGCGATCACCGTAAGTGGATTCGAGGAAGACGACATCGGCCTTCTTGAACGGCACCGGATCGCGGTGAAGTGGGGCGCCGCGCGGTCCAAGGTCCCCCGAGAACACCAGCACCTTGCTGTGCCCGTTGTCATTGACAGTCACTTCGAGGCTGGCCGATCCCAGGATGTGGCCCGCTTCGACAGCGCGCACGGTGACGTCTGCCGTGACATTCGTCGGCCGGTCGTATCGCATCTGTTTGAAGAGCGGGCGCAACTGGTCGACCTGTTTCTGGGTGTAAAGAGGCTCGATTGGCGGCTGACCGGATTCGGCTCTGCGCCGGTTCTGGCGCTTGGTGTCTTCGAGCTGAAGGTAGGCCGAGTCACGCAGGATCAGGTCGGTCAGTTCGATGGTCGCGGGCGTGGCGTGGATCGGACCGGTATAGCCAAACCGCGTCAGGAGAGGCAGCCGGCCGGTGTGATCGAGATGTGCGTGCGTGAGCACCACGGCATCGAGCCGCTGCATCTTTTCACGGGAGGGCAGTTGATTGGAGTTCTCCAGTTTCTTGCTGCCTTGAAACAGTCCGCAGTCGATGAGCACGCTCGAGCGCGCCGTCTGCAGCAGGTAGGCAGATCCGGTCACTTCGCCGCCCGACGCACCAAGCAGGGTGACTTTCATGTCAGCTCCTCGTCGCACACGAACACATCTGACTGCAGTCCGATCAGCATCATCGTCACGCAGCCATCACGAGGCGACGAAGCAAGCTGCGTTCCCCAGCCCGACCGTAGGATCTCGCCGGTTCGCTGAGGGACAAGGATGTCAGGTGGGGCCGCAAGACTCCACGGCGTCGGAGGCGCTCCCAAATACCGGAGGAGCGCCAGCGGCGGGTCTGACCCGCCGCGTACGCAAATGGAGAGTCGCGAGTTACGAGATCACTTCGAGAGAGGATCCGGTCGCATCTGGAATCGAATGAGCTTGCTGGTCGTGCCCTTGCCGCCTTCCATGTGGAATGGGGCGCGGGTCGCGATCGTCGTGTAGATGCCTTTTCCTTTCCAGCCGCCCTTTGGATCGTCGATGCGGCCATCCATCCCCTTCGAGAAGAATCCCATCGGATACGGGACGCGCAGCATCAGGAACTTGCCATCGACGAGCGCGAGGAGGCCCTCAGAGAGATTCCCCGTCGCCAGCGGCACGTCCTTGCCAAGACCGAGCATGTCAAAGCGGTCAACGAAGTCGTAGTACGCCGAGTCGGCGCTTCCGTTCTCGACGGCTCCCTTGTAGTTCGGGCCCGGGAGTGCGTGCAGCGTCCAGCCTTCGGGGCAGTGTTGTCCGGTCGCGGCAGTCGGCCCGTTGAGCGGTCCCTTGCACTTGCTGCGATCGAAGCTGGCGAGATGTCCACTCGAGAGCACCGTCCAGACGACGTTCTTGCTGTCGATGTCCATGCCGCGCGGCGCAAACCCCTGCACCTTGGCGTTCGGGTTGTTCCACGGTACCTCGTAGTACTCCGTCAACGCCGTTTCCGGCGGATGCGCGCCTGGCACGAATCGAACGATTGCGCCGGGCATCCCCTGGACCGATCCCCACACCGAGCCATCATTCGCCGGTGAGTCGCCGTAGAACTGAATGTTGAGGCGCTTATCCTTGGTCGGATCCGCAGGGTCGTTTGGCTCGGTGTAGGCGTCGCGCTTTCCGTTGCCGTTGTAGTCGAGCACGAACGCGCTCCAGCCTTGCGCCTGCTTTTCGTCGTGGGTCTTGTCCCAGATTCTCGTGTCGAACCATCCTTCGACCCCAGCCGGTCCGAACGATGACCACAGCACGTCGTTGTCGTCGAAGTTCACGTGGCCCCAGGTGAAGCACGTATCGATCGTCGTCACCTGCTTGGTCTTCGGGTCGTACATCTCCAAGCCACGCTGTCCCTGATTGATCGGAAACAGCTTTGCGGACGGATGATCGGATCCGGCTCGGCACCACGCCGGGGTTGCCGGTTTGCGGACACGCGCTGCCGCCCAGACCCGTGCCTGCTTATCCATCGCGAAGCTGTGAACGGTCGTTTGACTGTTCCAGATCGCTTCGTCACCCCAGTAAGGCGATGGTCCGGCGGGCGGTGTGCTTACGGAGCTCGGAGTATCCGGCTCGCGCACGGTGAGTCTGATCATGGACGCGGTATGCGTCTTCGGATCGACAACGGACAGATAGTCAGCGCTCTCTTCGAGCGCGCCGTACACGGGCCCGTTCGCGTTAACCGTCGGGTTGCGCTTGTCGCTGGCGATCTCGTCGTGCAGGTACGCTTTTGGATCGGACCAGTCCCACATCGTGATCACGACGTTGCGTTCCTTGCCTTGTGGACGCGACGGTTCCGCCGATGGAAGTTCACCTGCCGCGATCCGATCGGTCCAGTCGGCGTACATCCCGAGCGCACGTGCGCGCCCGACCTGCGTAAATCGCGCGTTCATGCCGCCGCCAGCCTGGCCGGACTTGATTCGCTGATCCCACGCCGTTCGCGAATCCTCTGACCCGCCGCGGAAGCTCTCCGGGATCGTGCGTGTCGCCGGTCCGCCCATCTGATGGCATCCCGTGCAGCCGTCGGTGTTGACGATGTTGCGGATCCATTCACCCTGGCTCCTGACGGTGTTCGCGATCCCATTTCCGTTTTCGCCCGTGCCGGGGAAATCGCTCTTCGGCGGCATCTGCATCAGCGCGTACCAGTACTGCGCCGGGTAGTAGAAAGCGGCCGCCTTCTTGTCGGGTGCGGCGACGGCCTTGAGGTTCACCGTCTGGCCTGGAGTGGCCCTGACCTTTGCCGAGTCGACCAGGCCGTACCCGCGGACCCACACGTCGTAGTCTGCCTTTGGCAGATCGGGAACGACGAAACGTCCCTGGTCATCGGTGACAACGCTCCTGATGAACCGCGTCGGAAGCGTGCGCGTTTCGGCGATGACCCAGACCCCGGCCTCGGGTCCGCGCGCCCCCGTGACGGCGCCGCCGATGTCGTCGTTATCGATGGTCACCGGCTTTCCTCCGCCCTGGCCGGAGATCGCAATCGCGAGCGACGAGAGAAGAATCGTGGCCAGAGCCACGGCCGTGGTCCGACTGCTGAAGCCCTTCGACTTCATATGAGCTGCCTCCTCGACAAGGCTGGCTGCGCCCATCGGCGCGGCCCAGACCGAGTGTGCTCCTTACGTCAAGGAATCGTCAAGGAAACGCGATCCTTGACGCTCGTTGACCCGGATCGCATGATATGTCGCCGCGTTCCACCCGAGGCTACTACCATGGAGATTGACCAGTGCCTTCATACCAAACATTCCCGGATTCCGAACGTGGCGACAGCTTCGAGATCCCGAAGGCCTACTACGCCCCCAACGAGGTCGAGCACGTCTCGAGCGACGGCAGCCCGGTGCCGTCGCAGCAGGTGCTGCTCTCCAAGCGCTTCGAGATCGAACTGGCGCGGCACCACATCATCTCGTGGAAGATCATCCGCGAATGTTGGAACAAGTGCGTTAAAAGCCTCGACGGTATCTGCACCGAACTCGTCCGCCTGCTCAGTGAGAGCCGCAGCGTCGAGCAGCCGGACGCCGATAAGCTCTGTTGGGCAAAGCCGAACCTGATCATCGGTCCGCTCGGCAATCACCGCATGTTCGACCCTGGCGACGAGATCGACTTCGAGAGCCCGATTGGCATTAAAGGCGCGCGCCAGCTCCACATCGCGGCAATGGTCGAGCTTGGCAAGCTGCTCAAGGCGTACACCGCCGATCAAATCGAGTCGAAAGAGTTTCAGCGCCGGTTCCACATCATGCTCGAGGCGTGCAAAAGGCAGACAGGCGATGACATTTGCATCTTTGTGCGTGAGGAATGGACCCTCAATATGAAGCCGATCGTGAAGTGGAAGAAGTCGTTTACCGGCGACTACGAGACCGACGGCAAACCCTCACCCCCGTTGTGGCATCGCGGCTCCTATTCGCCGTCCACCGTCGCGAAGTTCTGGGAGCCCGGCGTCTCGCGCGAAGGCATGTACAAGAACACCGCCAAGCTGCGGCAGCATAACCACACGCGTTTCATCGAATCGATCGGCAATGACATCACGAAGGCGAAGTGGCGGTTCCTGACGACGTGAGCAGGCGTTCGATCCTGGGGTGTCAGGCAGTGAATCGTGACGTATTTCGAGAAAGTCCGGGAGGATTCCCCATGCAGACTCTCATCAAGGTCATCGTAAGTGCCGCGGTTATCGTCGGGTTGCTGGCTTCGGCCGATGCGCAGGCGCCGACGGCGAATCCCGGTCCGCAGGCGACACTGTCCGATCCCGAAGGCAAGCCGCCGGATCCCGGCCACATTCCGTTCGTCCTCCCGAAGGACATCAAATGGACCGGCGATCCAAAGCGGCAGGAGACGGCCGTTCTTTATGGCGACCAGAGCAAGGAAGGTCCGTACGGCGTACTGATCAAGTGGCATCCGGGCGCGTTTTCACGACCGCATTTTCACGACCAGACGCGCTGGATCTACGTGGTCTCGGGGACGTGGTGGGTCAGCTCGAGTAACGTGTACGACGAGAAGACGACGTATCCGTTCCATGCCGGCACGTTTTCGACTGACGTGGCCAACACCGTCCACTGGGACGGCGCCCGCGCGGGCGAGAAGGAACCGGCCGTCATTCTGCTGACGGGGGTGGGGCCCGTGAAGACGGTGCAGGTGGACGAGAACGGCAAGCCGCTGCCGCCGCGCGCGCCGGCGAAGGAGTGAGGCGCGTCGCCAGCGTACGAGCTGTGCACGGTCGTTCACGATTCGGTGCCTGACACCGATTCGTGAACGGCAGTTATTCACGAGGCCGGTCTGACACCGACCAGTGATTTCACGATTCACTGCCTGACACCGGTCTGTCGCGGCTGACGGTCACGATTCACTGCCTGACACCAGAGCGGTGCCCGACACTGTTCTACGCTTCTGCCTGACACCAGAGCGGTGCCCGACACTGTTCTACGCTTTCAGGGTTTCATGGAAGGCGCCGCACTGTCGGGCATCGACGCCGCCACAGCGATCCATCGCAATCGTCATGAGTGATTCCTGAGACTCCCGACAGAATGCCAGCCAGGGTTGTCCTCGATCACCCGCGACGGCACATCTTTCGTCGCCTGTGGCTCGCGATTGCCATGGTTGCCGGCGCCGCGCTGTTGATTCTCGGTATCGCGGCATCGCTGGTTGCCGTCCCCGCGAATGTCCTGGCCGCCGGGTGGCTGATGGGGGAGAACGTCAACGTCGACCTCGCGCCCGGGCGCCGGATCACCCCTGATCAGATCCTGCTGGTGTGGGCGATCGCCACACCGCTCGCCTTCTTCGGCGTCTCACGCGGGCTGAGCCTCGTGCGCCGGGGTCGTATGCTGGTTCTCTTTCTCCGGCGCTTTGGCTACGACGATGCGCAGAGTGCTGTGACCTTCGCGGTGAACAACACGATCGGACGCTCCTGGCGCGTCGTCACACTGGACGATGCCGAGATCGCGGCGGTAGGTGTGCCGACGGGTACACGGTGGTTGTTTCGTGCGGTTCAACGGACGACGTCGGCGGTCAAGGGCATCGCCAATCTTCTCCTGCGCATCTTTCCGGCCGCGCAGCTCGGACTGTGGGTCATCGTCGGAGCGGATCTGGTGCGCGCGCGGATCTGGGAACACGCGCAGAGTGAGCGAGCATGGATGGCCGTGCTCAATCCGTACTTCGACATCGTTACGACCACCTTGGACGGTAAGCTGCCGATCGATGCGATCGGACCGCACCTGCCCGGCCTCTTTGCATTGCTTGCAGTCGTTCTTGCCGGGATCGTCATCGGCCTGGGCACTGCACTGACCGCGGCGCCGGTGGCGTGGGCCGTGGGCGCCGCGTTTCTCTTCTTCTTCCAGTTCCCGGCCGATGCCGTGCTCGAGGCCGAGCAGGCAAAGACGCGAGAGATTCGCAATGAAGGAGACATCAGCATTTCGACGTCCGCCGTCACCGAGAGAAGCCGGCGGGTATTTGGTCCGCAGCTCGTGGTGCTGCGCGTGGCCTCGAGCGTGTGGCGCGAGACGGTCAACCGGTTCGCATCGGTGTCTTCAGTCGTGCTCTTCGACGTATCAGAACCGACCGAGAACCTGGTGTGGGAAATCGAGGAATTCACCGTGCGATCGCGAACGAGGTGCGTGTTCATCTGCCAGCGCGAGCGGGCTGAAGAGATCACGTCGCCGTCGCCGCCGAGGCCATTCGACGCGTACGTGGCGCGCCTGCTGGAGCTCGAAGAGATCCTCGCCTACACGACCGACTGGCGCGGAAGGAGACGATTCGCCCGTGCGCTGCGCGGCAAGCTCATGTCGGCGACGATGTCGACGATGTAGCCGCCTCTACTTACCGGCTTGATCGTGCGGCACGACGCAAGCCGATTCAGCGGTCACTGTGTTCCCAGCGAGATCGGCCGCTTCCGCGGTGATGTTGTAGATGCGCCCGTTGCCGCTTCCCAGCCGGTTCGCGCGCACCTGTACGGCGACGCCGTTGATTCTTACGTCCGTTTGATTGATCGGCTCGTTGCTGTTGACGGCGATGACGAGGGAAGCGGGCGCGACGCCTGAAAGGCTGTCAGACGCGGCAATCGTCGCGACGGCGATCATCCGGTCATTCGGGGGCCAGATCACGCAGGACTCGGGCAGGCCCGCGAGCACCGGAGCCGTCGCGTCGATCTTGAACGACAGTGTTTTGGCGGCTTCCAAATGGCCCAACTTGTCCACCGCCCTGTAGTGCAGGGTGTGATCTCCGTCGCCAGTCACCGTGAAGGGACCGCCGTATGAAGTCCATCCGCTGGCTGCTTCAAGGCGGTATTCGATGCGATCGAGGTCTCCATCCTGATCGCTGGCATTCAGCGTCACGAGCGGATTGCGGTACCAACCATTCATCGCCCCCGGCGACAACGCTGCCGTCGTCGCCGGCAGGGAGGCGAGACCGCAACTGACGTCGTCCTCACCTCCCAATGGCTCGAGCCCGGCCTCTGCCTCGTGTTTGAATTTCGTGATCAGCCCGTCGCACTTGGCTTCCTTCGTCTGAATGTTTCCGCCGCAGCTGAAGCTGGCGGCGAGGTTTGGATTTCCCGTGCCGTCGTAGATGGCGGTCTGCGGGAATGGACACAGTGGACGCGTGCGGCCGCCCCCCGATGAAAGGATCGAATCGGGGGCGGGACCTCCTTCGGCCCAGGCGACCAGCGTGTTGAACAGGTTCTGCGGCTGTGGGCCGGCACCTCCACCACAGTGGGCAACGCCGGGTGCGAGAAAGAAGCGGAACCACGGCGACACGTTGGCGTCGCCGCCGTAAAAGTCGAGCACCTTGCTGAAGTAATAGATGTTCGATTGAAACGAGATCTGGTTGTCCGCCAGTCCGTGCCACATCACGATCTTCGCGCCATTGTTCCTGGCCAGGGACAGATCGGGCGTGCCCATGTCGATGTAGTCAGCGAATGTATTCGTGGCGAGCTGAACGAGATCATCCCAATCCGATCGCGGCCCGGTCCGCCAGTCGAAGTCCAGATCCTTGTGCGCCCACGCAAAGATGCCGTTTCCGCCCTGGCCGTTGGAGGGAAGCGCGAGACTCAGATCGGTTGCCCGTCCGGACGGGAACCATACCCGCTTTCCCAGATCGTTCCGGCTGCCGTCGAGCGCGATGTCGACGACATCCGCCTCGAGTGGGGTCAGGCAATTTGGTGCCGCCGCGGCACCAGGCTCGCCGCACACATTGAGCTTCGCGCTCGCTTTGCACGCGCGCGGTTCGCTCAACAGGCCATCGACCACTCCGTCGAGACCGTCGCACGCGGCGACGAGCCTGTCGATCGTGTTCGCGAACTTCGCATCAGTCACCGATCCGCCGGCCAGATCCTTGTTGGCCCATTGACGAAACGATCCGCCCGAAGAGTTTCTGGTGTGGTTTGTATGCGGCGCGCCGATGAGGAAGCCATCGAAGTCATTGCCGTACTTCGAGGCGAGAACGAGGCCTTGGCGTCCTCCGGTCGAACAGCCATCCCAATAGTTGCGGGACGCCGGTTTGAGGTAGTAGCTCTCAGTCAACCGCAGCGCCCATTGATACTGCAGGCGCAGACTCTCGCTGAAGAAGTCCTCGATCGTCCCGAGATTGAGTTCGTGCGTGGCCTGGATCACGCCAAAGCTCGGATCGTTGCCCGCATGACCGCTGTCGGTGGAGGAGCCGACATAACGGGCGTTGGTCGCAGCCGTCACGTTCCCAACCGCGCCAACCAGACCGCCGCCGCCAAGATTGCGGACCTTGCCGTTCCACGCGCCCTGTCCCGCGGCGCCGCCACCGGTGCCGCCGTCGGAACTGTTCGCAGGCAGCCCTACGCGCAGCCCAATGCGCTGAATTTCACCCACCGCGTAGCCGGACTCCGGTCCGCCGCGTTCTGAAACGACGAAATCCACACGGCAGTACGCGGGGTTCGCGCCAGCAGCCGGAACGAGCGTCGTCGAATGTTGAATGACGACCGGGTTTCCCTGCAGACCGTAGGCGGGGTCCGTATTCAATTGCGCGCACGTCGGTGGTGTCTGACCGAATGCCGACGAAGCCGCAAGAACTACTGACGTCACCGTGATACCAGCCAAGCCGAATCGTCGATGCATGAAGGCGCCCTCGCTTGAGTGACATGCACAGCGCAAGTCGGCGGAAGAGATCGACCCGCGATGTCGTCGGAGTAGCCCAGCGCGCAAAGCGCGCCAAGAGAACCTGCCTAGTGCGTGAAGAGGATGCCGTCCCCGAGCTTGGCGATCCGCTCATCGAAATGCTGCACGAGCAGATCCCGTCGCGCCATGAGGGCTTCCTGCTCGGACTCGCTGAGGGAGTCGCCGACTGCTTTGGCCAGCGATTCGGCTGTCATCTGTCGCAGGCCGTCGAGCAGACCGCGCTCGCAGCGCGTCAGGTTCTCCGGGTTCTGCAACTTCTTGTCGAGCCTGAAGGCTCGCGTGTGATCGATCAGCCACAGCGTCCAATCGCTGGTCCACAACAGGTTGCCGCGGTTCCGGTCCTTGTTCTGAATCAGCTCGTCCCAGATCTTCATCATCTGGATTTGGTTGGCGTAGCGCAGCGCATTCGGTCCCACTGTCTTCTTCTTGATCCGCCCGTCTTCGTCCATCATCACGTCATCGACCCACCAGGTCACCGCGGCCTTCGTGCCATTGATGTCCCGTTCAACCGACATCGGCACGGTGTTGAGCCCGATCAGACGGGCGACCCGATAGCCGGCAATGTTGTAACGATACGTGTCCCGGAAATTCACTTCCGACGCTTTGCCGGCGTTGAAGACGCTCTTATAGATGTCGACTGCCTGCACCTGCGCGTCGTGAGTGATCTTTCCGTCAGAGAGCGTCACGCGCGTCGAGCCGGTGACACCCTTTCCGGCGTTACGGCTATTGCTGACGGTCCCCTTCAGCAGAAGTGCCTCCATCTCCGCATACGTAAACGTGGGCTGTGCGGCTGGCGCTGTCTGTTGCGCAGGCAATCCCGCGCGGGCAAGGAGGACGATTGCGAGGACCAGTGATCGGTGGAGAGTGCCCATAATGGCCTCTGTTGCGGATGTGTGTAAGGGGGATTCTACGCTAGTGCTTGGGGGGGACGGACCACTTCCATCCTTCGCTCGTGATCGGAGGCGAAGGATGCCCACCGTAGCGCATAGCGCGGAGGTGGGCTGGTCCACAAAGCCCCAAGCTTCGGATGGCAAGCCAACGTTCCTCCCATGGTGACGGTATCTTTGTGCCTGAATGTGCATCCGCGTCCCGTGCCTGCCTTGTCCACTGGCCTGTCACTTGCAACCTGTGCTGACAACGCCATGGGCGTTACGAACAGGAGCGATGACATGTCCGCCAGGATGATGATTGCCTCAATGAGTTTCGCAGTGCTCGCAGCCTCGTCGGTCGCGAGTGCCCAGGGCAGCGCGCCGCCACCCCGAGATGGAGCGTGCTTCTACGAAGACACTCAGTATCGCGGCCGATTCTTCTGCGTCGAGTCCGGTGACAGCCTCGACTCCATGCCATCCGGTGCCAATGACCGCATATCGTCGATTCGAATCTTCGGCAGAGCCGACGTCAGGGTCTACCGCGACACCCGTTTCCGCGGCGAGTCGCTGCGACTCCGTTCCAGTGTTCACGATCTCGAGGACCAGGGCTTCGACGATGCGATCTCGTCGATCCGCACTGAAGGCCGATCGTTCGGTGGCGGCTCGTCCGGCGGCCGATCCGGATCGCAGAACCCCGAGTTGATCGTTCAGCGCGCGTATCAGGACATCCTCGAACGGGATCCGGATCCGGCGGGCATGCGCATCTACCGTAGTCACGTCATCGACGACGGCTGGACTGAACAGGAAGTTCGGGAGGATTTGAGGAAGAGCCAGGAGTACCGCGAGCGGACCACGATGACTCGAGCGAAAGCGGAGGAGGTCGTGCGCCAGGCCTACATGACGGTCCTCAAGCGGGAACCCGACGCCGGTAGCCAGGGGTACGTCGATGCGGTCTTCCGCAAGAAGATGTCGCGCGAGGAATTGGAGCGCGAGCTTCGGAACAGCGCCGAGTACCGCAACCGAGCGCGTTAACGGCAGGGCCAGCGTTCACACACGCGATGGAGCGCGTTAACCAATGACAGAGTGTGCTCCTCTCGACTCGTATGGTTGAGCTTGGCGGAAATCTGGATTGTCGGGCGATCCAAGCGAGATACTTAGGGCGCCGCAATGGCCAACGTTTTCCTGAGTTACGCCCGCGAGGACGGTGCGAAGGCGGCGCTCATCGCACACGCCCTCACTGCACAAGGGTGGAAGGTCTGGTGGGACCGGACAATTCCTCCGGGCAGAACGTTTGACGACGTCATCGAAGACGCGCTCGACGACGCCGGGTGCGTTGTTGTCCTGTGGTCCAAGGCCGCGATCGCTTCGCATTGGGTGCGTGCCGAGGCCGCCGAAGGCATGCGCCGCGGCATTCTCGTCCCCGCGTACCTCGAGGATGTGAAGACTCCGCTCGAGTTCAGGCGCATCCAGGCCGCGAACCTCAGATCATGGAGTGGGAGCAGCGACGATCCGAAGTTCGAGCAGTTCCTTCAGTCGATCTCGATGCTGATGCAACCGACGACGATCGCCCCCGTCGGCGGCAAGGTGCGACACCAGAATCCCGAGCCGAGTTTCGATACGTTCGAGCGCACGCCTCCTCTATTCCACGCGCCGCCAGCCGTATCGCCGCGCCGGCATCTCGCGACGTGGTCAATCGCGATCGCGATCATTGTGGCGGCGATCGTGGGCCTGGCGGCATGGCGGATCACATCGTCACCTCGCGCCGATGTTGCTGACAGCACGCAGAAACGACAAGAAGCGCCGGCGGCTCCGTCCACCGAACCGAGCCCGCCGGAAGCGCCAGCCGATGTGCATCCTCCCGCCGCGGGGCCAGCCACACCCATCGACGTAAACGCGGCCGCCGCTTCTCCACCTGTGGCGAAGCCGGAGCCTGTTCGCCCGCCGGCGAAACCAAAGATCGAAACACGCGTGCCGCAAAATCCAGAAGTGCCTTCATTGACCGGACTCGCGGTCGACGTGGCCCGCGATCGGATTGCGCGTCGCGGTCTGAGCGTCGGCCGCGTCAGCGTGAAACCGGCGAGCAAATCTGAAATCGATCTCGTCATCGCGCAGGATCCCGCGGCGGGGACCCTGCAACCTCCAGGTACTCCCGTCTCGCTCGTCGTCGGCGGACCCTGATCCTGCACGTGCCGCACGTCGACGGGGAAAGGACGATCCTCATGGCCAGTTGAGCTTGCTGGAATTCTGATTGCCGTGTTACCAAGCGAGATACACCCGCAGCTCGATGTCTAACGTTTTTCTCACTTACGCTCGCGAGGACGATGCGAAAGCGGCGCTCATCGCACGAGCACTCACTGGACAGGGGTGGACGGTCTGGTGGGATCGGACGATTCCCCCGGGCAAAACTTTTGTCATCGAGGACGCACTCGAGAAAGCCTCATGCGTCGTCGTTTTGTGGTCGAAGGCGGCGCTCGCTTCTCATTGGGTGCGCGCGGAGGCGGCCGAAGGCATGCTCCGAGGCATCCTCATCCAGGCGTTCCTCGAGGAGGTGACCATTCCACTCGAGTTCAGACGCATCCAGGCCACGGACCTGACGGCGTGGGACGGCGGCGTCGGCGATCCGAAGTTCGAGCAGTTCCTCCAGTCAGTCACGATGCTCATGCAGCCGAGGACGCGCGGCCCCAGCCCGGTGGCCGTCGCGGCGCCACAGGCGGTCGAGCCGAGTCACGATTCGTTCGAGCGCGAGCCGCTTTTCCTGGGGCCA
>Ga0075420_100000923_pt1 | contig 24239 bp, 19 predicted proteins | sample SoiMetdeltSBSDD4_FD_75296 | JGI IMG/M metagenome (GOLD analysis project Ga0075420, IMG submission 75296) | Bulk soil microbial communities from a Populus tree surrounding site in Tennessee, USA - Soil MetaG P. deltoides SBSDD4 | ecosystem: Environmental > Terrestrial > Soil > Tree plantation...
GTGGCCACCCAGATGATGGTGTCTCAAGGCGTGGTTGCTCGCAACGATGAAGGCGGCATTCGATCGTTACGCAATCGACTGGACGAGCAATTCAATAGAGGGCGCCTGCACGGCTTTGCGTCGGCGCTGGAACTCTTCTATGAGCGACGATAATGTCATGCAACTCCGTGCGTCTCACAGGGGCTGGCGCAACGAGCCGGCCACGAAGCGTCCGGCCTTCATCACGCCGGCAATGCGACTACGGTCGCGCAAGAGTTCCACTTTCTTCAGCGGATTTCCGTCGATGAGGAGGAGATCGGCCTCCTTCCCACGTGCAATCGTTCCGACCTGATCGTCCACGCCAATCAATCGCGCGGCGGCCGATGTTGAGGCAATGATCGCTTCCATCGGACTCATCCCGAATGCGACCATTCGTTCCAGTTCCTGGGCATTGTCTCCGTGCCTGTTGAAAGGCGTTCCGGCATCGGTCCCCATGGCGATCGGCAGTCCATGCGCGTGCGCCAGTCGGAAACTGGTTTCATGACGCTTCGTCATGGCCTTGGCCTTCTCCAGGGCACTATCAGGGATGCCGCAACCTCGGCGGCAGGCGGCCGTCGTGGCGAGCGCGGAAAGGGTCGGGACCATATACACGCCTTGCTCCAGCATGAGCATAGCGGTTTCCTGGTCCATCAAGGTGGCGTGCTCGATCGAATGCACACCGGCGTGAATCGCATTCTTCATCCCCGCTGCTCCATGCGCATGCGCCGCAACCTTTCGTCCCGCGCGGGTCGCTTCATCCACAGCGGTCCGCAGTTCTTCCATCGTCATTTGCGCTTCGTCTGGGGAGGTGCCCGGAGTGAGAACGCCTCCTGAGGCAATCACCTTGATTACCTGGGCTCCCGCATCGATTTGCTCGCGCACCACTTTCCGGACTTGTTCGACGCCTTCCACCTCCTGTCCGATAAACCGTGCATGGCCACCGATCATGCAGATCGCGAGTCCGGCGCCTATAATGCGAGGTCCCTCAGTCAGACCTTTGTCTATCGCCTGTTTGAGCAGAAAGATCGAGTGGTCACGCGAGCCGACATCGCGAACCGTCGTCACGCCGGCTTCAAGCGTTTGCCTTGCCGATTGAGCGGCCTTAAGCAATGTTTCAGACGGCGTTTCCTGTTCGATCGCCCCGACCACGTCAGGTTCGGCCCCCAAACAAAAATGAACATGACAGTCGATCAAAGCTGGAAGCAGGGTGAGTCCGCGGCCATCGATGCGGGAGGCGCCGCGCGGAATGTTCACGGTACGACTGGGGCCCGCGGCATGAATCCGCTTCCCCTGCACGATGACTGTAGCCCGTTCGATCGCTTGACCGCTCCCATCGAGCAGCCGGACGTTGTGAATCGCTATGGCCACGGGATCAGCTTCCGATCGGAAATGTGATGATGATTCCGCCCATGACATCGTTGAGCTTGAAGTCTCGGCGGGGGCTGTTGGGATGTCGGTTGTGACAATCCACGCAGGCTTGGGAGACGGCGCGATCGGCATAGACCGCTTGAAACAGACGCAATTCCCCCCGTCGCACGATACCGTAGTGAGGCTGCGAAGGATCCTGTTGAACGGCCGCTAATCCGACGCGTTCGAGATCGCTATTCGCGCCATTCCAGGCGTAAATTGGCGTCAAGCTGGCCAGACGGAAGGAAAAACCAAGGTCTTTGACGGCGACCAGTCGCCCCGATTCCAAGAGGAACTGAGCCGGAAGCGGCACTCCACGTTCGTCTCTCCAATGTTCGTGCGCCTCGATGCCGTCGCGGCTGAGTTTGACCACCACGTTGTCCGTGTAGTTATTGCGATTGGCTTCCAGGATCGCATGGACGAATTCAGCGGTCTTCTGCGGTGAGACCTGGTCCGACTTCAACTGGTTTGCCAACGTGATTGCGAAGATCCAGTAGGCGACGACAGCCGTGAAGGCAAAGGCCCCGCCGCCAAGCACCCAAAGCAAGGGTTTGTTGTCCATACGAACGTTACCTCCGGTCAGGAACACGGCTATAGATTCGCGAGGCGGCTTGCAGTGCGACACCGGGGGTGTCAAGCCATCCTCCTTCAATGAAGAGCGATTCGAGAGCGTTCAACAGCGTGAGGACATGGGCCTCCGTTGAAGATTCCCCCATGAGACCGATACGCCACACCTTGCCCTTCAACGCACCGAGACCTGCTCCAATGTCGATTCCATAAGAGGAGAGCAACTTCGCGCGGATATCCGCTTCAGGGATATGGGCAGGGAGCGTCATGCAGTTCAACATGGGCAATGCTCGCCCTGAAGGCGGGAGCGGCACCAATCCGAGTTCCTTAAGTCCGGCCACCAGCGCATCGCTGTTCATCTGATGACGCTTGTACCGCGCTGGTAAACCTTCTTCGTCGACGAGTCGCAACGCTTCACGCAGCGCATAGAGCATCGAAACAGGCGGGGTGTGGTGATAGGCCCTCGTGCCTTCCGACCAGTAGCCGTCGATCAATCCCATGTCCAGATACCAACTAGGGCACTGACTCCGTCGCGATTTCATGATGCCTAGCGCGCGTTCATTCATGGTAAACGGCGACAACCCGGGCGGACAGCTCAAGCATTTTTGGGATCCGCTGTAGCATACATCGATGCCGAGCCGGTCCACCTCGACCGGAATGCCGCCAAGAGACGTGACGGCATCGACAATGAACAGCGCCTCGTGACGCCGGCACAGGGACCCGATCTCCTCGAGTGGCTGCCAGGCACCTGTTGACGTTTCCGCATGCACAATCGCGACCGCCTTGACAGGTCCGGAACGGACCAGCGCCTGTTCGATTGCCTCCGGCTCGATGCACGTCCCCCATGCAGCTTCAATTCGAATCACTTTTCCGCCGCATCGTTCGACCACGGAGGCGATTCTGCTTCCAAAGACGCCATTGATGCCGACGACGACGCAATCGCCGGGCTCGACCACGTTCACGATCGACGCTTCCATGCCGGCTGAGCCGGTTCCTGAAATTGCGATGGTGAAGCGGTTGGCGGTCTGAAACACTGCGCGCAACAGGGCCTGAATGTCGTTCATGACGCTGAGAAAGACCGGGTCCAAGTGCCCCAGCAGCGGCAATGAAAGGGCACGCAAGACGCGGGGGTGCACTAAGCTCGGGCCCGGGCCGAGAAGAAGGCGTCGTGGAGGGGTAAATTCCTGAATAGTCATATCTGGCTGCTTGATGGGAAGAGCATCTTGGGTGGGCAGTATAACGGACTCTCGCTTCGTTCAGCCAGTTCGGGTTCAACGAGGAGCCAGCGCGTTACTTTTGAGGGGTTTCTGGCTCAAAAATAGCCATGTTATAGTCCAGGCGAGATGAACGAATCGATTTCATTTTCGGCTGGCCCGCTCCCTCGTTCCTGGTGGCGGGAAACGGGGGCACCGCCGACTATCGGCCAATTTCCCAACAATTATTCCTCCTCGATCAGCTGGCTAGCCGGGATTTTTCTCGTTGCTGCGTTTACGTCCGTCCTACTCATGGCTTCGACCACCTCGAAAATCGATCGGATCGACGCACCGGAACAGGCACTTAGCTTGATGGTCGGGCGCACGATGGATGCTCAGGAGGGGCTCTCTAGGGCTCCTGCCTGGGAGCAACGAATGATGCGCTGGGTGTCGGGCGATGGAGAAGCCGAGCGGACGCAGGCCATAGCATGGTACCAGGAGCTGGCTGCTCGCTCCGATGATCCGGCCGTTCCCTTGCAGCTGGCCATTCTGCAAGCGGAAAGCGGACAGGCCGCCCAGGCGCTCTTGTCAGCCCATAAGTGGAACACTCGCGAAGAACCGCTTCCTGCCTACGGAAACATCATTGGAGCTGCCTATGGCGAGGAGCGCCCTCTAGATCGTCATACCGTCGAGGCGCTGCAAAGCCGCATGGGAGATGTGCTGCCGGTCGGGTGGTTTTACGACCGTCTCATGATGAGATTAGCCCAACGAGCGGGGCATGCGGAGTTGACAGCCATCATAGACGAAGAGTTGGCCTTGCGCGGCGATCGCCTGTATCACTACTCCCGCAGATTGACAGTGATGGAGTTGGTCATCATGCTGGCGGGAACCCTCTTGCTCTTCCTGATCTGGCAGAAGCACCGCGCAGGACTGAACGTCGTCCGATTGCACGACCCAGGCCTCCCACCGCCGTGGCCGGGCCGGGTTGGCACCGCTGTCTTGCTGCGCGGCGGCGCTATTGGCGCGATGATCATGGCCGTGTGCCTCCTGTATCTGCCTCCTGAGAATGCGTCTTTGAGAGCGTTGGCCATCCCCTTGACGAATGTACCGGTCCTCGCGCTGGCCTACTACCACCTGTTCCGGCCGGCAGGAATGACGTTCGAGGAAGGATTCGGTCTCAGCCTGCCCTGGTCGCACGTTGGCCGACTCATGACGGCGGTGCTCGCCGTCGTGGCTGCCGGCCTCTGGGGTGAGTGGTTGATGGATCGCATGGCGGAACAGTGGCATCTGACCAGCCATTGGACCGAATGGTTCGACGAAGATCTGGTTTGGGGCTCTAGCTCACTCACGATGGTCAGTCTGCTAGAGTATGTGATTCTTGCGCCGCTCTTCGAAGAGCTTGTGTTCCGGGGCCTGTTGTTTGCCATACTCCGCCGCAAATTTCGATTTCTTCCAGCGGCCCTGGTCAGTGCCTCGATCTTCGGACTCGCTCATGGCTATGGCCCTGTTGGTCTTATCAGCGTCTGTTGGAGCGGAGTCTTATGGGCATGGATCTATGAAAAGACGGGGAGCCTCGCGCCCGGGATTCTGGCCCACGCCATCAATAACCTATTGGTGTGCCTGGCAGTGATGTCGCTTCTTCGGTTTTAGCCGTTGTCCAGCGAGATACCTCTGTGCACAACGCAGACGTGACCAGTTTTCCTCAGGAGTGTGGCCCTCTGCGAACAAGCACGACGACCATTGCTATTCCGCTGAGCGTTTGTGCTCAGTGCACGAAAGAGAAGCGTACAAATCGTCGTGATGAATCGATGCGCCGGCCTTGCGTAGCATCGCGAGAAGCTTGGCGTTGCTGATCCGCTTGCCCGTGGCGTGAGTGTCATCACCTGTGACGTGCTGGCTTGTCTGAGACTTTTTCATCCATTCAGATATCTCCGTCCAGGTCCTCGGAACGCCGTCGCTGACGTTGTACACCTCACCGGGAATCCCACTGCCCAGCGCAACAAGGCAAATGGCGGCGAGGTCTTCGACATGAATCAGATTGACATACTTTCGTGAAGGTTGGACCCGGCCGTGCCGGATCCAGTCGAACGGATGCCGGCCGGGTCCATAAATGCCTGCCACGCGAAGCACGACTGCCGCATAGTTCGTCCGAAGAAATTCTTCCCCCTGCACCCGTGGTATGCTGAGGTCCACTGAAGCGGTTTCGTCGATCCACGGCGGGGGGTAGGTATCACTCGATGCGGCCACATCATATGCTGAGGTGCTGCCCAGCACGACGACACGTCGACAGGAACCATTGATGCGTGCGGCGAACCGCTGAACGGCCTCCAGCGGAGCTGCCGGAAAGCTCCAGAGAAGATCAGCGTCGCGCGGAATACTGCTCCACGTCTCCGGCTGAGCCAGGTCGAACAATATTCGCCGATCAGTGGAAACGTCGGACAAGTTGATCGCCGGCGAACGACTGGTAAAACGGACGTCGCTGTAGCGATCAGGATGAATGAGACGAATGAAGCGAGCAAGGTAGCCGGCTCCAAGAATGACAAGCATGCGTTGCATCAGAACTTCCTCAAATCATGTCTGGATTTGACAACAGTGTGCCAGTGGTCAGGGATCAGAATCCATTGAAATCAAGCGTTTTTTCTGGCACACCTCTTGATGAGATATGCCCGACTATTTTAAAGAAGGCTAATATGACCTTTGCCCAGCATACCAAGACGCGGCACAATGTCCTGCGGCTGATCATTTCAGCCGCCGTGGTGCTAAGCGCGTGCTCCAGCGAGGAGGGTGAGAGGGCTGAGATTACGGTCGATGCGGCACCATCCCTGCCTCTCGTCACCTTGGTCGCGAACCAGGCCTCTAATAACATTTCGGCCTTCATGATTAACGCCACGTCCGGCGTTTTGGCCCCCGTCGCCGGGTCGCCGTACCCGGCCGGAGGGACGACTCCTGGGGGCATTGCGGTTTCTTCGGATGGGGCATTGGCTTATGTGGCCAATCAAGGTTCCAATAATATATCTGCGTTTACCGTTGACCCCTCGGCGGGAACACTGACGGCTGTCCCAGGATCACCGTTCACCGCAGGGACGACGCCGTCGAGAGTTACCATCTCTCCGAATCGATCGTTTGTGTTCATCAGCAATCAAGGATCGAACAGCATCTCTGCATTGGGAGTCACTGCCACCGGTGGTCTGACGCCCATTGCCGGATCTCCGTTTCCGGCCGGTTTCACACCTTCTGGAATTACCTGTACGCCCAACGGGGCGTTTCTGTATGTCGCCAATCAGGGCTCCAATAACGTATCCGGCTTCACGATCAATGGCTCCGGCCAGCTTTCAGCGGTTGCCGGTTCGCCATTCGCTGTAGGTACGACTCCGGTGGGTGTGGTGATCTCTCCGAACGGCTCGGTTCTGTACGTCTCGAATCAAGGCTCCAATTATGTATCGGCATTGGCGATCGATGCCTCGACGGGTTCACTCACGCCGGTTACCGGATCGCCCTTTGCCACGGGCATAACGCCTGCTGGGATCACGATTTCGCCAAACGGATCCTTTCTGTACGTCGCGAATCAGAGCACGAACAACGTCTCCGCGTTTGCAATCGTTGCGGGTACCGGTGCCCTGACGCCGGTGGGCCCTCCTGTACCGGCAGGAACGACTCCAACCAGTGTGACCGTGTCACCGGATGGGGCCTTCTTGTATGCCGCCAATCAAGGCTCCAATGATGTCTTTGCCTATAGGATCAATAGTGCCTCCGGGTCTCTTGCCACTGTGTCCGGCTCACCTTTTACCGTCGGGGTGACGCCACGCGCCATCGCGACAGCGGGTCACCCCTAATTACGCATTCCCACGTGCTTCAGCCCGGTTTCGCGACTGGCATCCAGCCAATACGTCCGGAATAAAGCTCCCAAAAGCTCGCTGACGTGATTGTGTTGTTTCGTTGGCACACTCCAAGAGGGATGATATAAAACATCTAAGGGTCAAACGAATTGTGATTTGCAGGATCGTCCATGGGTGAAGCCATGAGCACCAGATCTGTCCTTTCATTGCTTGCCGCTGCCTCGCTATGGCTGACTGGTTGCCCCAGCGATAACGGGACCGGCGGCGGTGTCCCGGTGTCCAGCGGCACGATCGTCTACCTTGCCGACCAAGACATCGCCGGCGTCTTCGAACTCTATCTCGCAGGCTCAGGCACGAAACTGAATCCTCCCTTGCCCGCTGGACGCAGGGTGGAACGGTTCGCATTAACACCGGATGCCACAGCGGTCGTGTATATAGCCGATCAAGACCAGAACGATGTCTTCGAACTCTACCGCGTTAATATTGCCTCGCCCGGATCCAGTACCAAACTCAATGGCCCGCTTGCTCTTTGTGGACTCGCTGTCTGTGGAAATGTGACGGACTTTGCCGTGACACCCGACAACAGTGCTGTAGTCTATATCGCGGATCAAAGCGCCGACGATGTGTTTGAGTTGTTCAGGACGGTTCTGGGCAGTTTGGCGAATTCGAAACTCAACCCCAATTTTTCGACGGGGCAAAATGTCGATGCTTTTGCGGTCCTCCCGAACAGCACCGGCGTGATTTATCGGGCCAACCAAAATACCCCGGGTGCGAAAGAGTTGTATCGAGTGCTGTTCGCTACGGCTCAAACCGCGGACCGGCTCATTACAAGTCCGCCGTTCATTGCGGGGCAGAACGTCGGCAAGTTTACACCAACTCCTGACAGCGCAAATGTCGTTTATCTCGCGAATCGTCCTGTTGCGATAAATTTGTTTATCGTTCCGGCAACAGGTGGCGCGGACACGCAACTCAACAGCCGCCCCTCCTCGCCGAATTCAAATGCAAATGTGGGTGATTTTGCCATTGCGCCTGACGGCCTTTCCGTCGTCTTTCGAGCAGATCAGGATATCGATCAGGTCGATGAACTGTACCAGATGGCGATCGCACCTATAGCGGCAGCGAACATCAAACTGAATACCCCTCTCAGTTTTGGAAAGAATGTCAAGTCATTTGGCGTCATTCCAGACAGCAGCGGCGTCGTGTATGTTGCCGATCAAACGACCGTCGATGTCTTTGAGTTGTTTCGGACAGTGTTCTCCGGCCCGAACTCTCAGGTAAATCCACCCTTCGTCGGCTTTGAGGACGTAGTCGATTTTGTTCTATTGCCGAACAGTACGGGAGTTGTCTATAAGGCTGATCAAAATACCGATGGTGTGAATGAAATCTACCGTGCGGTGTTCGGGTTCCCCGGCTCGACCCGAGTCAATCCTGCACTTGTCATCGGACGAAATGTTGCAACCTATGCTGTGTCGCCAGATAGTGCTAGTGCAATTTATCGAGCCAATCAGGATAATGTCACGATCGTAGAACTGTACCGAACGGCTTTTTCGTCTCCCGGTACGAGCACCAAACAAAACGCCCCCCTTGTTCCAGGGCAGAATGTCGCTGATTTTGCCGTTCGATGATCCCCGAACGATGATCATCATCGACCACTGCAGGTCTTGACTCAACGCTGACGCCGCCATAGCATCAATGGAATGCCGCTGACAGGCTTCCATCCCCTCATTGCTGAGTGGTTTCAATCCTCCGTCGGCGTTCCCACGGACGTTCAAGCTCAGGCCTGGCCGGCGATCCGGTCGGGGCAGGACACGCTGATCGCCGCGCCAACCGGCTCTGGAAAAACCTTCGCCGCCTTCCTGTCCAGCATTGACCAGCTCTTCGTGCAAGCGCTGGCCCGGGAGCTTGATGACCGCACGCACGTGCTCTACGTCTCGCCGCTTAAGGCGCTGAGCAACGACATCCAAAAAAACCTGCAGCAGCCGCTCGCCGAGATCGGACAAGCTGCACTCCAAGCCGGACTCCTCATGCCCGAACTGCGCGTGCTCGTCCGGACGGGCGATACCCCGATGTCGGACCGTCAGCAGATGCTCAAACGGCCGCCGCATATCCTCGTCACTACCCCCGAGTCCCTATTCATTCTGCTGACGGCCGAGAAAAGCCGCCGTCTCTTGCAAACTGTTCGCACGGTCATCGTGGATGAAATTCATGCGTTGGCTCCCAACAAGCGCGGCGCCCACCTTGCACTGTCATTGGAACGACTGGAAGCCTTGACCCTGACAAAACCCCAGCGAATCGGGTTGTCCGCCACGCAGCGCCCTATCGACTTAGTCGCGCGCTTCCTGACCGGGGACCGGCCCCGTCCCACCGTCATCGACGTCGGCCATAAACGGCAAATGGATGTCGCGGTCGAAGTACCCAAAGACGAATTGAGCGCCGTCGTCACCAATGCGATCTGGTCGGATATATATGATCGGGTGGCCGTGCTCGTGCGGGAGCATCGCAGTACGCTGGTGTTCGTCAACACGCGCCGGTTGGCCGAACGCGTCGCCCATCACCTTGAGGAACGGCTGCAGGATTTGGGACCGCAGAGTGTCGCGGCGCATCATGGGAGTCTTTCGCGGGAGATTCGGCTGTCGGCAGAGGAGCGCCTGAAGAACGGGAAGACTCGCGTCGTGATCGCAACCGCCTCGCTGGAACTCGGCATCGATGTCGGGACCGTCGATCTGGTGTGCCAAATTGGGTCGCCTCGAGCGATCGCCACTTGTTTGCAGCGGGTGGGCCGAGCGGGTCACTGGATCAAGGCGATTCCCAAGGGACGGCTCTTTGCCACGACGCGGGATGAATTGCTTGAATGCGCTGCACTGATTCGGGCGATGAGGGCGGGCACGTTGGACCGCATCTCCGTGCCGCCGGCCCCGATGGATATACTTGCGCAGCATATCGTGGCCGCAGCGGCCACTCAGTCCTGGACCGAAGCGGAACTCTACGCGCTCATCCGCCGTGCGTATCCCTATCAGGAGTTAGCGCGAAACGAATTCGATGTCGTGGTACGCATGTTGGCGGATGGAATCGCGACGAACCGGGCGCGTGGACACGCCTACCTCTACCACGATCGAATCAACCACGTAGTGAAAGGCCGCCGTGGAGCTCGATTAGCAGCGATTACCTCAGGCGGCGCCATCCCGGATACGGCCAACTACGCGGTCGTGGCTGAGCCGGAAGGAACGGTGGTGGGTTCCGTGGATGAGGATTTTGCCGTTGAAAGCCTCGCGGGCGATATTATCCTTCTCGGCAATACCTCTTGGCGGATCAAAGGCGTCGAGATGGGCAGGGTTCGAGTCGAGGATGCCCATGGCGCGCCACCAAGTATCCCTTTTTGGCGCGGGGAGGCGCCGTCGAGAACCGCTGAGCTCTCCGCAGAGGTAGCCGATCTCCGCCGAGACATCGCTGACCGAGCACTCGATGCTCAACAGTCAGCCATGCATTGGCTCAAACAGGAATGCGCTCTGGACCAACGAGGTGCCCATCAGGCTATCGAGTATGTGGTCGGCGGTAAAGCGATCCTTGGGGCTGTCCCGACGCAGACCACGATCGTGGCCGAGCGGTTTTTTGACGAGAGCGGTGGCATGCAGCTTGTCATTCATGCGCCGTTCGGTGGACGCATTACCAAGGCCTGGGGGTTGGCCTTGCGCAAGCGGTTTTGCGTCACGTTCGATTTCGAGCTGCAAGCGGCGGCCACCGACAACGGACTCGTTCTTTCGCTCGGTGAAAAACACAGCTTTCCCTTGGAGTCCGTGTTTGGCTATCTCCGTTCAGAGAGCGTGAGAGAGGTGTTGCTACAGGCAGTTCTCCAGGCGCCGATGTTCGCGACGCGTTGGCGCTGGAATGCTTCGCGGTCGTTGGCGCTCCTCAGATTTGCTAACGGCAAGAAAGTACCGCCGCAGATTCAGCGGATGAGAGCCGAGGATCTGCTCGCGGCGGTCTTTCCTGATGCGATTGCCTGCCAGGACAACATGACGGGAGACCGGGAACGCCGGATTCCCGATCATCCGCTGGTGCATGAGACATTGCGAGATTGTCTGACTGAAGCGATGGACGTGGATGGACTGACACACGTCTTGCGCGGAATGGAGGCGGGCGCGATTCATTGCGTCGCCATTGATACCCCTTCGCCGTCTCCGTTCTCGCATGAGATTCTGAACGCGAATCCGTACGCGTTTCTCGATGACGCCCCACTCGAGGAACGGCGTGCGCGTGCAGTGGCACTGCGCCGCACCTTGCCGGGTGAAATGGCCGGCGATGTCGGTTCCCTCGATTCAGCCGCGATCGACGAGGTGGTGCGCGAATCGTGGCCCGTCGCGCGCGATGCCGACGAGCTGCATGATGCGCTGCTGACGCTGGTATGGGTTCCCGCGCCCGAGGTAAGCGGCTGGCAACAATTTCTGCCGGAGCTGGTCCAGTCCGGACGGGCGGCAGAGTTGGCGATCGATGACGGGGAAACCATGACGGGTGGTGAGAGGGCCGGTGAAATCATCGGATGGGTCGCGACTGAACATCTGACCAATGTTGAAAGAGCGCTGACCGGCGGCGATGAAGAGGGCACAGTCGATGCTATTGTTCACGGTTGGATGGAAAGCGTCGGGCCCATCACGACGGAAGAATTGGCCAGGCGGTTACGGCTTCAAACGGATCGAGTAAATGCGTCGATGATCCGACTCGAAGCGCAAGGCCAAGTGCTGCGAGGGCGGTTCCGGCCTCGCAGCGGCGACGATGGCGGGCTGCCTGAGTGGTGTCATCGACGGCTTCTGGCCCGCATTCATCGCCTGACCATCGGCACGTTGCGCAAGCAGGTTGAGCCGGTGGCCACGGCTGACTTCATGCGGTTTCTCTTTCAATGGCAGCATGTGACGTCTGGCTCACGACAACACGGGGAGGCCGGCTTACTCGAAGTGATTAAACAGTTGGGTGGATTCGAAGCTGCCGCCTCGAGTTGGGATTCACAATTGCTGCGAGTGCGGATGGCGAAATATGAGCCTGCCCTGTTGGATCGCCTGTGTTTGAGCGGGGCAGTCAGTTGGGGGCGGTTATCGCCTCATCCACGTTTGATGGACACCTCCGACCGGGAGCGCCTCCGTCGCATCACGCCGACCAGCGTAGCTCCGATCAGCCTATTCCCCCGGGAGGACCGCACTTGGTTGTTGGAAACGTTCCAGACCACTCTCTCGCATGGCCACGATCCGTTTGCCGCTTTAAGTGCCGTTGCTCAGAATGTGCGCCAGGTTTTACAGCAACATGGGGCGAGCTTCTTTGCCGATTTGGTGCAGGCAACGGGTCACTTACCGGCTGAAGTGGAGGGGGGATTATGGGAATTGGTGGCCGCGGGATTGGTGACTGCCGACGGGTTCGATAATTTGCGCGCCCTCATGAACCCGCGTCGGCGTCGAGCTGAAGGACGAGAACGTCTGCGTCGTCCCCGACACGCTGCCGGACGGTGGTCGTTACTCCGAACTGGGAGTTCCGCCTCGGCTCCTCCCGGGCAAGAGCTGCATTCTGTGCCGGCGTCCACTACTGAGAAAGTGGCTCGTCAGCTGCTTCGCCGCTACGGCCTCGTCTTTCGTGATCTCTTGGCTCGCGAGGTGCTGGTCCAGTCGTGGAGAGATCTCCTGGTTGTGTATCGGCGATTAGAGTTAGCGGGCGAAGTTCGCGGGGGCCGATTCGTGTCCGGATTCGTGGGGGAGCAGTTTGCGCTTCCTGAAGCCGTTGAAGCCTTGAGGGCGGTCAGAAAAGCCGCCGGGAAGGCGGCAGGGGTGGAAATCAAACTTTCAGCGTGCGACCCACTGAACCTGGCGGGAGTGATTCTCCCCGGGGGCCGCGTGCCGGCCGTGCCGAGCACATTCATCGTATTCCGCGACGGTGTGCCCGTTCGCACCATCAGCGGGAATCGGCAACGCGGAGAGGACGAAGCTGCTGTGCTGCCACTCGCTCGCGGCGCTGCCCGGGTCATGGTCAGTTAACGAATAGGCCCGGCCCTTTCATCTCCGCCGTGCCGCTCAAGAATGTTCAACTAGCAGCAGCAGTGCTTCTTCCGGGCTGCTGTTGTGCTGCAGGACAAGAGGATAGCGTGACTGGGCATAGGCATTGAACGCAGCCCGACGATCAGGTGGGACCGCCATCAACGTGATCAGAGAATCGAGATATTCGCCTTGTCCTCTCGCCATGTCCTGTTTGATGTTTTCGAAATTGAACACCATGAAGGCATTAACCCTCTGATCCGTCTTAATAAGCCCGTCCTCTGTCCACCAGGACCGGCCGGAGGTCGACGACAAGAAATTGCTGATCGTCTCGGTTACGCTGCAGGCCGAGAGAGACAATATGAGTGGGACACAAGCGACGAGGATCCACCTGTATCTTGGGTGTGTCATTGGAACCCTCCTACGATGGTAATTGATTGATCGTTGGACAATATGACTCTATCTGCTTCACTCTAGAGCAGAACGTATAGAGGATCAAGCCATGCGCAGCCAATAGTAGTTGAAACGATTGACTGATCCAAGAGGAGAAGGATTTTATGGCTTGGTTTATTTTGATTCTCGCGGGGTTGTTTGAAACCGGGTGGGCGATAGGACTGAAATTTACCGAGGGGTTCACTCGATTGTGGCCCACCGTTTGGACTGTGTTTGCTATGGTCGTGAGTCTATGGCTGCTGGGAATTGCCATGAGGACGCTCCCAGTCGGCACGGCGTATAGCGTGTGGGTCGGTGTGGGAGCCGTGGGGACTGTCGCATTGGGAATTGCCCTGCTCGAAGAGCCGGCCAGTGCGGCCCGCTTGGCCAGCGTCGGTCTAATTATTGCCGGCATTATTGGCCTGAAGCTTGCGACACCTGCCTGATCTTCTACCGGTGATTTTTCCAAGTCGGCCGATGATAGCGGCGTCTTGGTCTTACTGGCGATAGCTACTTGGCTCGTTCCTTCGCTGCTTTTGACTTGCCCTTCACCCGTTCGCCGGCGCCCTTCACATTGCCTTTAGCCCGTTCCAGATCAGCCTTGGTGTCGTTCCCTTTCACCTCTTCCTTCAGGGCCTTGGCCCCTCCCTTGGCTTCTTCAACATCCGCCTTCATCTCCCCTTTGCTGTCCTCCATGCGCGCCTTGGTCTCGCCTGCCAGAACCCACCAGCCTGTCCCGCACACAACAGCCATGCCAACCAGGATCATCACAAACGTCTTGCGCATAGTACCCTCCTAAATGATCTCCAATCTTGCTTCTAGCGTCATTACTGCAGACGTCATACTAGAGTGTTCCCTAGGAAGAACCTGGGAAGTGATGGTCAAGCGCGTTGGGTGTGAAAAAGTCCGACGACCGTGTGAATCGTGTCTGCCTCTTGTGCTGATTTGTCTGGACGGTAGCGTTTCACTCGGGCGAAGCGAAGAGCAAGACCGGCAGGATAACGTGGCGACTCCTGAACGTCGCTAAAGGCGATCTCTGCGACCATTTCAGGACGGACGAATACCGTATGTCCTTCCCGGTGGGTTTCGAGAGCAAGTAGTTTCTCAGTCTGCAGGCGCAACATCTCATCGGTAAGGCCTTTGAAGGTTTTGCCAAGCATGACGAATCCGCCCGATTCGGGATCACGGGCACCGAGATGCAGATTCGACAACCACCCCTCTCGACGACCATTGCCCCACTCCGCGGCAAGGATGACCAAATCCAATGTGGTGGCTTCCTTGAGCTTTATCCAATGAAACCCTCGCTGGCCGGCAATGTATGGAGCGGACGGTGATTTAACCATTACGCCCTCATGGCCGGCGGCAAGGGCTTGAGCCAAAAAGCGCCGGGCTTCTTCCGGCTGCGCCGTCAGCACGCGTTGGACGGTCGCTCCAGGGACTGCCGACTTCAATACTCGGGTGCGCTCTTCGTACGTGTGTGTCAGGAGTGAATCGCCATCAACGTACAGAGCATCGAACAAGAATGGTGTCAAAGGAATCGCATCGCGTATCGCAGCGATTTCTTTCACGCGGCCGAGCCGGCGCATGGTTACTTGGAATGGCTGTGGTCTGCCGTCCGGGCGCAGTCCGATCGCCTCGCCGTCTAGGACTGCCTCTTGGACCGGAAGCGTTTGCGCCCACTGCACGAGCTCGGGCAGTCGCTCGGTCACATCCTGGAGCTGCCGCGTAAAAATGCGCACCTCGGTTCCCCCTTTGTGTACCTGAATGCGAGCGCCGTCGAGCTTGTATTCACATGCTGCAGGATTGTGACGCGCTAATGCCGCCTCGATGTCTTCTGCACTGTTCGCCAGCATCGGCGCCACGGGGACAAACAGTCGAAGCGAATAGCGCGCAAGTCCGCTCGATCCTTCTGAGAGAGCCGCTTGTGCGAGAGCGCCGATGTTAGGGGCGAACATGGAGGCCTGTCGCACATCGGCAGGAGGCAGTCCAGCTGCCAAGGCGATTGCTTCCAGTAGCACCCCTTCGAGCGCGCCCTGCCTAAGTTCACCAAGGAGCAGTTGGCTGAGAAAGCGGCGTTCCTCTGCCCGCGCCCGGCTGGTCAACCGCCTGAGTTCGACGACGCGTCGTTCGGAGGAACCTCCGCCGCGCTCTGCTGCCAGAACGGTCAAAACCTTGTCCACCTCGCTCAAGGTCAGCGGCAGGCCGCTGACGGGGACATCCTGCATGGCCTTGTGAATGAGGTGCCAGCCGATCCCGATCTTGCCTTGGGGCAAAGACCCGGTGAGATAGAGCCCCGCAAGCATGGTTTCATGACCGCATGTTTGTCGGAGGACGTCCGCCAGCACACGAGCCTTTTCGGATTTTTTCTTGGTGGCACGAACGCGTTCGACGGCATCGACAAGGCGGGCCAGCTCCATGCTCCATTATAAAGGATGAGCGCGCAATGAAAGAAAGGGACGCCCCGGAAGTCGAATCCTATGGGGTGCATTCTTGGGAAGCAGGCCTCCGCTTGTCTTCGAGCGGCCGAGGGGGGGGGTATCACAGATAAAACCTAAGATAAAACTCTCAAGTAAATCAGTTGACAGGAAGCCGAAGCATTCGCTACAGTCGCACCCTTCGTAATGATTAGGAAAGCTTAAATGATGGTATACCGCAATCAACGGGGGCAGGCGGCGCCGAGAACACTCAAGTTCGATAGGGGTGTCTTGGCTCAGCTCCATCAACAAGCAGCACATAGGAGTCAGCTTGCCGCATGCCTGGCAGAACCACTAAGACGGGGGCGGCTTCAGAGGACGAGGAAATGGAAGACTGTCCCAGCAACTGGCTCTGGGTGATCGTGTCACGATGCGTACGAATACATCGCCTATAAGCCGTCCTCGATCATCAGCCCGGTCAGTTGGCGGGTTGGATGTAGACACGGGGCTGGTCTCGCTGCTTATTCTGGCACGGTTCTATGATTTGCCTGCTGATGCGTCGCAATTGCGCCTGTTGTTCGTATCTTCCCAAGCGCACTTCTCTGATATTGATTTGCTCCGTGCTGCCAAGCATGTGGGACTCAAGGCCGGAGTGGTGAAGAGTCGGTGGAACTCTCTGTCGAAGACGCCGTTTCCTGCGATCGCGAAGCAGCGCGATGGACGGTATATTGTGCTCGCCAAAGTGCACGGCGAGAAGATCCTGATTCAGGAACCGGTCGAAGGCCGTTCGCTCGTTCTCTCCCGCGAACAGTTCGAGTCAAATTGGACGGGCGAACTCCTGCTGTTTGCCAAGCGTGCGAACATCCATCCGCAGGATTTGCGGTTTGACTTCACCTGGTTTATTCCTGCCATCGTCAAATATCGGAAATTCCTCGCGGAGGTCTTCGCCGCCTCATTCGTTCTGCAACTGTTTGCCTTATTGACACCCTTGTTTACCCAGGTGCTGATCGACAAGGTGCTCGTGCACAAGGGGTTTACGACTCTGCACGTGTTGGCCATTGGCATGGTCGCGATGGCTATGTTCGATGCCACGCTGGGCGGCCTGCGTACCTATCTGTTTACGCATACGACCAATCGCATCGATGTCGGGTTGGGTGCTCAATTATTCCGCCACATATTGGCTCTACCAGTCGCGTACTTCGAAACGAGGCGTGTCGGCGATACTGTCGCGCGCGTGCGAGAGTTGGAACGGATCCGGCAGTTCCTCACGAGCCATTCCGTGACCGTCGTCCTGGATCTCGTATTCACAACCGTCTTCATTGTGGTCATGTGGTTGTATAGCCCCGCGTTAACAATGGTTGTGATGGCGTCATTGCCATTGTATGGCCTGTTGTCCATCGGAATCACCCCCACGATTCGGGCTAGATTGCACGAGAAATTTAATCGGGGAGCGGAGAGTCAATCCTTTTTGGTCGAAACGATAACCGGGATTCAGACGGTCAAGGCTTTGGCGGTTGAGCCACCGCTGTTGCGAAAATGGGAAGAGCAGCTTGCCGGCTATGTGCAGGCAAGTTTTCGTGCAACGAGTCTTATCTCGGTAGCCGGTCAAATTGCCGCCTGCATCCAAAAAGTCACAACAGTGGCAGTCCTGTGGCTGGGGGCCTATCGGGTAATCGAAGGGGATCTCACCATCGGCCAGTTGATTGCCTTTAACATGCTGTCGGCGCAGGTAACGGGACCGCTCATGCGACTGGTCAATCTCTGGCAGGAGTTTCAACAGGTCGGCATCTCGATCCAACGATTAGGGGACGTACTGAACACTCGGCCGGAGCCATGTTACAAGCCGAATCGAACAACTTTGCAGCAAGTGGCGGGGCAGGTGGTGTTTGAAGACGTGACGTTTCGCTATCGTCCGGATAGTTCCGAAGTCCTTTCAAAGGTATCGTTCTCGGTTGTTCCGGGCAAGGTCATCGGCATCGTTGGTCGCTCCGGTTCCGGTAAAAGTACGATCGCAAAGCTGATGCAGCGGCTGTATGTGCCCGAGCGCGGACGCATCCTCATCGACAGTGTCGATCTTGCGCAGGTCGACCCTGCGTGGTTGCGGCGACAGGTCGGCGTGGTGCTGCAGGAGAACTTTCTCTTCAACCGTTCGGTGCGCGACAACATTGCCTTGACGGATCCGGCACTGCCGATGGACCAAGTGATACAGGCGTCGAAACGTGCTGGGGCGCACGAGTTCATTCTCGAATTGTCCGATGGGTACGACACCATTGTGGGCGAGCAAGGCTGTTCCCTTTCCGGCGGGCAACGGCAACGGATTGCCATTGCACGAGCTTTGGTAGCCGACCCTCGAGTGTTAATTTTCGATGAAGCGACCAGCGCCCTGGATTACGAATCCGAGGCGATGATCCAAAAGAACATGGGCCAAATTTGTCAGGGGCGCACGGTGTTCATCATTGCGCATCGCCTGAGCACGGTGCGGCCGGCCGATCGAATCTATGTCGTGGAAAAGGGCGCCATCGTAGAAGAAGGGTCGCATGAAGAACTTCTCCGCGAAAACGGGTTTTACGCACGCTTGTACGCGCTGCAAGACATCGGAGGCGCCAGGGCTTAGGACCGAAAGTGTGAAATGATGCCATTCAGCTCGATCTTACGACACTGGACCATCTGGAGGGCGGCATGGTGCGCGGAATCCGGCCAAGAGCTCGGTTCTGTTCCTTCCGGTGCGACCTCAGAGTTTTTCCCTGCCGTACTTGAAATTCAGCAGGCACCGCCATCTCCTATCGGTCGTGGAATCACGTGGACTATTATGGTCATGTTTGCAGCGGGCACGCTCTGGGCGATAGTTGGCCGCATTGATATTGTCGCGACGGCTCAGGGGAAGATCATTGCCAGCGGGTACTCGAAGGTCATTCAGCCCTACGAAACGGGCGTCATCGTTTCTATTCATGTCATAGACGGCCAGGTGGTACAGCGTGGAGATGTGCTGATCGAGTTGGATCCGACTCAACATCAAGCAGACCGTGACCGTGCGTCGAATGAATATCGCGCAGCGAAGGTTGATGCGGCTCGCTTGCGCGCATTGATTGCCGGTCGCAGCACATTCGATGAGCCAGATGCGAATCCTCAATACCTTGTGCTTCAGCAACAGTTGTTGCGCCAGCAAGTGACGGAATATCAGGCTCGGCTCGGAGCGGCCCAGCACTTGATCGAGCAGCGTAGAGCAGCCGTGGAACAGACGAAAGAAAACATCAGCCGGCTAGAGGCAACCGTGCCCATGGAAGCAGAGAGGGCGCATGCCTACAAGAAGCTGCTTGAGCACGATGCGGCTACAAAGCTGGATTTTCTTCAGGCCGAGCAGCAACGAATTGACAAGACGCAAGAACTGGCCGGGCAGCGCAAGAAGTTATTACAGGATGCGGCTGCGTTGTCGGAGGCGGAACAGAACTATCGCGTCACGGTCACGGATTTCCACCAATCCAAACAGGCCGAGCTTTCGACAATCGAAACGAAAGCGGCTTCGTTGGTCCAGGAGGTGACGAAGGCGGGAAAGAAGGCCGACCTGCAGCGGTTGACGAGTCCCATCGGCGGAGTGGTGCAACAACTTTCAGTTCACACGGTCGGCGGGGTGGTGACACCGGCTCAGCCGTTGTTGATCGTGGTACCTCAGGATCATCCGGTCGAGGTGGAAGCCCAGGTGGAGAATAAAGATGTCGGGTTCGTCAGGGAGGGGCAGGCGGTCGAAATCAAGGTCGAAACGTTCTTATTCACGCTGTACGGGACGATTCCAGGGACCGTCTTGTCGGTTTCGGACGATGCGGTGCCAATCGACAAAGGCGGCCTTGTGTATCCCACCAGAGTCAGCATGCGTCGTTCTACCATCCAAGTGGAGGGCAAACAACTGAATCTCTCGCCTGGGATGGCCGTCACGGTAGAGATCAAGACGGGAAAGCGCCGTCTGATCGAATATCTTCTGAGTCCTCTGCTCAAGTCCGTCAAAGAAAGCCTGCGGGAGCGTTAGCATGTGGTCCAGACCGCCCACCCTAACGCCGGCCACGTGTCTTGTGTGGACGCTGATAGGCACGATCGCGATGTCGTTGTCGGCGTTCGAGGATACAAGCCGGGCCATCTCTGATGAACCTGAGCGAGCCAAGCCCGCTCCGTTACCGACGTTGACTCTCACTTTACGCGGTGCTTTGACCGCCGCAATAAATAACAATCCCGATGTGCAAATGTACAAAGAGCGCATTGAGGCGGCGCATGGGCAAGTCCGAACACAGCTCGGGGCGTTGCTGCCCAATCTCTCTTCGAACGTGAAACAGAGCAGGCAAACAATGTTTCTCGGCACCTTAGGGCTCGCACCCGTGCGAACAGACCCGTTCAGTATTTTCGACGTCCGCGTGAACGGTTCCCAAAATGTGGTTAGCCTCAGCCTGATCCAGCGCTGGCGGGCTTCCCGCGAGAACCTACACATCGCCGAGTTTGAGTCGGAAGCGAAGAAGTACGACACGATGGCTAGTGTGGCCCTCGCCTACATGGAGGGGCTCAAAGCGATCGGGATGGTGAAAATGCGCGAAGCCAACCAGCAAGTCATGAGTGAGCTGCTGAGCTTGGTGAAGCAGCGGCAAAAGAGCGGCGTTGCGACTGGCATGGACGTTGCGCGCTTGGACGCCCAATTGGCCAATGAAAAACAACTCATCGCATCATCCCGCTACGACGTGCAGCATGCCAAGCTGGATCTGATGAATCTGTTGAACTTGCCTTACGAGACGCCATTGGCTCTGCAGGATGAATTCAAGACGGAAGTGAGCGACCCACAGGAGCCACAAGCCGCCATCGAAGTGGCGCTCATGAATCGGCCGGAAGTCCAGGCGCAGTTCACGCGGGTCAGATCGTCAGAGCTCACCTATTCATCGATCACAGGAGAGCGGATGCCGTCGCTGGTGGCTCAGGGTGACTATGGTCTGATCGGAAATAGATTTGCGAACACTCTTGATACTTACAATATGGCCCTGGTGCTGCAGATTCCGATTTTCGATGGCGCTCAACGAGAGGGCAGAATTGCCGAGGCTCGAAGTAACCTCAGGCAGGAAGCGCTCAGAATGCGCTCCGTTCTCCATCAAGTCAAAATGGAAGTGCATGATGCGTTGGCTGCCATGATCGCAGCGAAAGAGCAGGCCGCGATTGCACAGGCTGGGTTGCAAATGGCCACAAGAGAGCTGGACCTGGCTCGCGAACGGTATGCCGTCATCACAGCCGCGAGCTATTTTGAGTTGACTAACGGGCTCTATTCGGTGTCCAGAGCCAGAGAAAACCTCGTGAATGCACTCTTTCAGTTGAACGCGTGCCGCGTTAATCTCGCTCGATCGACTGGAATCTTGCATACCTTGAATGAATGATCTCTAGCTTTGACGATCACAAGCAAACCGGGCAAGAGGATGAAGTTGTCTTTGGCGCTGCCTGATGCCCGGCCCTGCCGAGCACGTTCCTTCAATACGAGTGATTAGCACACGAAGAAATGTACACCACATCACGCCGGCAGGCCTTTAAGGCTAGGATGCCTCCTTTCATCCGAGCTTTCAGCTTTCACCCACTCAGGACCTGTAGGAAAGAACGGAATCCATGCGAGTGCGCTTAGGGTGCAGAGAGCGGCAAGATAAATAAGCGGAACGAGTTGTTGATGAAACACCCACTCGTACAAGTACCCACCCATCATCGCGACGATTTGCGCCGTCGCGCTATAGATCGACATTAGGGTCGCAAACGCAAAGCCGGCTGCATGAGGGGGGGGCAGATGGAGGCCGCTAACGTGAACAGGCTTAACAGCGCCAGCATGCTCACGATACCGGAGCAAAATGAGAGGATAGCGGCGCTTAGGCCATCCTGCAAGAGCAGGTAGCCGAGTGCCATCATCACGCTGAGAAGAATACTCACCACTAGCGTCTGATGAATGGGAAAGCGGTCGGACACTCGTCCGTGTCCGCGGCGGCACTCGGGAGAGCGCTTGCGGGTGAGGCGACGACCACACCAGGCAATGGTCGGCCGACACTCGGGCTGATTAAGGAACGATTTCACGCTCCGGTCTTTCAATGGCCGCCCGTTTCTCGGCACGTTAGTCGAGAGGAATCCGGTGCTTGTTATGAGCGAGCCATGTGTCGAAGGTTTGCAGGTCTGGATTGAGTGCGCGACTGACGCTTAAACTGCGCATGCCGAGAAAATCGGCTTGAAAGTCCCGCTTAAACTGAAACATATTGGCGAGGTCGTCCGCACCGGGAAACCCCAGCTTCGCATAGTCGGCTGGTTCGACGGCGTTGTAGCGCACCTCCTGTCCCAGTGCCCTGCTGAGTGCAGCCGCCATTTGGGTGCCGGTGAGATGCTCTCCCGCAACTCCCACCGTCTTACCGATATAGTCACTGCCCTTCTTGAAAATGCTCAGCGCGCATGTCCCGATGTCCTCTACCGCGATGCCGGGCAGTTTCTTATCGGCCATCGGCATCGTGATCGCGAGCTTGCCGTCAGGTCCTTTTTTCGGCCCAGCCCCGAAGTAGATCAGGTTCTCCCAATAGAATGAGGTGTGATACAAGGTCGTCGGTACGCCAAGCCCGGTGAACTCCGCATTCGCCTCGCCCTTCGCGTCGAAATGCGGCACTTTATATTTTTCCATCAACGTCGGCATCCGGTTGTCCGTGAGCGGAACCCACCGTCGCGTGTCTTCGAGCGTGGACCAGATCACGTGTTGCAGGCCAACATCCTTCGCCGCCCGGGCTTGGGCCTTGGCTTGCGCCAGTTCCTTTTCCGGAGAAAAATGTTCCCAGTAATTGGTCAGGGCGAATGCGCCGTAGGCTCCCTCAAACGCTCGCTTGAGGCTCTCAATGTCGTCCAGATCAGCCGCGACCAGTTGGACCCCTAACTTGGCCAGGGCTTGGGCCTTCTCCGCATTGATGTCTCGAGTCAAAGCCCGGACTTGAAAGGCGCCGCCTTTGTCACGCACAATTGCGCGGACCAATCCCCCGCCCTGGGCTCCGGTGGCGCCTACAACCGCAATGATTTTCTTGTCAGCCATTTCACACCTCCTGGAATGATTTCCGCCTCTCGTCAAGGCTCAGGCCTTGCGCCGATCGAGACCTGTTTGTAGGCCGAAGGTGGCAAGTCGCGTTCCACAGACTGATCCAGGGGCCTGAATCAGCAAACCCGCTGAAACTCAACGCTGTTCCGTGCTCACAGACTGAGGGCGCTTCCAACTGACAGAAGTTGTGACGAAGCCAATTTGCCGATGTAACGGCGCGCTGCCGAAAGATCGGCGCGAGGCAGACGACCGGCCGTCAGATGCAGGAAGTTATCGATCACCGTCAAGTGGGGATGCTGTGGTCTGCTCAAAATACTGCCACGGGCATGAAGAACGCTGGCAGGCACGAAACAGCTACTGTGTTGCGGATTGCAGCTGGCGAGAGAGCGAAGCCTCGATCGCAGGGGCTATGCCGTCAATAACGGCGGCGAGCTATTTCACCAGCCACACGCGGTAGGTTTTCGCGGCGGCTGGTTTCGGTACCTGCAGAACGCCGATGGCGCCTGGGCTCATGACGTCTTCGCCGGTGATCGTTCGCCGCGCTTCGTAGTGACGGCTGACCAGGAGCAGGCCTTGCGCGTCATAGAAGTCCACCATGATATCGGCTGAGTCGCGCAAACCTCCCTGATAATGGGTATTGAGCCAATCCAATCGTTTGAGCGCCTGATACTGAATGACGAGCGTACCGGGACTCTCTTCTTTGACGCTGAGCAAGCGCAGCGCGCGGTTTTGGTCCAATCCTTCCTGGGGCATCTGTCCTCCAGCCAGTTGCACCCGGATGGCACGGGCGCTCTCATCGGCCGGCAGGTAAGCCTTGACTCGACAGAAGACCGTTCGCCCCTGTTCGCCTTGTTCCAAGATCTCTTGATCCTGCACGTGACGTGTTGCGAGTGTCCAGGCGATGTCGCGCAAGAGCAAGTGATCAACTATTGATGCCGTGTGCTCCCGGTACAGGGTCGAGTTCGTGACCGCTTGGCGGAGTGCCTCCCGGCAGGCAAGATCCTTGGCATCGGCGGGTCGTTCGGAGGCTTGAGCCTTGTAGCGGTAGTCTCCCCAGATCTCGAGACGGGTGCTGGTGGGTTCCGCTGCCTGAGCGGCGAGCGCGAAGAGTGCAATCGCAGGAACAAAAAGATGATGACTGATTATTCGATGGGCTGACATGTCCGCCTCCTCATTAAACAGGTGGCAAATTGTTCACCGCCCGGCGGTTATGCTACCACGCACGCGTCGCTGCTTCCACTCTCGGGACGCGGGCAACCGGCTTTGCCCGTCTCGGACAATGCCGATGGCTCATT
>Ga0075420_100000925_pt1 | contig 24227 bp, 22 predicted proteins | sample SoiMetdeltSBSDD4_FD_75296 | JGI IMG/M metagenome (GOLD analysis project Ga0075420, IMG submission 75296) | Bulk soil microbial communities from a Populus tree surrounding site in Tennessee, USA - Soil MetaG P. deltoides SBSDD4 | ecosystem: Environmental > Terrestrial > Soil > Tree plantation...
GGGCGGCGTCGTACCAGATGCCGAAGACGCCGTAGACGTAGTTCAGCGCGTACGGCTTGCCGTTGAGCGTGCCCGACTCGATGGTGCCGGGGGCCAGCGTGTCCTTCACCTTGACGTTCGGGTCGTCCCAGCTCGCCGCGTCGAGCAGCGGCGTGAGGTCGACCAGAGCGTTCTGGTTGGCCAGCACGTCGTTGCCCATCTGGTCGGCGCCGGCGTTGTTGATCAGGTCTGGCGGGGTGGCGCTGAAGCGCGGCTGGAGCTCGGTCTTGATCTTCTGGGTGAACTTGAGGTCCACCTTGAGCCCGTGCCTCTGCTCCACCAGCTGCTTGTCGAACTTCGGGTACTCCTCGCCGAAGCCGCCGTTGAAGACGACGACCTCAACCGGGGAGTCCTTCACCACGCCGAGCGGGTTCTCGTTGGTCTTGGCTCCGGTGTCGTCCTTCTTGTCGTCCGAGCCGCTCGTGGCGCAGGCGCCGAGCAGGCCCGCCGCCGGGGTGGCCAGCAGGCCCGCCGCGGCGGCCCGCCCGAGCAGGGCACGCCGGCTGAGGTCCGTCGGGGTGTCGGGGGAAGCGGACATCTTTGTCTCCTAGGTTCGCCGTCAGGCGGTACGCCGGATCCGCCCGGCGTACCGCGACTCGAGGGTGTGGTTGTGCTCGTCCCCGCCGGGGACGTTCGCGGAGAGGTAGATCGGAGGGACCTCACCCGCGTCCTGGAACCGTCGCGCGACCTCCGCGGTCACCATCTGCGCCAGCAGCGCACCGGTGACCGAGGAGACCGCGCAGACCGCGCCGCCGGACTCCAGCGGCAGTACTGCGTCGCCGTACGGCGCGCCGTTGTCGAGCACGACGTCCGCGATGTCGGCCAGCCGCCGGCCGGACGGGTGCCGGGAGGCGACCCGGGCGGTGTGGGCCAGCGAGGTGACCGCGACCAGGTCATGCCCGCGCTCCTTGACCAGGGTGGCCAGCTCGACGACCGCCCCGTTGATGCCGGAGTGCGAAGCCAGCACGAACACGTCCACCGGCTCGGGGCGGGCCAGCTCGTAGATCTGGTGCGCGACGGCGGGGTCGCGCTCCAGCCCGACGCCGGCGAGCTCGCCGCGCGTAGCCTCGCCGAAGAGCACGACGTCGCGCAGTGCCAGCCGGTTGGTGGGCACCAGCCCGCCGGCCCGGCCGGACAGCTCCATGGCGAGCGCCTCGGAGTGGCCGCAGCCGAAAGCCTGCACCACCCCGCCCCGGCGCAGCGCCCCGAACAGCAGGTCGGCCGCTTGCTGCACGGCGGCGGCCTGGCCGGTGACGACCTGGTCCAGCAGCGGGCGCAGCGCGGCGACGAAGGCGGTGGCGCTGACCGTGGTCACTCCTCCACCTCCCGGGCGGCCCGGTGCCCGTCCACCGCGCGGGCCGTACGCTGGAACGCGGCGTGCGCGCGCTCGTGGGTGCGCTGGGCAACCGCGATGTAGAGCAGGTCCAGCACGACCAGCTGCGGGTGGCGGGCGGAGAGCGCGTCGGGCCGGAACGTGGTCGCGTGCGTGGCGGTCAGCAGCACGACGTCGGCGACCTCGGCAAGGGGCGAGCGCGGGAAGCTGGTCAGCGCGACCGTGGTCGCCCCGTGGCTGCCGGCCTCGGCGACCATCTCGATCGTCTCCCGGGTCTGGCCGCTGTGCGAGATGCCCAGCGCCACGTCGCCCGGGCGCAGCAGGGCGGCGCTCGCTAGTCCATTATGGACGTCGATCCAGGCCCACGCGGCCACCCCGATGCGGTGCAGGCAGAACTGCATCTCCGCGCCGACCAGGGCGCTGCCGCTGGCGCCGTAGATGTCCACCCTGGCGGCGGCGGCGATCGCGTCGGCGGCCCGCTCCACCTCGCCCAGGTCCAGCCGGGCCGCCGTGTCGTGCAGTGCCCGGGTGTCCGCCGCCATGACCTGCCCGAGCACCCGGTCCAGCGGGTCGGTCGGCTGGATCTCCCGGCCGATGTCCACCGCCCAGCCGGCGGCCCGGGCCGCCCGCCCGGTCTCCCCCGCGATGCCCAGCCGCAGCTCGGAGTAGCCCTCGAAGCCGAGCGCGCGGCAGAAGCGGGTGACCGTCGCCGGCGAGGTGCCGCTGCGCTCGGCGAGCTCGACGATGGTGGCGCGCGCCGCGCGGGCCGGGTCGGTGAGCACCTGCTCGGCCACCCGCCGCAGGGCTCCGGTGAGCTCGGGCAGCTGGGCCCGCACCCGCACCAGCACGCCGTCCGGGGCACGGGCGGCGTCCAGCTGCGGCAGCCCGGCAACGGCGGCATCTGCTGGGGCTGCGCCCCCGACGGCAGGCACCTGAGCAGCCGAGCCTCCGGCGCCAGCCTCGCCGCCAGTGGCAGGGTCGGCGACGGCTCGGCCACCCTCAGCGGGGACCGCGGTCGGATCGGGGCCACCGCCGTCCATCACCCGCCTCTTTCAGAAAAGAGTGTTAACTGTTAGTGGTAAAATTTCTTACTAAGCGCGGACCTTGTCAAGCCAACTGGGACAAGTTTTCAAACTGTTACCGCCCTGATGCCCGGTACAACGGCCCCGTCGACAAGATCACGATCTGGGACAGAGAGCTTGTGCAGTCGCACTACACGGATGGCGTACCAGATCATGATCTTGATCGTCCGAACGCCGGACCGCGCTGGCCGGCGACCGGATAGCCCTCTTGCCCTAATCATTGCTTTTGATCCAAAATATGGGCACCTGATGGATATGGGGGCGGGCGGATGGGTGAGGCCTACGTGCTGGGCATGGACATCGGGGGTACGGCCACCCGCGCGGTCGTGCTCGACCTGGATGGGCGCCGGTGCGGCACCGGCCTCGCCAGCGGCGGCAACCCGACCTCGCACGGACCACAGGCCGCAGCCTCGTCGCTCACCACGGCGCTGTCCGCCGCGCTGGCCGGTCTCGCCCCAGCCCGGGTGGCCGCAGCAGCGGTAGGGCTCGCCGGCGCCGGCCGGCTGGTGGCCGACCCGCAGGCCCGGGCGGCTTTCGACACGGCGTGGCGCGAGGCCGGGCTGCGCTGCGGCTACACCGTCCACGGCGACGCGGTGGCGGCGTATGCGGCCGGCACCTGCGAGCCGGACGGGACCGTGCTCATCGCCGGCACTGGCGCGATCGCCGCGGCAGTGCGCGACCTGCGGCTGGCCCGCGTCGCGGACGGGCACGGCTGGCTGCTGGGAGACGAGGGCTCCGGCTTCTGGTTGGGCCGGGCGGCGGTGCGGCGGGCGCTGGCCGTCTGCGACGGCCGGGTACCGGACGGCCCGCTCACCCGGGCCGTGCGGGAGCACCTGCTCGGCGGCCACAGCAACGGCTCCAGCCCGCCGGGGGCCGCGGCGGCTGGCGGGCGGTGGGCGGCTACCGCGCGGGAGACCGCGAGTGCGCTCGTACAGGCGGTCGCCGCGCACCCGCCCGTCGCGCTCGCCGCACTCGCACCGCTGGTCATGGCCGCCTGCGACGAGGCCGACCCGGCCGCCCACGACCTGGTGCAGGAGGCGGCCGACCGCCTGTGCCGCACCGTGGCGCTGGTGCGCGGCCCGGACGAGACCACGCCGGTGGTCATCGCCGGTGGCCTGCTCACCGCGGCCACCCCGCTCGCCGCGGCGGTGCGCGAGCGGCTGGCCAGTGGCTGGCCGGCCGCGCCGGTGCGGCCCGCTGGGGACGCCGCCGCGGCGGCCGCCTGGCTCGCCGCCCGCACCCTGCCCGGCGTCGACGCGCCCGCGCTGCACTCCCGCTTCCTGGCTGCCGCACCGACCGGATAGGCCGGGCCACCAGCCACCGAGCCTCATGCGCGCCCGTCCCTACTTCAGGTGGCCGGCGGTGAGGCCGGACTGGACCTGGCGCTGGAAGACCGCGTAGACCACGAGCACCGGGAGCATGGCGATGGTCAGGCCGGCGAAGAGGCGGCTGTAGTCGCCGGCGTACCCCTCGCTCACCGCCAGCGCGGCGAGGCCCTGCGCGAGCACGTAGCGCCGCTCGGCCCCCTCACCCTGGATCAGCACCACCGGCAGGACGTACTGGTTCCACTGGCCGAGGAAGTTGAAGATCGCTACGCTCACCAGCCCGGGCCGGGCCATCGGCAGCATCACCCGGAAGAACAGCCCGAACGGGCCGCAGCCGTCGATCAGCCCCGCCTCGGCGATCGAGGTCGGCAACGTACGGAAGAAGGCGGTGAGGAAGAAGACGGTGAACGGCAGCGAGTACGCGGCGTAGACGAGCATGAGCCCCGGCAGCGTGTTGTGCAGCCCCAGGTTGCGCACGACGAAGAAGAGCGGCACCAGGGCGAGCACGACCGGGAACATCATCCCGCCGACGAACAGGAAGTAGACCAGGCGGTTGCCCGGGAAGTCGTACCGGGCCAGGGCGTACGCGGCCATCGCGCCGAGCAGCATGGTGAGCGTCAGCGAGCCGGCGACCACGACCACGCTGTTCAGGAAGTACTGTCCAATGTGGGCATGGCTCCAGGCGCGGGCCCAGTTGTCGAAGCGCAGCTGCGCGGGCAGCCCCCAGGGGTCGCCGAGGATCTCGGCGTCGGTCTTGAACGAGCTGAGCACCGCCCAGAGCAGCGGCAACGCCGTCAGCAGCCCCCAGACCAGCAGGAACGCGTGGTTGAAGACGTCGATCGCGCGCTCGCCACCGGCGCCCAGGCCGCCGCGGCGACGGCCGGCGGGCACGGCGGGCGCCGGTGCCCGCGTCGGTGGCTGCTCACGCAGTGTGGTCGCCATCCCGCCGTCCTAGAACTCGATCCGCTCGCGCCGGGTCGCCCGTAGCGCGAGCACGGCGATGGAGAGGGTGACGAAGAACAGGGCGACCCCGATCGCCGACGCGTACCCGAACTTGGCCTCCCCGAACGCGGTCTCGTAGATGCGCAGCCCCGCCACGTCGGTGGCGAAGCTGGGCCCGCCGTTCGTCATGATCTGCACCAGCGCGAACCCGTCCAGGGCGAGGATCGCCAGGTAGACCCAGGCGACCTGGACGCTGTCCCAGAGCAGCGGGATGGTCACCCGCCACAGCGTGGCGAGGCGGCCCGCCCCGTCCAGCAGGGCCGCCTCGTAGACGTCGCGCGGCACCGACTGCATGGCGGCGCCGAAGAGCACCACGTAGAAGCCGACGTTGGCCCAGACCATCACCGCCATCACGGCCCAGAACGCGTACGTCGGGTCGCCCAGCCACGGCCGGGCCAGCCCGTCCAGGCCGACCGCCTCCAGGAACCCGTTGAGCAGGCCGCTGCGCGGGTTGTAGAGCTGCTTCCAGAGCACGCCGATGACCGCGATGGAGATCACCTGCGGGAAGAAGTAGACCACCTTGTACGCGCCGGAGCCGCGTACCCCGGCGACCTTGCCCCGCCCGCCCACGTTGAGCATGCTCGCGAAGAACAGGCCGAGCGCGATCGTGATGACCGGCAGCAGCAGGAGCAGGACCAGGTTGTGCCGGAGCGCGTCGAGCACGTACTGGTCGCGCAGGAGCTGGCGGAAGTTGTCCAGCCCGACGATCTCGTAGCTGGGCGACAACCCCCGCCAGTCCGTGGCGGCGATCACGAACATCTGCACGTACGGCGACAGCACGAAGTAGCCGTACAGCAGCAGTGGCGGTACGAGGAACGTGACCAGCAGCCGGTACCTGCCGTGCCGCAGCGCGCGGCCGGTCACTTGCCGCGCTTGTACTTCTTGATCGAGGCGTCGGAGGCGATCTGGTCGGCCCCCTTCTGGCACTGGTCCAGGAACTCCGCCGGCCCGATCGCGCCGCTGAAGAACTGGCCGCAGGCCGCGTCCACCAGGTTGCGCTCGAGCTTGCGGTAGTAGAGCTGGTAGACCCAGTTGAAGCCGTTGCTGCCCGACGCCGACAGCGCCTTGACCGCGCTGGACAGGCCGAACGGCAGCTGGACCCCGTCGGCGGCGCCGGACACCACGGTCAGGCTGGAGACCTTCTGGGTGAAGTCCTTGGCGCCCTTGGCGGAGAGCATGGTGCGCAGGTACTCCCGCCCGCCGCGCACGTTGCGCGCCTTGGCCGGCACGATGAACGGCTCGCCGGCGGTGCCCCGGATCGCCTCGAACGGCAGCTTGTCACTGCCGCCCAGGCTGGGGGTGGGCGCCACGGCCATGTCGAAGCCGGGCGGGGTGACCGCCTTCTGCTCGTTCTCCAGCCAGGAGCCGCAGGAGACGAACGCGGCCTTGCCCTTGCTCCACTCGGTCTGCGACTGCTTGTGGTCCAGCCCGGAGGAGCCGGGCAGGATGAACCCGTCCTTGACGATCTGGTGCCACGCGTCGGCGGAGGCCTTCATCGCGTCCGACTTCCACGCGTTGGGCTCGAGGTTGTCGATGTTGAGCGCGACCTCCACCCCGCCGTGCTTGATGGCCGTGGCAATCACCGGCCAGCTCATGTAGCGCGGGTGCAGGCCCTGGTAGGTCCACGGGGCGATGCCGGCCGCCTTGATCGTGCGGCACAGCGCGATGTGCTCGTCCCAGGTCTTGGCGTACTGCCAGCCCTTCTCGGTGAAGAGCTTGGTCGAGTACCAGATGCCGTAGACCGTGTAGGCGTAGTTGAGGACCAGGAACTTCCCGTCGTACGTGCCGACCTCGACCGCGCCCGGCAGCAGCGTGTCGCGCACCGTCTTGCCGGCCACGTCCAGGCTCGGCGCGTCGAGCAGCTCGCCGAGGTCGGCCAGCGAGCCCTGGGAGACCAGCCCGTTGAAGTCGATCTGGCCGGCGCCGGAGTTGTTCACCACGTCCGGCGGGGTGCCGTCGACGAACCGGGGCTGCAGCGTCTTGCTGATCTCCTGGGTCGCCGAGTGCTTGACCTCGGCCTTCGGGTACTTCTCCTTGTACATGGCCTCGTGCGCCTTGGCGTACTCCTCGCCGAAGCCGCCGTTGAAGATGACCACCTCGAGCGGGGCGTCCTCCTTGACCCCCAGCGGGTTGGTGTCGCTCTTTGTGCCCTCGTACTGGGATGTAGCGGAGTCGTCGTCGCCGAGGGCGCAGGCAGACAGCACTCCTGCGGCTGGCGCGGCGAGGACCCCGGCGGCAGCCGCGCGGCGCAGCACCTCACGGCGGGTGATCTCAGACATGGGGTCTCCTCGGGGGTGGAGGGGGTGCGTTATATCCCTTCGGGTGATCCACGTGACATGAAAGATTCTTACGGAGACCCGGAGCCGACTCAAGACCACAGCGAGGGTTATCGAACCGTTACTAACCGCCGCCACCTCATGCAGGCCCGGCTGCCGGCGAAGATCCAGGTCAGCCTGGCGCCTGGAGAGGAGACCTGATGACGATGGAGCCGACCGAGGCGTCGCTCAGACCGCAGTAGAGCCGAGCCAGGCCCCCGCTCACCGGCTCAGTCGACCCCGGGAACACGACGTCCGCGAGGTTGGGCCATTTGGCCGGTGCGGCTGGGAAGTCCTCGCGGACCGCGACCACCTCGGGCCGGCTGGCGGTCAACCGGACCGGGTCGATCGTCCACCACGCCGCCGCGTAGCTCTGCGGGCCGCCCTCGTCACCGATGGCGACATGCCCCAGCACCCCGATCTGGTCGCCGAGGTCGTAGAGCTCGTTGGCGCCGATCTTCGTGTCCTCTGCGACCTGGTCGTGGAAGATGTGACCGTCTTCCACGGCTCCCGGGGTGAGGTCCGCGTAGCTGTCGACAAAGGCGAAGCTCACCCGGCCGCGTCCGGCGCTGCCACCCTGTGGCCGGCCACACACCGCCACGCCGTCGGCGCGCTGTAGCAGCCGGATGTCCTTCATTCCGGGTACCTCAAGAAACGGGCTGGCCGGGTCGAGCTGCAACAGGTCGGGTGCCGCGTAGAAACGGGTGACAACAGCCGGGGTGCCGGGCCGGAAGTCGAGCGAGACCACGCCGAAGACCAGCAACGGGTCTCCGTTCTTGTCCAGCATCCAGGCGGCGAAGGGGTCCTCGGCCACGGGAAACACGGGGGCGTGGCGCGCCGGCACCCACTGCGCGCCGGCGCGCTCGAGGAACCGGACCTGCGGGTCCCACGACGCCTCGTCGCGCCAGTAGCTCTGCGGGGACTCCACCCGTACGGCCAGGTACGTACGGTCCTGCTGCCGGATGAGACACGGGTTGTAGGCGAGCTTTCCCGCAGTGCCCGGCACGCGCTCGGCCCTACCCGTGGGCCGGTCAGGGCTACGCCGATAGGCCGATACCAGCTCGTGGTAGCCGTTGCATTTACCCGCCGCCATGTAGCCGCCCTCGTTGGTGACTCGTTACCCGGCAACACCGCGTATGGCCGGACGGCGATTTTTACATGGGCGGCAGGCGGTACGGCGCACCCGAGGTCTTGCTTGAAACCTTGTCGCAACCCCCTGAGACGGTTGGTAGCAATGAAAATGCGAAAGGTAGCGGGTGGACGGCTCCCGCTACGCGTTCGGAGCGACCGCGCGCATGGCGTACGTCAGCGGGACCGGCGGCTCCTCCTCGGGCAGCCGGAACCAGCCGCGTTCGGTGGGCGGCATCCGGGGCCAGCGCGGCCACGGTGCCACCTCGCTCTCGCGCAGCGTGGTGACCCGCAGCCCGCGCCTGCGCTGCCCCGGGTCACCCTGCTGCCGTGGCTATCGCGGCCGTCAGGATCTCCAGGCCCTCCTTCGCCTCGGCCTCGGTGAGCGTGAGCGGCGGGCCCATCCGCACCACGTTGCCGTAGAGACCGCCCCGGCCGATCAGCAGGCCACCCCGGCGGCACTCCTCAAAGACGCGGGCGGTCAGCCGCGGCGACGGCGTCAGCGTGCCCGGCTCCACCAGCTCGACCGCCAGCATCAGCCCCCGGCCGCGCACCTCCGCCACGATCGGGGACCGCTCGGCCGCAGCGCGCAGGCCGTCGTGCAGTATCGCGCCGACCCGGGCGGCGTTGCTCTGCAGGTCCCGGGAGAGCACGAAGTCGAGCACCGCGTTGCCGGCCGCGGTGGACAGCGGGTTGCCGCCGAACGTGGAGAACGAGATCGCCTCGACCGCGTCCATCACCTCGGCCCGGCCGACCACCCCGCCGAGCGTGAAGCCGTTGCCGATGCCCTTGGCGAAGGTGAGCAGGTCCGGCGTGACCCCGTGGGCCTGGTAGCCCCAGAAGTGCGCGCCGGTACGCCCCCAGCCGGTCTGCACCTCGTCGGAGACGAAGAGGATGCCGTGCTCGTCCAGCACCTCCTTGAGCGCGGCGAACAGCCCGTCCGGCCCGTGCACGAAGCCGCCCACGCCCTGGATCGGCTCGGCGATGAGGCAGGCCACGTCGCCGGAGGTGGTGGTGGCCAGCACCTCGCGCAGGTCCGCCACTGCCGCCCGGACGTGCGCGGCGTCGTCCAGCCCGGCGAAGACCCCGCGCAGCCGGTCCCCGGAGTGCAGCCAGCTCACGTTGAGCGGGGTCAGCGCGCTCGCCGACCAGGACCGCACGCCGGTGACGCCCATCGCGGCGTAGGTGCGCCCGTGGTAGCTGTTGCGTACCGCGAGGATCTGGTTGGACCGGCGGTAGTTGGTGGTCACCAGCAGCGCCGCCTCGGTCGCCTCGGTGCCGGAGGTGGTGAAGAAGACGCGGGCGTCCGGGATGCCGGAGACCCGGGCGATCTTCTCTGCTAGCTCAACCTGCGCTCGGATCAGGTACAGCGTCGTGGTGTGCACCACGCCCGTGGCCAGCTGGCGCTGCACCGCCTCGCGTACCTCCGGGTTGTTGTAGCCGACCATGCTGGTCAGCACGCCGGCGAAGAAGTCCAGGTAGGTGCGGCCGGTCGCGTCGGTCACCCGGCAGCCCTCGCCGGAGACGATCTCCATGGGCTCGTCGTAGTAGAGCATCAGCCAGGACGGCAGCACGGCCTTGTGCCGGGCGAGCAGGTCGTCGGTCGTCATGGTCAAACCCCTTCCCGGGTACGGCGTCCGCCAGGTCTACCCCTGGCACGCTCGCACCCGTCCCCGACCGTGGCAAGAGCCGTCCTCAACCGGCGCCCGTTGCGTTGAACCACACCCGGCCTCGGCACGTGGATACGCATTGACGGTCGCAAGGGTCATGGGAGGAGTGGCACAACGCCATGGAGGCTCCCGCGCCCGGCGAGCCGAGGCCGCGCTCGAAAGCGGCTGAGGACACCGAAGGCGGTCAGGCGTCCACTGTGGCCTTTACTGGCGCCGCGCGGCGGCGCCCGTACGGGGTAAGGCCCCAAGGCTTGAACATGGCGATGAGGGACGCCGCGAGCAGGGCGGTGCCGGAGACGAACGCCGGGAACAGCAGGTCCTGCGGGATCCGCCCGAGCCGGTCGGCCAGCGTGGGGTCGACACGGGTGGCCTCGGCCGCCGCCGTGGTCACCCGGGGCTCCAGCAGGACCAGCACCAGGCCGCTGAGCACCAGGTTGATCAGGAGCTTGGTCGCCACCCACCAGTAGCGCAGCACTCCCCACCTGCTGGACAGCCCCAGCAGCAGCCCGGTCCCGAGGGCGGTCAGCCCGAAGATGAGCAGCAGGGGGTACCGCGAAGGTGTCCAGCGCCAGGTAGCTGGCCGCGACCCGGTCCGGGCCGCTGCTGCCCACGTTAGGCGCGTCCACGCGGGCCCGCACAGCGAGCGCCACCGGCACACCCTGCGACGCGCCCCGCCGGGCCGCGTCCCGCCAGCGGCGTTGCCACCGTCAGTCGTCCCGGCCCAGCTCCCAGAACGCGACCGCGGCAGCGGCCGCCACGTTCAGCGAGTCGACCCCGCGGCGCATGGGGATGGCCACGCGGGCGTCACTGAGCCGCATGGCCGCCTCGGTAAGGCCGGCGCCCTCAGCGCCGAGCATCAAAGCGGTACGCCGGCGCTGTGCGGGCGAGAGCCGCTGGATCGGGATGGCGTCGGCCGACGGTGTGAGCGCGAGTACCGTGAAGCCGGCCGTCCGGACGTCGGCGACGCCTTCGGGCCACGGGTCGACCTTGGCGTACGGAACGGCGAACACCTGGCCCATGCTCACCCGTACGCTGCGCCGGTAGAGCGGGTCCGCGCACGTCGGCGAGAGCAGTACGGCGTCGACCCCCAACGCCGCGGCGCCCCGGAAGATCGCGCCCAGGTTCGTGTGGTTGTTCAGGTCCTCGAGCAGCGCCACGCGCCGCGCCGGCCGGAGCACCTCGTCAACCGGGGGAAGCGGCTTACGGTGGAAGCTCGCGAGCACCCCGCGGTGGACGTGGAAGCCGGTCACCCGCTGCAGCACCTCCTGCGTGGCGGCGAAGGCCGGCGTGCCGGCGCCGGTCAGGTCGGCGAGCTGGCCGGTCCGCTTCACGTCGAGCAGGTAGGACCGGGGGTGGTAGCCGGCGCGCAGGGCGCGGCGCAGCACCAGCTCGCCCTCTGCGATGAACAGTCCGTGCGGCGGCTCCCACCGCGTCCGTAGCTCCACGTCCGTCAGCGCCCGGTAGTCGGCGAGGCGCGGGTCGTCGGGGTCGGTGACAAGCGTGGCCGGCACGGAGCCCGATTCTTCCGCACACCAGGGCCGGCCCGTCGCAGCACGCCCAGTGCTGCGAGCCGGCGGGAGCGCCAGCTCGCCGGCTGACGGGTGGCCTTCCCCGCGCTGCGCGGGGAAGGCCACCCGTCAGGGACCAGCCGACGTAGGTATGGAGCTAGGCAGGCTCGGCCCGCCGCTGCGGGTCAGGCAGGCCCGACGCGGTCGGCGCAGCCGCCGACGGGGTGCCAGCCAGCCCGCTCGTCAGGGCGGCCGGGCCGTTGCCAAGCTCCGGCCGGCCGCCCGAAGCTTGCACCTTCGCCATCTCCAGCTCGGCCTCGACCGCCTTGACGGCCGCCTCGGCCGCCCGGGCCGCCTCGTTGGCCTCGGCCTCCACCTCCGCCACGGCCGCCGCACGGTCGGCTGCGGCCCGGTCAGCTGCGGCGCGGTCCGCGGCAGCGGCACGGTCCGCCGCGGACGCCCGGTCGGCGACGTCACGGTCGGCCGCCGCCTGGTCACCCAAGGCCGGCTGCGCCCGGCCGGGCCGGGCGCCGTCCGCCGTGGAGCCGCGCAGCGAGCCCAGCCCGCCGAACGCCTCGCCGATGCCCTCCAGCGCCCGGGTCATCTCGGCCGGCACGATCCACACCTTGTTGGACGGTCCGGCCGCGATCTGCGGCAGCGCCTGAAGGTACTGGTACGCCATCACCTTCTCGTCCGGGTTGGCCTGGTGGACCGCGTCGAAGACGGTCCGGATCGCCTTGGCCTGCCCCTCGGCCTGCAGGATCCGCGACTGGCGCTCGCCCTCGGCGCGCAGCACGGCCGCCTGCTTCTCGCCCTCGGCCGTGAGGATCTGCGCCTGCTTGTGGCCCTCGGCGTTGAGGATCGCGGCGCGACGGTCCCGCTCGGCGCGCATCTGCTTCTCCATGGAGTCGCGGATGCTGGGCGGCGGCTCGATCGCCTTGATCTCGACCCGGGTCACCTTGATGCCCCAGCGGCCGGTCGTCTCGTCCAGCACCCCGGACAGGTGCCGGTTGATCTCCTCGCGGCTGGTCAGCGCCCGCTCCAGGTCGAGCGAGCCGATGACGTTGCGCAGCGTGGTCACCGTCAGCTGCTCGATGGCCTGGAGGAAGTTGGCGATCTCGTACGTGGCCCGGACCGGGTCGACCACCTTGAAGTAAAGAACCGTGTCGATAGAGACGACCAGGTTGTCCGACGTGATGACCGGCTGCGGCGGGAAGCTGACCACCTGCTCCCGCATGTCCACCTTGGTGCGGACCGCGTCGATGAACGGCACCAGCAGGTTGAGGCCGGGCTTGAGCGTGCGATGGTACCGGCCGAGCCGCTCAACGACGTCCATGCGCTGCTGCGGCACGATGCGCACCGAACGGATCAGGGTGATCACCACGATCAGCGCGAGCGCCGCAATGAGCACCGTTACGAAGACCTCACCGGGACCCAACTCATTCCCTCCAGACCAGCGCCGTAGCGCCCTTGACCTCTATCACGCGCACCCGCTCCCCCGGCGGGATCACCTGTCTGGCGTCGTACGACCGGGCGCTCCACATCTCGCCACCCACCTTCACCAGGCCCCGGTCGACGTCGACCTGCTCCAGCACCACGCCCTCGGAGCCTTCGATGGCCTCCAGGCCCATCTGCGCCGGGTCCGCGCCGGCGTGCAGGCGGTTGCGGATCGCCGGCCGCACCGCGACCAGGCCGAGCGAGGACACCAGGGCGAACACCAGGACCTGCACGGCGAGGTGGGCGCCGAGCGCCGCGGCCCCGGTCGCGGCGAGCGCACCGGTCGCGAACATCAGCAGCACGAACGTGCCGGTGAACAGCTCGGCGACTGCGAGCAGAACTCCAGCGATGAGCCACCACACCCACTCGTCCACCCCTGAATCGTGGCACGTCCGCGCCACCCCGGGCCAACCCGCGACGGTACGGTGTCGGGGTGTCGATCCTGGCCGGGACCGCCCAGCGCGTCGACGATGTCGTCGCTCGTCTCCAAGCCCGCGGCCGGGTGCCGTCGCTCTCCGTCGGGGTGCTGCGCGACGGGACCCTGGTGCACGTCAGCGCCGCCGGGGAGGTGCCGTCCCCGGAGACCCAGTTCCGGATCGGCTCGGTCACCAAGACGTTCACCGCGGTCCTCGTGGCGCAGCTCAGCGACGAGGGGCTGCTCTCGCTGGACGACCCGGTCACCAGCCACCTTCCGGGCGCCCCGGTCGGCGGCGTCTGCGTACGCCAGCTGGTCGCCCATGTCAGCGGCTTGCAGCGCGAGCCCGACGGCGAGTGGTGGGAGCGGGCCAGGGGCTGCGACGTGGACACGCTGCTGGCCGGCCTCACGCCGCAGAAGCTGGCCCTGCCGCCGCACGACCGCCACCACTACTCGAACCTCGCCTACGGCCTGCTCGGCGCGGTGCTCACCCGGGTAACCGGCGAGGAGTGGGCGGACCTGCTCACCAGTCGGCTGCTGGAGCCGCTGGAGCTACGGCGGACCACCTATCACCCGCGGCCGCCGTACGCCCGCGGCTACGTCGTCCACCCGTGGTACGACACGCTGCGCGAGGAGCCGCGCCACGACGCCGGTGCGATGGCCCCGGCCGGGCAGCTCTGGTCGACGCTCGCCGACATGGCCGCGTGGGCCGGGTTCCTGTGCGACCCGCCGCCCGCGGTGCTGGCCCCGGCCACCCTGGCCCGGATGTGCGCGCCGGTGGCGCTGGCCGACATCGACACCTGGACCGCAGGCCACGGCCTCGGCATACAGCTGTGGCGCCGCGGCGAGCGGGTCTACATCGGACACTCCGGCTCGATGCCGGGCTACCTCGCGCTGCTCGCCGTGCACCGGCCGTCCCGGACCGGGGTCGTGGCCTTCGCCAACGCCTACACGATGCGCGGCGGCTTCGTGACCCAGCTGCTCGGCCTGCTCACCGAGGTGCTGGACCGGGAGCCGCCGCCACGGCCACCGGCCTGGCGCGCGGCCCCCTGCCCGCCACCGGCCCAGGTCGCCGCGCTCTGCGGCCGCTGGTGGTGGATGGGCCAGGAGTACGCCGCCAGCTGGGACGCGCACGCCCGCGAGCTGGTCGTGACGCCGCTGGCGGTGCCGGGCGCGGTGCCGTGGCGGTTCGCCGAGGAGGGTCCGGACCGCTGGCGCGGCCGGTCGGGCATGAACGACGGCGAGGTACTTCAGGTACGCCGTACCCCGGAGGGTGACGTGGCCGCGCTGGACATCGCCACGTTCGTCCTCACCCGTCGGCCGTGACGAAGTCGATCAGCCGCTCGACCGCGTTGACCAGCGGCGTCTCAACGTCGTGGTAGGAGCGCACCCCGGCGAGCACCCGCCGCCACATCTCCGGCACGTCAGCCACGCCGAGGGCGGCGCAGACGCCCTCCTTCCACGGCCGGCCGGGCGGCACCTCCGGCCAGGCGGCCACGCCGACCCGGGCCGGCTTCACCGCCTGCCACACGTCCACGTACGGGTGCCCGGTGACCAGCACATGCGGGCCGGCCACGGCGGCGACCAGCCGGCTCTCCTTGGAGCCGGGCACCAGGTGGTCGACGAGCACGCCGAGGCGCCGGCCAGGCCCTGGGGCGAAGCCGCGCACCGCGCCGGCGAGGTGGTCCAGGCCGTCCAGCGGCTCCACCACGACGCCCTCCACCCGCAGGTCGTCGCCCCAGACGCGCTCCACGAGCTCGGCGTCGTGCCGGCCCTCCACCCAGATCCGGCTGGCCCGGGCGACCCGCGCCGGCTGGTCGGCGACGGCGAAGGAGCCCGAGGCGGTGACCCGCCGGCCGGGCGGGGCCGGGGCAGCGGCCGGCCGGCGCAGCGTGACCACGGCGCCGTCCAGCAGGAACGCGGCCGGCAGTAGCGGGAAGTGCCGGCGCCGGTTGCTGCGGTCGGCCAGCACCACCGCGCCGGCCTCGAACCCGACGACCGCGCCGCAGAAGCCAGACTCGGCGTCCTCCACCACCAGCCCCGGCTCGGCGTCCACCTCGGGCACCACCCGTCGCCGGCGCCAGTCCCCGGCGAGCACGTCAGACCCGTACCTGCCCATGACCGGCGACGTTAGCGGGCCGCCGGGCCAGGCTGCCGCCGCCGCGCCGTAGGGCCCGCCAGCCGCGGGAGCCCGACACGCTGCCGGAGCCGGCAACACCTTTAGTGCCGCAGGGCCTGTCACACCGTAGAGACCCCGATATACCACAGAGACCCGACACTTCATACGTGACCAACGCAGCAAGCCAAGTGCCGCAACGGTAATGCTTGCGTGGGGAAGACATCCCGCCTGCTCAGCACGTACCCTAGCCAACATGTCTCCCGCAGTGAGCGCCACGACACTGGGAGTCCGCCGGTGCACCCGGTTCGTGGCATGGGTACGCGCCTGGCGGGCTGGCCTCGTGCCGTACGACGAGGTGGCCGAGGAGATCGCGGCAGGCGAGGAGCACCTGGTCGCCGACGCGCCAGGCGCCTGGACGGACGTCTCGCTGCGGGACGCGCTCGCCGCCCTGTCAAAGCTCCACCCGGACGAGGTCCGGCTGGTCCTGCCCGCTCCGGGCGACCCGCGCGGCCTGCCCGGGCCGGGCACCCCGTTCACCGGCGCGGCGCTGCTGGCCGGCGAGGGCGTGCTGGCCGGGCCGTACGGCTTCGTGCCGGAGGTGCGCACGCACACCTCCGGGTCCGGGGACACGTTCTCCACCGTGCTGTGGCGCTGCCTGCCGCTGCCGGGCACCGCGCTGACCCGTACCAGTGAGCCCAGCTCAGCCGAGGCGGAGAGCGAGCTGGCCTTGGCGCTGGCTGAGGCGACCGCGGCCATCACCCGCCTGGATGTCGCACGCTGGCGGCCGGAGCTGTCCGGCGCGCTCGCCGCGCTGCGCCGCCGGGACGACGGCTGCGACCTGCCGCCCGGGTACGACCAGCGGGCCCGCCGGCTCTACGCCCGGGCCAGCATGCTGGACCGGGTGCTGGCGCTCGCCGAGCAGTCCGCGCCGGGCGGCGCGGTGAACACGTACGAGGCGCAGCGGCGCGACGCGGCCCTGCGCCCGCTGATGACCGCCTGCCGGCGGGCGCTCGTTGCCGCCTGCAACGCGCCGCTGGCGGCCTAGCGTCCGGTCAGGACGCTAGGCCGGCCGGGGCTGGGTCCGGCGGTCCCGGCGCGGGGCCGGGCAGCAGTGGGTGGGGCAGGTGTCCCAGACCTCGGTCGCGCCCAGCCGGTCCCGGGGTCCGGAGCCGGTCAGCCGCTCGACCACCAGCCGCCGGACCATCGCTACGAACCGAGGGTCGGTCGCTGCCGTGGCCGCCCGGACGAAGTCCAGGCCGAGCCGCTTGGCGGTGGCCGCTGCCTCGGTGTCCAGGTCCCAGACGACCTCGAGATGATCGGAGATGAAGCCGATCGGGCTGACCACGACACCGGTCACACCGGCGTCGGCGAGCGCGGCGAGATGGTCGTTGACGTCCGGCTCCAGCCAGGGCACTGAAGGCGGCCCGGAGCGGCTCTGCCACACCAGGTCCCAGCCGAGGTCAGGCGCTGCGCCGGCGGCTACCAGGGCGGCGGTCTCCCGCAGCTGCGCCTCGTAGCGGCCGCCCTGAGGGCCCGCCGTGGCGGCCATCGACACCGGGACCGAGTGGGCGGTGAACACCAGCCGGGTGCTCGCCCGCCGCGCCGGGTCCAGCGTGGCCAGCGCGGTCCGGACGGCGTCGACCTGCGGCCGCACGAACCCGGGGTCGTCGCCGTAGTGCCGGATCTTGTCCACGACCGGAGCCTCCGGCCCGAGCGCCGCCCGGGCCGTGGCGATGTCGTCCAGGTACTGCCGGCACGACGAGTATGAGCCGTACGGGCTGGTGACGAACGCCAGCGCCCGGCGTACCCCGTCGGCGCTCATGCGCCGCAAGGTGTCCGAGAGCAGCGGGTGCCAGTTGCGGTTGCCCCAGTAGAGCGGCAGGTCCACGCCGTGCGCCGCGAGCTCGTTGCCGATGCCGCGAAGCAGCCGGCGGCACTGGTCGTTGATCGGAGAGACGCCGCCGACGCTGAGGTAGTGCTCGGCCACCTCGGCCAGCCGCTCCGGTGGCACCCCGCGACCGCGGGTCACGTTCGCCAGGAACGGCTGTACGTCCTCAGGGCGCTCCGGTCCGCCGAACGAGACCAGCACAAAGGCGTCGTACCGCACGCGGCGAGCCTATCCGGCGGCGGCCCGTCCAGCCGCAAGCCGCTCCGGCCGCAAGCCCGCTGGAGCTCTGCCAGCGGGCTTGCGGCCACCGGGTCACACGCCGAGCGCGTGGAACCCTCCGTCCACGTGCACGATCTCGCCGGTGGTGGCGGGGAACCAGTCCGACAGCAGGGCGCAGACGGCCCGCCCGGCAGGCTCCGCGTCGGTGAGGTCCCAGCCGAGCGGCGCCCGCTGGGTCCACGCCTCCTCAAAGCCGGGGAAGCCGGGGATCGACTTGGCGGCCATCGTCCGCAGCGGGCCGGCGGCGACCAGGTTCACCCGGATCCCCTTCGGACCTAGGTCACGCGCGAGGTAGCGGGAGGTCGACTCGAGGCCGGCCTTTGCCACGCCCATCCAGTCGTACACCGGCCAGGCCTTTGTCGCGTCGAAGGTCAGGCCCACATAGCCGCCGCCCCGCGGCATCAGCGGCAGGCACGCCATGATCAAGGACTTGAAAGAGTACGTCGACACGTGCAGCGCGGTGGCGACGTCGGGCCACTCGGCGTTGAGGAAGTTGCCGCCGAGGCAGTCCGCCGGGGCGAAGGCGACCGAGTGCAGCACCCCGTCCAAGCCGTCGACCTGCTCGCGCACCCTGTCTGCGAGCGTGGCCAGGTGCTCGGGCTTGGTCACGTCCAGCTCGATCACCTGCCCGACCGGCTTGGGCAGGCGCTTGGCGATGCGCTCCACAAGGGACATCCGGCCGAAGCCGGTGAGCACCAGCTCGGCCCCTTCCTCCTGAGCAATGCGCGCCGCGGAGAACGCGATCGACTGCTCGGTGAGGATGCCGGCGATGAGCAGCCGCTTGCCGGCGAGCATTCCTGACATCACGTCCTCCTCGGACCGTATCTTCATAGTTCGTACCCCGATGCCCGCGTACGCGGGGTGGCCGCTTGTTCAGTGGCCCATGCCCAGGCCGCCGTCGACCGGGATGACGGCGCCGGACACGTAGCCGGCGCTGTCGCTGGCCAGCCAGGTGACCGCACCGGCGACCTCGTCCGGAGCGGCGAACCGGCCGGCCGGGATCGACTTGAGGTACTCCGCCTTGCGACCCTCCGGCAGGCTGGCCGTCATGTCCGTCTCGACGTACCCCGGGGCGACCACGTTTGCGGTGATGTTACGGCTGCCGAGCTCGCGGGTGACCGACCGGGCCAGCCCCACCAGGCCCGCCTTGCTGGCGGCGTAGTTGGCCTGGCCAGGGGCGCCGGAGAAGGCTACGACCGAGGAGATGAAGATCATGCGGCCCCACCGGGCGCGCAGCATCCTCGGCGAGGCCCGCTTGGCGCAGCGCCACGCTCCGGTCAGGTTCGTGTCGAGGACCCGGGCGAACTGCTCCTCCGACATGCGCAGCAGCAGCGTGTCGTCGGTGATGCCGGCGTTGGCCACGAGCACCTCGACCGGGCCCAGCTCAGCCTCGACGGCGGCGAAGGCCGCGTCCACCGCGGCCGGGTCGGTGATGTCACAGGCGACCCCGAACAGCCCCTCGGCAACGGGTGAGCCGCGGTGCGTCACCGCGACCCGGTCCCCCTGCTTGGCGAACGCCTGCGCGATCGCCAGCCCAATCCCCCGGTTACCACCCGTCACCAACACCGTACGGGCCATCGCGCCCGCCTCCTCTGCCGTCTTCACGCCGTCTGCACCTAGGACAGTGCGGGAAGAGACTAGCGCCCCCGCAGATCAGCCGAGCGGCCGATGCAGTAGCAGGGCGGGTGGGGGTGTACGCTCTGCCCGGTCCTGGCCCCAGCCCGAACACGGGAGGTGATCGCTGTGCGAGATAGCGATCCCCCGAGTCGTGGCCGGACCAGTCAGCCCCGCTGACATCCTCCACCTCGCTGCCGCCCACCGCACCGCGCGGTGGCGCAGCGTGCCTGGCCACGGCTCTTCCCCGGCGTACGTGTCCTAGACCCGTCCCCACCATGGAGCCGTCGATGAGCCGCTTTGCCGCGCCCTTCGGGTTCACCCTGGCCGCCGCCTGGGTGGTCGTCGTCTTCGTCCTCATCAGCGCCGCACCCACCCCCTGAGCTGTCCCCACCCTGGAGCCTCAGCCGGTTCCAGCCCCGCCGGCCCGCGCGAGTGGCATCCTCGAAGTCGCGACTGGTCCGGGGGAGGATGTGTGGACTACGCCGTACAGGTGCCGGGGTACGAGACCCTGGGCCTGCTCGCCTACGGCGGGCAGGCCACGGTCTACCGTGCCCGGCAGCGCAGCATGGCCGGGCGCGAGGTGGCGGTCAAGATCTACGACCGCGCCCTGGTGACCGAGCGGGACCGGCGCCGGTTCGAGCGCGAGGTCCGCGCCGCCGCCTCGCTCTCCGGCCACCGCCACGTCATCCAGGTGTACGACGCGGGCCTGCTCCCCAGCGGGCAGCCGTACCTGGCGATGGAGCTGTGCCACGGCGGCTCGCTGGCTACCCGGCTGCGGGAGCGCGGCCCGGTCCCGCCCGACGAGGTACGCACGATCGGCATCAAGATCGCCGGAGCCCTCGCCACCGCGCACGCGGCCGGGGTGCTGCACCGCGACGTCAAGCCGGCCAACGTCCTGCTCACCCGCGACGGGCAGCCGGTGCTCACCGACTTCGGCATCGCCGCACTGCTGCGGCCCGGCGTGGAGCAGTCGGCCACACTGGGCCTGCTGACGCCCGCGTACGCGCCGCCGGAGATGTTCCACGGCAGCGAGCCGACCGCGGCCGGCGACGTCTACTCCCTGGGCGCCACCCTGTACGCGCTGCTGGTCGGCCGGCCACCGCGGTGGCCGGCCGGGCGGGAGCCGAGCCTGGCCGAGATGTTCGTCCTCTACGACCACCCGCTGCCGGAGGTGCCCGGCGCGCCGGCGGGACTGCTCGCGGTGCTGCGCCACGCGATGGTCTCCGACCCGGCGCAGCGGTGCCCGTCAGCCGCCCATCTCGCGAAGGCCCTCGCCGGGCTCCCCGAGGGCGCCGGCGCACCGCACCCCGACGGCGCGACCAGGCCCGGCGCTCGTCCTGACCACCTACCCGGGCCGCCGGCCGGCTACCCGCCGGGCGCGCCATCCGGCCAGCCGACCAGGCACCCGCAGGGCCCGCCGGTTAGCAGCCCGCACGGCCCGCCACCCGGCCCGCCGGCCAGGGCGGTCACTGCGGGCGCCCGGGGGCTGCTCGGCGATGTGGCCCTGGCGCTCGCGCTGGTCACCACCTTGGGCGGGTGGGCGCTCGACGCGCGGGGCTGGGGCGCCGGGCTGGCCCTTGTCGCCGCGGCGCTCGGCATGCTCGCTCTGGCCGGATGGGGCCGGTTGTGGGCGGCTGTGGCGGCGTACGCGACCACCCTAGGTGTGGCGTTGTGGGCAGCCGGTGGCGTGGTGTGGTTGCAGGGAGACCAGCCCGTGCTGTGGTGGCAGCCTGTTGCGTGGCTGGTGAGCGCGCTCGTCATCGGGTTCGCCGCCGTGCTCGTCTACGACGTCCGGGCCCGGCGCCGGTAGGCCGCACACATACGGTGCTCCAGGTCGCGGCCTTGACCAGTGCACGACCGCGACAAACAGAGGACGGTGACCGAAGCACGCCAAGTGCCAGGCTCGCGGCTATGGCAGGCGGGAGCCCCAGAGCAGGCTGAGCCCGGCTGCGCAGAGGGCGAGCAGCAGCCCGGCCCCCGTGTACCAGTGGGTGACCTCCCTCGGCTCCGTCCGGCGCCCGATCGAGCTGCCGATGTCCTCGTACACCTGGCGCAGCTCCGCCCCGGAGGCCGCCTCGTAGAAGAAGCCGCTGGTGGTCTCGGCGAGCTGGGCGAGGGCGAGCCGGTCCACCGGCACCCGCTGCATCTGCCCGGCGATGGCCACCACGCCCTCGTCGGTGCCGAAGGCGATCGTCGACACCGGCACGTTCGCCGTGGCAGCGGCGGAGGCGGCCTCCTCGACCGACCGGCCGAACGTGCGGTACCCGTCGGAGAGCAGCAGGATCCGCGCCGGCGGTGGCCCGGCGGCCCCGTCCGTGGGCACGGTGCGGATGGCGTCCAGGGCGGTGAAGACCGCCTCACCGGTGGCGGTCGCCTCAGCCAGCTGAAGACCGTCGATGGCCTGCTGGACCGCTGACCGGTCCTTGGTCGGCGAGACGACCACGTTCGCCGACTTGGCGAACGAGACCAGACCCAGGTTGTACGAGGCCGGCAGCTGCGTGACGAACTGTTTCGCCGCCTCCTGCGCGGCCGACAGCCGGCTCGGCTCGACGTCGGTCGCCTGCATGGAGAGGGAGACGTCGATGGCGAGCACGATGGTGGCCCGCTCCAGCGGCACCTCCGTGTCGACGGACGGGCGCGCCATCGCCGTGGCCAGCGCCAGCATGCTCAGGACCAGCGCGGCGGCGGACACGTGCCGGCGCCAGCCGAGGCCCTGCGGGGCCAGCGTACGGAGCAGGTCGACGTTGGTGAAGCGCACCGCGTACCGCCGCTTGTGCCACTGCCGCCAGACGTAGACGGCGGCGACGGCGAGCACCGGCAGCGCGGCGAGCAGCCACCATGGTTGCAGGAAACGGATCATCGAGTGGTCCCCCGGGTGCGTGCGTGCCGCTGGGCGGCGACAAACCGGACAATGTCCAGCAGCCAGTCAGTGTCGGTACGCAGGCGCAGGTGCGCGGCACCGGCCCCGCGCAGCGCCTGGGCGATCGCGGCGCGCTGCGCGGAGGCCGCCGCGGCGTACCGGTCGCGCAGCCGCCGGTCCCCGGTGTGCACCTCGTGCACCGCGCCGGTCTCCGGGTCGACGAGCTCGATGACGCCGACGTCCGGCAGCTCCAGCTCGCGCGGGTCGACGACCTCGATGGCGAGCACGTCGTGGCGTACGGAGAGCTTGCGTACCGGGCGTTCCCACTGTTCGGGTGGGACCAGGAAGTCGGAGACGACGACCGCCAGGCCCCGCCGCCGGGGCGGCCGGTTCAGCCGGTCGACCAGGGCGCCGAGGTCCGTCCGGCCCGGCCGGACCGGGGTTGCGGCGATCGCACGCAGCAGCCCCTGCGCGTCCTTGCGGCCAGGGCGGGCGGGCAGCCGTACGGTGTGCCCGCCGCCGGTGCCGACGACCGCGCCGACCCGGTTGCCGCCCCGTACGGTCAGGTGGGCCACCGCGGCGGCGCCGGCCAGCGCGAGGTCCCGCTTGAGGTAGCGGGCGGTGCCGAAGTCCAGGCTGGCCGACAGGTCGACGGCGAGCCAGGTCTCCAGCTCCCGGTCGGCGACGGTCTGCCGGACGTGGGCCACCGTGGTACGCGCGGTGACCGGCCAGTCCATCCGGCGTACGTCGTCGCCCGGCCGGTACTCGCGTGACTCACCGGGCTCGCTGCCGGGGCCGGGCAGCAGCCCGAGGTAGTCGCCTTGCAGCAGGCCGTCCAGCTTGCGGGTGATGAGCAGCTGCAGCCGGCCGAGCACCAGCTCGGCGCGGGCGGTGTCGAGCGGGACCGGGCCCGGGTTCACGCCGCCTCCCGGCGGCCGTCGTGCGCGACCTGACCAAGCGCACCGGCGAGCGGCGGGCGCGTCACGCCCGTCGCCCTTGGCTCGGCCAGCCACCGGTTGGGGCCGCCTGGCGCGCCGGGCTGGCGGGCCCGAGGGCCGGCGGGTGCGGCGGGCCTACCTGCCCAAGGGCCGGCGCTGCGCTCTGCCGCGGGGTGACTGTCGGCAGCGGCACCGTGGCCAGGACCCGCCCGATGATGTGGTCGGCCGGCACGTCGTCGGCGAGCGCGTCGTAGGAGAGCACCAGCCGGTGGCGCAGGATGTCCGGCGCCACGTCCTGGATGTCCTGCGGCAGCGCGTAGTCACGCCCCCGCAGCAGCGCCAGCGCCCGGGCCGCCCGCACTGTGCCGAGCGAGGCCCGCGGGCTGGCGCCGTACTGGATGAGCTGAGCGACGTCGGCCATGCCGTAGTCGGCCGGGTCGCGGGTGGCCAGGACCAGGCGCACCGCGTAGTCGACCAAGGCGTTGTGCACGAAGACGCCATCGGCCTTGCGCTGCAGGCTGATCAGGTCGGTCGAGGTGAAGACCGGCGACGGCTCCGGCGGGGTCACCCCCATCCGGTAGACGATCTCCCGCTCCTCGGCATCCGTCGGGTACCCCACCAGGATCTTCATGAGGAACCGGTCCCGCTGCGCCTCGGGCAGCGGGTAGACGCCCTCCTGCTCGATCGGGTTCTGGGTCGCCATCACCAGGAACGGGTTGGGTACCGGGTGGGTCTCCCCGCCGATCGACACCTGCTGCTCGGCCATGACCTCGAGCAGGGCCGACTGGACCTTGGCCGGAGCCCGGTTGATCTCGTCGGCGAGCAGGAAGTTGACGAACACCGGGCCGAGCTCGACATCGAACTTCTCGCTCGACTGGCGGTAGATCCGGGTACCCACGATGTCGGCGGGCACCAGGTCGGGCGTGAACTGAACCCGCGCGAACGTGCCACCAACCACCCTCGCCAGGGTCTCCACCGCCAGGGTCTTGGCCACCCCCGGCACGCCCTCCAGCAGGCAGTGCCCCCGCGCGAGCAGCGCGACGAACATCCGCTCGATCAGCCGGTCCTGCCCGACGATCACCCGCTTGACCTCGAACAGGGCGCGTTCCAGCAGGGTGGCGTCCTGCGCCGGGGTCGTCACCGCGGAGCCGGGCACCGCCGGCGGTCCGGCCGCCGATGGAGCCGCCGCCGAGGCCGCGGACGAAGCCGCCG
>Ga0075420_100000926_pt1 | contig 24210 bp, 27 predicted proteins | sample SoiMetdeltSBSDD4_FD_75296 | JGI IMG/M metagenome (GOLD analysis project Ga0075420, IMG submission 75296) | Bulk soil microbial communities from a Populus tree surrounding site in Tennessee, USA - Soil MetaG P. deltoides SBSDD4 | ecosystem: Environmental > Terrestrial > Soil > Tree plantation...
GTATAGTCACTTGCAATTAGCAAGTTACTAGGGAGAACTCGGACATGGACTCGCTATCGGCATTTCAGGAGGCGATCGCCGGCAGCGCCGAGCGCGTCGGCGGCGCCGTGGTTGGGCTCGGACGCGGCTGGGGGCTCGGCTCCGGAGTGGTGATCGCCGCCGGACAGGTGCTCACGAACGCCCACAACCTGCGCCGCGAGGAGGTGACCGTCCGCTTCGCCGGCGACCGCCGCGAGCGCGGCGAGCTCGCCGGGGTCGACCACGACCTCGACGTGGCCGTGATCGCGGTCGACACCGGCGACGCCGAACCGGTGGCGTGGGAGCCGGCTGACGCGCCCGGCATCGGCGCCCCGGTGATCGCGCTGGCGAATCCCGGCGGCCGCGGCCTGCGCGCCACGCTCGGCTTCGTGTCCTCCGAAGGGCGGAGCTTCCGCGGTCCGCGTGGCCGGCGAGTGCGCGGCGCGATCGAGCACACGGCCCCGCTGCCCCGTGGCTCCTCGGGCGGGCCGCTCGTGGGGCTCGACGGCACCCTGCTCGGTATCAACAGCCTGCGCCTGGACGGGGGACTGATCCTCGCCCTCCCCGCGAGTGGGGCGCTGAAAGAGCGCGCCGAGCTGCTCGGTCGCGGCGAGGCGCCGGCCCCGCACCGGCTCGGCGTGGCGGTGGCCCCGCCCCGAGTGGCGCGCCGCATGCGCCACGCGGTCGGACTGCCCGAGCGCGAGGGTCTGCTCGTGCGGGGCGTCGAGGACGGCGGGCCCGCCGCGGTGGCGGGGGTCGAGCGCGGCGACCTGATCGTGTCCGCCGCCGGCGCCGAGACCGCCGGGGTCGAGGCGCTCTACTCGGCGCTCGACGGCGTGCCCGCCACGGGCGGCGAGATCGAGCTCGGCCTCCTGCGCGGCACCGAGGAGCGCAACGTCACGGTCGCGTTCGGGGAAGCGCAGCGGGCGGCGTGAACGCCGTGTCGGTCGACCCCGAGGTGGAGGCACTCGACGCCTACTCGCGGGCGGTGATCGGCGTGGCCGAGCGGCTCGCCCCCTCGGTGGCGAGCCTGAGGGTGATGCGTCGCAGCCGCGGCGGGCAGGTGCCGGTGGGCGCGGGCAGCGCGGTGGCGCTCACCCCCGACGGCTTCCTGCTCACCTCGGCGCACGTGGTCGGGCGTTCGAGCACCCGCGGCCGCGCCACCTTCGCCGACGGCCGCGAGGAGCGCTTCGAGGTGGTGGGCCGCGATCCGCTCTCGGACCTCGCCCTGCTGCGCGCCGAGGGCGCGCCGCTCGCGGCCGCCCAGCTCGGGAGCGCCGAGCGCCTGCGCGTCGGGCAGCTCGTGATCGCGATCGGCAACCCCAACGGGCTCGGCGGCTCGGTCACGGCCGGCGTGGTGTCCGCGCTCGGGCGCTCGCTTCCGGCGCGCTCAGGTCGCGCCGGTCGAATCATCGACAACGTGATCCAGACGGACGCGGCGCTGAACCCGGGCAACTCCGGCGGCGCCCTGGCCGACAGCCGCGGGCGGGTGGTAGGGATCAACACCGCGGTCGCCGGCGTGGGCCTCGGTCTGGCCGTGCCGATCAACCACACGACCGAGCGCGTTATCTCCGCCCTGATGAGCGACGGCCGCGTGCGGCGCGCCTACCTCGGCATCGCCGGCGGACCGCGCCCGGTGCCGCCTGCCGCACGCGCCTCCGCCGCGGGCGCCGAGACCTGCATCGAGGTCGTGCAGGTCGTGGACTCCACTCCGGCCTCCCGCGCGGGCATCCGCGTGGAGGACCTGATCTTCGCGGTGAACGGAACGGCGACCACGCGGGTGGAGGACCTCCAGCAACTGATGGTGGCCGACCTGATCGGCGTGCCGGTCACCGTGCGGCTTCTGCGGGCCGGCCGCCCGCTGGAGCTGGAGCTCACGCCGGAGGAGCTCGAGTGACGGCGGGCGGCGCCGAGCCTCCCACCCTCTACGAGTGGGCGGGTGGCGGCGAGGCGTTCGAGCGCCTCACCGAGGTCTTCTACGGCAAGGTGCGCGAGGACGATCTGCTCGAGCCGGTGTTCCGGCACATGGACGCACACCACCCGCGGCACGTGGCGGTGTGGCTCTCCGAGGTGTTCGGCGGACCAACCCTCTACACCGAGGAGCACGGCGGCTACCCGCACATGCTCGGCAAGCACCGGGGCCTCGCGCTCACCGAGGACAAGCGCCGCCGCTGGGTGAGCCTGATCTGCGACGCGGCCGACGAGGCCGGCCTCCCCGACGACCCCGAGTTCCGCTCGGCGTTCGTGGCCTACGTCGAGTGGGGCACACGGCTGGCGCTCGCCAACTCGCAGCCCGGTGCCGAGCCGCCGCCCGAGGCGCCCGTGCCGCGCTGGGGCTGGGGCGAGGCGCCACCGTACCCGCCGGGCTGATCCCGGCCCGCTCGCCTACAGCCCGGGAATGTGCCGCACCGTGAAGCCGGCGGTCGAGCGCTCCTCCTCCTGCCAGCGGGTGCCGGCGCGGCCCTGGCCGCTCGTGTCGAAGCGCAGGCCGGCGACGTACATGAAGATGTGGCCCGAGTGGGTGTAGATCGTGATCCACCTGCCGGGGCCCGGCGCGCCGTAGTTCATGAAGGCGCCTGAGGCGAGCGGGCTCTTCAGCAGGCCGGCGCCCGCCAGCGCGAACGACACGGAGCCCGAGCAGTCATAGCCGTCGTCGCGCCACGCGCCGTGGCCGCCGCCCCACTTGTAGGGGAACTTCGCGATCTCGTTGCCGGCCATGATCACGCGCTTCACGACCTCGGGGGCGTTCTCGGGCGCGACCGCCGTGCCGTCGGGGAGCACGCGGGCGCGCGCGCCGGTGGGTAGGAAGGCGGTGGTGTTGAGGTGCTTGCGGAAGCTCGTGAGCGCCGCGCGGGCCTCGCGCAGCTCCTCGCGCACCTCGGCGTCCGTGGGCGCGCCGGGGCTAGGAGCGTCGGCGGTGGAAGCGGCGTCCTCAGGCGCGGGCTGGCTGCCGGCGCCCTGGAGCTGGACGACCTGCGCCTTCGAGCGGTTGGGCTCGCCGTCGGCGGCGGCGCCGGCGCGGGCGCTGCGCGCGGTCTCGGGGGTGAGGACCACCTCGCCGTCCCCTGCCTGGACCGCGTCTTGCTCGTCCGGGGCGGCCGTGGTCCGGCCGCAACCGGCCACGACCAGCGCCAGCGCGCCTAGCGCTGCTGCGGCTCGGATTCGCGCTGGTATCTGGACTTCCATTCCTCGTAGGTCATCCCGTAGACGATTTCCCTTGCGCGAGCGTCCTCAATCTCGACACCCCGCTCCTCTGCCGCCTCGCGGTACCAGCGCGCCAGGCAGTTGCGGCAGAACCCGGCGAGCTCCATCAGGTCGATGTTCTGGACATCGGTCCGTTCGCGCAGATGCTTAACCAGCTGCCTGAACGCGGCCGCCTCGAGCTCGGTCTGGGTTGGGTCGCCCATGGATTCTGGAACGATAGGGAGAATGACCGAGACCGAACGCCAGCCGTCCGAGATTCCGCCCGATCCGAGCGGGATCGAGGAGCCCCACGACGTGCTCGCCGCCGAGGAATTCGGCATCGGGACGCGCCACGAGCGCGTGCCGGCCGACCCGAGCGGGATCCGCGTGCCGCACGACGTGCTCGCGGCGGACGAGTTCCCGATGCCCGCGAGCGAGGACTCCCACGAGCGCGGCAGCGGCTTCGACCCGCGCACGCTGGTGCCGCTCGTCCTCCTCGTCGCCACGCTTGCGCTGATCCTGCTCCGGCGCAAGCGCTGATGGCCGGCCTCTCGCCCGTCAACAAGCTCGAGATCACGGTCGACCGTGGGCTCTGCATCGGCTCGGGCGACTGCGTGGACACTGCGCCCGACGTCTTCCAGCTCGACGACGAGGACAAGGCCGTGGTGGTGAACCCCGACGGGGCGGCGACCGATGACATCCTCGAGGCCGCGGGCAATTGCCCGGTGAGCGCGATCTTCGTGGTCGGCGAGGCCGGGGACCTGTATCCGTAGGCTCGTGGGCCCTAGCGCGCCCAGAAGCTCGTGCGCTTGCGGGCGCCCGCGCGCGACAGGCCGATGTGGATGTGATCGCGATGGGCGGCGGTGGGGCTCACGCCCCGGCGGCGCGCCCCAGGCTCGGTGAAGCAGCCGGAATAGGGCTCCGTGCCGTCCGAGCCCGACCACCACGAGCGGCAGTTCCAGATCAGCTCCTGGATGCCCATCCGGCGCGCCAGCGCGCGCTCATTGCCGGCGCTGTCGGTGGCCAGGAAGAGGTCGATCAGCCGGCGCGCCTCGCGGCGGTCGGCGGCCAGCCTGGCGTCGAGGTGCCAGTCGACCGCGCGGCCCTCGGCGTGGAGGGAGGCGCGCCCCTTGCCCCAGCGCTCGCAACGCATGATCCCCCACGACTCGCCCGCGGCGTTGGCCTCCAGCCAGTCGACCAGCGCGAGCGCGCCCGCGCTCGGGCGCTTGCGGCAGTCCGTGGCGTGGTCGTAGGCCTCGTCGTCGATCGGAAGGTCGACAAGCCGCTCGGCGGGGTTCGCAACGGGTGCTGCGAGAGCGAGGGCCGCCGGCGCCGCCACCACGAGGCCGGCGAGCACGAGACAGAGGAGGCGCGAACGCACGCCCCCTGTATCGGAGCCCCGGGCTGAGGCCTTAGCGCTTGCCGCGCCCGTACAGCAACTTGACGAGCCGCCCGAGCAGCTTCGTGCGGCCGGCGCTGTAGGGCATCATGTGCAAGTCGCGCTTCATCGGCGCGAACTTCGTTACGAGGAGGGTCTGCATCTTCGTGTACTTGCGGATCCCGGCCGCACCGTGGCGCGTGCCGAAGCCGGACTCCTTCCAGCCGCCCATCGGCAGCTCGAGCGCCACGTAGTTGATCTGCGCGTCGTTGACCGTGACCGCCCCGGCCTCGAGCCGGCGCGCCAGGCGCTCGCCCTTCGAGGCGTCCTTCGTCCACACGGACGCGGCCAGCCCGAAGGGCGAGTCGTTGGCGAGCTTGACCGCCTCGTCGGCGTCTCGCACCTTCATGATCGGCACCGTCGGGCCGAATGTCTCCTCCTGCATGCAGGCCATCGAGTGGTCCACGTCCACCAACACGGTGGGCTCGTAGTAGTGGCCGCCCTGATCGCGCCTGTTGCCCCCGGTGAGCACGCGGGCGCCGCGCTCGACCGCGTCCGCCACGTGACGCTCGACGATGTCCGACTGCGGCGGATGGATCACGGCCCCGAGGTCGACCGACCCGGGCCCGCCGGGTGCACCCTGACGCAGCCCGTTGACCTTCTCGGTCACGCGCCGCACGAAGTCCTGGTAGATCGGCTCCTCGACGTAGACGCGCTCGGTGGAGATGCAGGTCTGACCGGCGTTCTGCATCGAGTAGTGGACCGCCGCGTTGGCGGCGCGCTCGAGATCGGCGTCCGCGCAGACGATCATCGGGTCCTTGCCGCCCAGCTCGAGCGACACCGGCGTGAGCGTGCGCGCCGCGCGCTCCATCACCTTCTTGCCGGTGGCCGTCGAGCCGGTGAACATCACGAAGTCCACCTCGTCGATCAGCGCCTGCGCGGTCTCGCCGTAGCCCGGCACCACCTGGTAGACGTCCTCGGGCAGCCCGCACTCGCGCAGCATCTCGCCCATCAGCATCGAGGTGAGCGGCGTGACCTCGGAGGGCTTCAGGAGCACCGCGTTGCCGGCGGCGAGCGCCGGGATGCAGTCGCCGAACGAGTTGGTGAGCGGGTAGTTCCAGGGTCCGATCACGCCCACGACACCGACAGGTGCGTGGCGCACCACCAGCCGGCGGCCCTTGGCGAACGGCGACCCGGTCTTGACCTTCTCGTCCTCGAGGTAGCCCTCGGCGTTCTTCGCCCAGAACGCGAACGCCGCGGCCGCGTAGGAGACCTCCGCCGCCAGGGCGTCCTCGTAGGTCTTGCCGGTCTCGGAGACGATCGTCTCGATCACCCGCTCCGAGTTGTCGACCATCCACTTCTGGCAGCGCCTCAGCACGACCGCGCGGCCGGCGAACCCGAGGGCCTCCCAACCGGGCTGGGCACGCCGCGCGCGCTCGACGAGCCCCGCGACCGCGTCCGGGGCGGCCACCTGAACGGCCGCGATCACCTCGCCGGTGGCGGGGTTCTCCACCTCGATCGCGGCGGGCGCCCCGCCATTGGAGCGAGCCTGCGTGTCGGTCTCGGTGTCGGGGGCGGTGGTGGTGTCGGACATGGTCGCTCCTCCGTTCGTCGTCGTCTGGAACCTACCGGGCGCGTGAGCGCCTGCGCTCGCCCTGGCGCCTGAGCAGCCCCACGCTCAGGAGCGCGTGCCGGCCCGCCATCGCGGTGCCGCGCGCGAGCCAGCCGCGCCAGCGCGGGATCACGCGTACGAGCTGCTTCGAGTCGAGCAGCGCGACCGCCTGCTCGGCCACCTCTTCCGCCCGGAGCAGCCGCGGCGCGGACCAGATGATCGCGGCGTCGGGATCGCGGTCGCGCTCGTGCACCATCTGCGTGTCCGCGCTGTCCGGGCACACTGCGTGCACCGTGATCGGCAGCCCCGCCTGGCGCAGGTCGCCCTGGAGCGAGGTGGTGAACCCGACCACAGCGTGCTTTGTGGCCGCGTAGACCGCAAGTCCCGGCACCGGGGCCAGCGCCGACAGCGACGCGATGTTGATGATGTGGCGGTTCTCGCCAGGCGCGTCGCGCATCGCCTCGACCGCCGCGCGCGAGCCGTGGATCACACCGAGCAGGTTCACCTCGCACAGGAGGCGCACCTCGTCGTCCGAGTGCTCCCACGCCTTCACGGTGCGCAGCACGCCCGCGTTGTTCACCCAGACCTCCAGCGGGCCGCGCTCCGCGGCGAGCCTCGCCGCCGCCCGGTGAGCGCCGGGGTCGCGCACGTCGAGCTCCGTGGAGAAGCCCCCCACCAGCTCGGCGCTCTCGGCCGCGGCGGCGGCGTCCACGTCGGTGCAGAGCACGGTGTAGCCGCGCCCGGCCAGGCGGCGCGCGATCTCGCGGCCGAAGCCGCGGCCGGCGCCCGTGACCGCGGCCACGCCCGGCATCAGCTCGCCCGGGCGGCGGCCGCCGGGGCGGCCGCCGCCGCTCGCAGCGGCCGGCGCACCCCTTCGGTGCGCGCGCGCTCGCCGCGCAGCAGCCGCATGTAGGGGTGGAAGTCGACCTGGATCGTGTGTCGCGTGGAGGCCACGTAGCGGCGCCGCATGTTCTCCTCCTCGCGCGCGATCTCCGCGCGCATCTCCTCGGCGGCCGGCAGCGCGGCGCGCCCCTCGAGCACGTCGGCGATCCACTCGGACTGGAGCTCCGCGATCGGCATGATCGCCCCAAGCGGCTGCACCAGCCCGATGAAGTAGAGCCCGGGCCGGTCCGGGTGCACGACGCGGCGGAAGAGCGGCACGTGGTTGCCGGCGCTGTCCATCACGCCGGCGTCGAGGAACGGGAACTTGATGCGGTAGCCGGTGCACCAGACGATCGTGTCGACGGCCGCGCTCGTGCCGTCCACGAAGTGGACCGTGTCGCCGTCGATGCGGCTGATGTTGGGCTTGGCCGCGATCGTGCCGTGCCCGAGCCGCGGCAGCAGGTCGGACGAGACCGTGGGATGGGCCTCGCCGAAGCGGTGGTCGGGCTTGGGCAGCCCGTAGGCCTCCATCGGCCCCTGGACCGTCTTCAGCTGGCGCTCGAAGAACCAGCGCGTGACCCGGAACGGCAGCCGCGACAGGGCCGGAGGGGCCAGCTGGTCGACCGGTTTGCCGGCGATGTACTTGGGCACGACGTGCGCGCCGCGGCGCATGGCGAGGTAGGTCCGCTCGGCGTGGTGCGAGCTCTCGACCGCGATGTCGACCGCCGAGTTGCCGATGCCGAGCACGAGCACTCGCCGGCCGGCGAAGCGCTCGTCCGGCTCCCGGTAGTGGTGGGAGTGGAGCTGCTGGCCCGTGAAGCTGTCCTGGCCGGGGAAGGACGGCTCGGGGTTCTTCGGGGCCCAGTGGTGCCCGTTGGCCACGAACACGGCGTCGTAGGTCCGCGGCTCGCCGCCGCTCGTGCTCACCTCCCAGCCGCCGCCGGGACTCGGTGAGACCTTGGTCACCTGGGTGCGGAAGCTGATCCGCTCGCGCAGCCCGAAGTGGTCCACGTAGTCCTCGAAGTAGCGCAGGATCTGCGTGTGATGCGGGTAGTCCGGATAGTCCACCGGCATCGGGTAGGTGGCGTACTGCATCATCGGGCGCGAGGTGTTGATGAAGAGCGAGCGGTAGGCGGACGACATCTCGTTGTCGTTGCCGTAGCGCCAGTTGCCGCCCACGCCGCTGCCCGTCTCGAAGCAGTCGAAGTCGATACCGCGCGCGGCCAGCACCTGGCACGAGGCGATGCCGGACGATCCCGCGCCGATGATGCACACCTTGCCCATGGGCCGGGCGGAGGCTACCAAGCTGGCCAGCCAGCCAGCGGCGGTTTTTCGCATAGGCTCTGGGCATGCCGACGACCGAAGCGAACGGCCAGACCCTGTACTACGAGGTCCATGGAGACGGCGAGCCGCTCCTCTGCGTGATGGGCCTCGCCGCGGATGCGCTCGCGTGGGCGCTCCAGATCCCGGCGTTCTCCGCGAGCCACCGGACGATCGTGTTCGACAACCGCGACGTGGGGCGCTCCTCCCAGGCCTCCGACCCGTACGAGGTCGCCGACATGGCGGCCGACGCCCTCGCGCTCGCGGACGCGCTCGAGCTCGAGCGCTTCCATCTGCTCGGTGTGTCGATGGGGGGCGCCATCGCGCAGGAGATGGCAGTGCACGCGCCCGAGCGGCTGCGGACGCTGACGCTCGGCATGACCTTCGCCGCCGGCGGGGGTTGGGCACGCAGCCTCAGCTCGGTCTGGGCCGCCCGCGTGAAGGCGATCAGTCACGAGCAGCACCTGGACGAGCTGATGCTGCTGAACCTCTCGGAGGAGTTCTACGAGAACGCGGACGCCGTGGCCTTCGCGCGCGGCCTGATGCTCCAGAACCCGCACCCGCAGTCTCCGGAGGCGTTCGCGCGGCAGCTCGACGCCTCGAGTCGCCACGACGCCCGCGCCGGCCTCGCGTCGCTGTCGCTGCCCGTGCACGTGATCGGGTGCGAGAAGGACATCCTCGTTCCGGTCTGGAAGTCGCGCGAGCTCGCCGAGCTCATCCCCGGCGCGAAGCTCACGATCATCGAGGGCGCCCCGCACGGGGCCGCCTTCGAGCGCGCCGAGGAGTTCAACGACGCCGTGCTCGGCTTCATCCGCGAGGCGGCGCCCGTCGCGGCGAACCCGAGCTAGATCGTGCCGAGCGCCGCGGCCAGGTCGTCGTGGATCGGCGCGGCGCGGTTGAACTCGACGATCTCGAGCACCCGCTTGACGGGCTCCCCTCCGGGCGCCACCACGCGCAGCTCCTGGCGCCGGCTGCCGAGCCGCCGCGCGAGTCCGAAAAGCATCGCCACTCCACTGGAGTCGATGAATTCGAGCCTCGACATGTCCACCACCAGTCCTTGCGCGGATGTGGGCACCGCCTCGCCGATCCGCTCGCCGGTTGCTCCCGCACCCGCGATGTCGAGCTCTCCCGTGAGGGTCGCGACCACCACGTCTTCGCGCTCCTCGATCTCGAGCCCCACCAGGCCTTCCGTCACACGAGTCCCTTCGATTTGCCTCAGCCGGTAAGCGCCCGCCGGATCCGCACTGTCGTGCCCTCCGGCGTCGGCGTGACCTCAACGGTATCCATCAGCGCGCGCATCAAGGCAAGTCCCCTGCCCTGGTCGCCCTCGCGGGCCGCTCGCCACTCGCCGTAGTCCTGGACCGTGATCTCCACCTCGCGCTCCACGAGCACGCCGGAGACCTGGAACGGGCCGCCCACGCCGGCGTGCTCGATCGCGTTCGTGGCCGCCTCTCCGCAGGCGGTGGTGATCTCCGCGATCTCGTGCGGGCTCCCGCCGGCATGGCCGAGCCAGCGGCGCAGCAGCTCGCGCATCCGCGCGAGTGACTCGGGCTGCGTCGGAAACTCGGCGCTGAAGCGATCGCTGACCGGCATGTTGCGAAGGGCGAGGAGCGCGATGTCGTCCGGAGCCCCGGCGGCGGGCACCAGGGCGCCGATGAGGTGGTCGAGCAGCGGCCCCGGCTCGCGCGGCGCTGCGCCCACGCCGGCGGCCAGCCTGGCCATCCCCTGGTCGATGTGCTCGCCCGGACGCTCCACGAGGCCGTCCGTGTAGAGCAGGATCGTGCTGTCGGGGTCCATCCGGGCCGACACCTCGCCGTAGGTCGGGAAGGGCAGCACGCCGAGCGGCACGGAGCTGCCGCCTTCGAGGAAGAGCGGCTCCGCCTCGCCGGCCACGAGCAGCGGCGCCGGGTGCCCGGCGTTGACCCAGCGCACGGCGCTTTCGGCCGGGTCGATCACGGCGTAGAGCAGGGTGGCCATCTGGCTGTCGTCGGCCTCGGCCCAGACGAGCCGGTTGAGCTGCTCGACCACGGTCGAGGGGTCGTGGTTCTCGAACGCGTAGGCGCGCAGCGCACTGCGCAGCTGGCCGACCATCGAGGCCGCGGCGAGGCCCTTGCCCGCCACGTCGCCCATCACGAGGCCCACGCCGCCGCGCGCCAGCGGGATCACGTCGTACCAGTCGCCCCCCACCTCGGCCTCGGCGGCCGCCGGCAGGTAGCGCGCCTCCACGTCGAGCCCGGGGAGCTTCGGCAGCTTGTCGGGAAGCAGGCTGCGCTGGAGCGTCTCGGCGATGCGGTGCTCGCGCTCGTACACGCGCGCGTGCGAGATCGCGAGCGCCACCCGGTCGGCGGCCAACCGAAGCAGCCCCAGGTCCTCCTCGCGGAAGTGGTGGGGCGCGGTGGCGCACACCGTGAGCACGCCGGCGATCTCCCCCTCGGCCGTGAGCGGCACGCCGATCAGGGAGTCGATCTCCATCGCGCGCATGCTCGGGTCGGCGATATCCGCGGGATCGGGGTTGTGCGCCAGCTGCGCCTCCTGCGAAAGCGCCACGCGGCCGGCGAAGTACTCGCCGAACGGGATCGGCGCCGGCCGCTCGTCCACCGCCGGGCCCCCGGACGAGGCGGCGATCACGAGGCTGGCGCGATCCTCCGCGAGGAAGATCGTTGCAGCGTCGGCGTCGAGCACCGAACGCACCCGCACCACGAGGTCGTCGAGGATGTCCCCCAGCGTGCGGTGCCGGAGCGCTGCGTCCACGAGGAGCTGCATGCCGCTCACCATCGCGGTGGTGCGCTCCGCCTCGGCGCGCGCGGCCTGCTCGCGCACGAGCTGCTCGCGCTCCCGCTCGGCGCGGCGCCGGTCGCCGATGTCGCGCAGGAAGGCCGTCATCACGATCTCGGGCCCGATGCGCACGCGGGAGATCGTGCGCTCGGCGGGGAAGACGCTGCCGTCGCGGCGCTGGAGCTCGGATTCGACGCGCATGACCTTGACCGCCTCGGGTGCCTCGAGCAGGATCCGGCGCCGCTCGTCGTAGGCCTCGCGCTCGTGGTCGGGGAAGATCAGGGAGCGAAGCGGCTTGCCGATCGCCTCCGCGGCCGACCAGCCGAAGAGGCGCTCCGAGGCGGCGTTCCACGAGTTCACGAGGCCGTCGGGATCGATCGCGACGAAGGCGTCCGGCGCGCTGTCGAGCACGAGGCGGGTGCGCGCCTCGCTGCGCTGCACGGCCCGGGCGCGCTCCTCCGCCGAGAGCCCCTCCGACCGCAGGCGCATGAGCAGCCGCGAGATCAGCAGGCCGGCGATGAGCGGCGTGCCCACGGCCAGCAGCCAGCGGATCACGGCGCTGTCGGGCTCGATCACGATCATCACGATCCCGTAGCCCACGGCGATCAGGGCCACGTGCGCGAGCGCCACGGGCAGCCGGAAGAAGTAGAAGGCGTAGAGCGCCGTCCACGTGTACATGACCGGGTAGAGCACCGTGGCCTCGACGAAGTAGTTCGCGAGGGTCAGGATCACCGTGCCGGTCGCGAGGAAGGCGTGAAGCTGCCACTCCTTTAACCGGTCGGCGAGCACGTACATCACGACGCTCAGGGCGGTCGCGACGGCGGCGAGGATCACCAGCTCGCGGTCGCGCACGAGGTCGGAGTGCGGGAACACGAGCGTGAGCACGCCGAGCCCGGCGCCCGCGAGGAACAGGTACGCGAGCGAGCGCGCCTTGACGCCGAGGTCGAACAGCTCGTGCAGCTCCCTCACGCGACTCGGAATCCTAATGTCGACGGGGTACGGAACGGGCGGGCGACAGTGCTCAGAGCGCGCCGCCGCGTGCCGAGAGCCGAGCGAGTGCCTCGTGGCACTCGACCACCCGCCGCTTCACCGCGTCGTCGTCCGGGCGCGCGTGCACGAGGTCCCAGGTCTTGTCGGCCACATCGCGCGCGCTCTGGGGGGTGGCACGGGCGCAGAGCAGGTCGATGAGCTTTAGCTCGAAGGCGGTGAGCTGGTCGGCGGGGTCGCCGGCCGGCATCTTCGGGAGCGGCTCGTCGGTGGCCTCGCGCCACATCTGCGTGGCCATCACGAGACGGTTGCGCAGCTCCATCTGGTCCACGGGAAGGGCAGGCTACTAGCGGTCTGCCGTGCGCGAGGGGCCGGGCTCGGCCCGGACCGGAGCGATGCCATCCGTGCGCGAGGGGCCGGGCTCGGCCCGGACCGCCAGGCGGTGAAGGAGCGGCAGCGGGTCCCGCGGCGGGCCGGTGGTGCCGCGCCCTAGACGCACCTCGAGGTGCAGGTGATTGCCCCAGCACGAGCCGGTGCAGCCGACCGCGCCGATGCGCTCGCCGGCCCGCACGCGCTCTCCTTGGCGCACGCGCGAGGGGCGCTGCATGTGGAGATACACGAAGGTGCGCCGGGCGTCGCGGTTCCAGATCGCGAGGTAGTTTCCGCGGCCGCCGTCGTCTCCCTTCTCGACGGCGATGCCGGCGCGCACGGACACGATCGGTGTGCCGGCGTCGGCGAACACGTCCTGCCCCTCGTGCGCCCGCCCGCCGCGCCAGGCGCCGTAGCGCGCGTCGCCCTCCCCCCACTCCACCTGCCCACGGATCGGAAACACGCTCTCGGGGGGCGGGGCCTTGACGTCGTCCGCCGCCGGCACCGCCGCGACGAACACCGCGGTGATCGTCGCGAGCTGCATACGAAGCGCATGAGGGTAGCGTTCTGCGCCGATGGCGACCCTCCACCTGCTCCGTGTCTTCTGCGCCGAGGACGGCTCGGGCGGCAATCCGCTCGCGGTCTTCCTCGACGGCGGCGAGGTGCCCGCCGCGAGCCGCCAGGCGGTGGCGGCGGACCTCGGCCTGAGCGAGACCGTGTTCATCGACGATCCCGGCAGGGGCGAGATCCGCATCTTCACGCCGGCGGTCGAGCTCGACTTCGCCGGCCATCCCTCCGTGGGCAGCGCGTGGCTGCTCGCGCGCGAGCGGGCGCCGGTCGAGGCGCTCAACCCGCCGGCCGGCGCCGTGCCGGTGCGCTACGAGGGCGGGATGTCGTTCATCGCGGGCCGCCCCGAGTGGCCGCCGAGCTACGAGTTCGTGGAGCTGGCCACGGCGAGCGAGGTCGAGGCCCTGACCGGTCCCCCTCCCGGCAGCGACATGATCGGCGCCTTCGCCTGGATCGACGAGCAGGCCGGGGTGCTCCGCTCGCGCATGTTCCCGGTCGGGATCGGCATCGACGAGGACGAGGCCACCGGCGCCGCGGCGGTACAGCTCGGCGGGCGGCTCGGGAGGCCGATCGACATCCGGCAGGGCAGGGGCTCGCGCATCCTGGCGCGCCCGCGCCCCGACGGGTCGGTCGAGATCGGCGGCCGCACCGTGCTCGACGAGACGCGCGAGTACGTCGTGGGCTAGGGAGCCGATGAACGTCCCGGAGTAGCTGCCAGAGCGACCGTTCCGGGACGTTCATCGGGAGGCAGGGTTACGACGCGGGTGCCGGGCCGCCCCGGGCGAACTCGCCGTCGCTCATCCGCAGGATCGGCAGCGCGGTGACGATGCCGGCCACGAGGAACACAGCCGCGCCGGCGATGAAGTACGCGTTGGAGATGATCGCGGTCTCGCTGGCCACCATCAGCACCGCGAGCACCAGCAGGCCGCTGGCCCAGGCCGGGACGGCGCCCTGGCGGGCCGCGCCCACCGCCAGCATCACCATGCCGAGCACGAATCCGACCGTCGTGAGGTAGTACACAAGCGCCCAGCGCGACTCCTGGACCACCTGAAGCGTCGACGCGGCGGACGCGGCTCCGATCCGCGGGTCGGCTGCGGTGACGCCCACCACGCCCCAGGTGAAGCCGTCGATGGTGATCACGGCCGCGAACCCGAGCGTGCCGACCAGCCCGAGCAGCCCGCCGATGAGGCCGAGGAGCGGCTGGCGGCGCCGCACGAGGAAGGCGAGGCCCAGCAGCGCGGCGCAGAACACCAGGATCGCGACGAAGCCGATGGCGTGCGCCAGCTGCCAGCGCGTGTAGGCGTCGGCGATAAGCCCCACCTGCTCGCCCTGGTTGCCGCGCTCGAGCTCCTTCGGGTGGAGCACGTTGTCGAGCAGGAGCAGCGCCGGACCGAGGATGAGCGTTGTGCCGGTGGCGATCCTGTAGAGGCCGAGCTGCGGCAGCCGCTCCACGAATTCAGATTATGGCCCGCTCCGGTCGGCCCCGGCGCTCATGAACGCGATCGCCGGACCGAGGCCGGCCTCGCGGCGGAGCGTGGCTATCCGCCGTCTGGGCTGGACGGCGTCGCGCGGCGTGCCGAGCAGGTGACCGAGGAACGCCGCTGTGGCATCGAGGTCGGCCACGAGGAAGGAGATGCCCCACAGGCGCGCGTGCGCGACGTTCACGCCGGCGGGCGCCTCCACCAGCTCGAGGATCACCTCCCCCATTCGGAAGAACGCCTGCCGGCGCGAGCCACCGGGCGTGGGGGCCTCGCGCAGGCGCCGGAAGTCGAAGCCGGCGTCGCGCAGTACCCCGAGCGTCCGGTCGAGGTCGGGCGTCATCACGACCAGGTGGTCGATCGCCACCACGCCGTTCGGGTGCGTCGCGCCCGCCGCCGGCTCGCGCTCGGACGCGGTGGTGTCGAGCCCGTCGAGCTCGAGCGAGCGCGCGCCGCGCACCGACCAGCGGGCGATCCCGCGCGCCCCGCCAGGGCCCTCGAGCCGGATCCGGACGCTGCCGGCCTCGCAACAGTCGCCGTCGACACGGAAGCCCGTGCCGCGCCAGGACCCCGGCTCGTCGGTCACGACGAGCTCGTCGATCGTCGGCCGCACGCCGCTCGCTGCTACTTCTTCGGGGCGACGACCTGCTCGGCGGGCACCTCGGGGAGGACCACCTGTTCCTCCTCGATCGGCTCCACTACCGGCGCTGGGGCGGTCTTCACCGGCGCCACCTTCTCGACCTTCTGCACGGGCGCCTGCGGTTTGAGCGCGCCGCGCCTGACCGGGGCTCCGGGCTGCGGCTCGACCGGGCCGCGCGCGTTCCCCTGGGGCGCGGGGTCGACGAGCTTCTGCTCGTCGAGCTGGCCGCGGCCGAGTGTCCCGCCCACCTGCTCGCCCGGCGTGACCTCCTGCCCAGCCGCGGACCGGCTCTCGCCGGGCCGGATCTCGCGCCGCTCGGTGCCGCGCGCTCCGGCACCGCGCTCCTCGCCTGGGGTGGCGGTGCGCTCCGAGACCACACCGGCCTGCGCGCGCTCGCGTGCAGGCGAGTTCGAGCTCGAGCTGGCCGCGACGCCCGCGACGCCGCCCTGAGCGGGGTCCCGAGCCGGCTCCTGCACGCGCTCCGCGGGACCACGCTCGCCGCCGCCGCCCACGTCGTCGACGACCGCCGCGCCGGTGACCGCGCCGCCCGCCGCGAGCGCTCCAACCACCGCGACCTTGGCCGCCGTGGCCGAGCCGAGCGAGCCGAAAGCGGCGCCGAGGCCCCCGACTCCAACGGCGGCGCCTCCGCCGCCGGCCGCGCCGCCGCCGAAACCGACCGCGGCGAGCACGCTCTTCTTGAGCGCGAGGCCGGGCACCATTGGCAGGGCGAGGGCGAGCAGCTGGCGCTGGCGCTTGACCTCCTCGCGGTATTCGCGACAGCCCGGGCAGGCCGACAGGTGGTGACGCAGCCCGGAGCGGCGCAGCGAGCCGCCGCTCAAGTTGGCCAGCTGCGCACGAATCTCGTCACAGGGCGTGTCGCGCGCGTCGCGCCGCGCGATCAGCCCCGAGCGCGCCCGGAAGACGAGCGCCTTCACCCTCGGCACCTCGCAGCCGAGCACCCCCGCGACCTCGGGGTGGGAGAGATCGCCGAGCTCGGCGAGCAGCAGTGCCGCGCGCTGGTCCTCCGGCAGCTCACGCAGGTCCTCCAGGAGCTCGCGGAGCTCCACGCGTTGCTGGACCTCGTCGGCCAGCCCGGCTGTGGGCAGCTCGGGCGCCTCGACGGGCTGCTCGCGGCGCGCGCGCAGCATCGAGAGAGAGCGGTTGCGAGCAATCGTGTACAGCCACGGCTTGAGGGCGATCGAGCGCCCGTCGGCACGCGTGAGATCACGGTAGGCGGCTGCGAAGGTGTGCTGAACGGCGTCCTCGGCCTCCTCGGTCGTGCCGAGCATGTGGCGGCAGAACCCAAGGATGCTCGCGCCGTAGCGCTCAAAGGCGACCTCGAACGCCAGCTCGTTGCCTCGCCGGATCTGCTCCACAAGGCGCTCGTCGTCGGCGAGCGCCAGGAGGCGCTTGGAGCGAAGCGGCAGCCCGGTGGGCAGCCGAAGCGGTACGGATGCAGCGCGCACGACGTAAGACTTCTACCCCTTGCGCCCGTGGTCAAAGCGCCTAGAGGAGGCGTGCAGCCCGGAGAAATGCGCCTCATCTCCTCTGTGAACGCAACCGGCCGCCTCAGGTTCGGGGGTAACTCCCGAACCTGCGGCTTCGGCGTGCGTTACAGCGGCCATGCAGTTTCGCGGGCACATGTTGCACCGCAGACGTTAGGGCACGTACGTGCCACATACACCCGGGGGTCGATAGACCCCAGGGGGGACGTAACGGCGCAAGAAGCGCCGTTCGTGGGCCAGGTGAGGGGCTCCTTCGGGGGCCCCTTACCGTTCTACATGCCGGACGCCGGGCGCCCGCCGGAGGAGCACGTACGGGAACGCCTCCGCGCGGTTGCCGTCCCGGCCCTCCATTGCGTCGGCGGAGCAGAGCGAGCCGAGCACGGCCTCATGCACCAGCTCGCCGGCCGCCTCATAGAGCTCGCGCACGGCGAGCGAGTCGTCACGCAGCAGGCGCAGCTCGAGCAGCTCCTCCTCGCTCCGGTGGTGGATGCGCTGCCCGGTGGAGAACGCGATCACGTACTCGCCGCTCGAATTGGCCGCGAAGCTGCCGGCGCGCCCCAGCCCGAGGGCCCCGCGCGCCCCCAGCCGGCGCAGCTGGCGCTCGTTCAGGGGCGCATCGGTGGCGAGCACGATCATGATCGAGCCCCCCTGCTGGGCCGGCGGCTCGGCCGCGCGGCGCTCGGGCAGGTCGACCGGCCCGGCGAGCAGGTGGAGGTCGCGGCGTGCGCCGTAGTTCGACACTACGAGGCAGCCGAGCACGTGCCCGCCCGCGAGTCGCGACGAGCTCCCGACCCCGGACTTGAAGCCGAAGCAGGTCGTGCCCGTGCCCGCTCCGATGGCACCCTCGGCGGCCTCGTCGGTGCGCGCCGCGGCGATCGCCTCGCGCGCGTGCTCGGGACGCACGGCGAGGGCGCGCGCGTCGGAGAGCCAGCCGTCGAAGCACTCGCCCACGATCACGTTCACGGTGTCGCGGTCGCGCGCGGCGTCGGGGTTCTGCTCGAGCAGGTACTGGAGTCCGCCCTCCCACACCGGCCCCACCGACAGCGTGCTCGTGAGCAGAATCGGGCTCTCGACCGTGCCCAGCTCGTGGAGCTGGGTAATGCCCGCGGCCTTGCCGTAGCCGTTGACCACGTGGCAGGCGCCGAGCACCTTCTCCGCGTAGAGGTTGTCCCCGTGCGGCAGGATCGCGGTCACGCCGGTGCGCAGCCGGTCGCCGTCGATCAGGGTCCTGTGCCCCACGAGCACGCCGGGCACGTCCACGAGCGCGCCCAGCTCCCCGGTCGGAAAGCGGCCGACGGCATAGCCAAGCTCGCGCAGGCGCTCGCGCACGGACGGGCACTGTAGAGCGCCGCGCTACGCGGTGGTGCCCGGCGAGGGCGCGGGCTCCTCGCCGCGGCGGAGCAGCGAGCCGCCCACGAACAGCACCGACACCACGAGCCCGCACAGGGCCAGCGCGGCCACGAGCCGGAACGACCACTGCATACCGGCCGCAAACGCGTCGCGCACGAGCTCGATCAGGCGCTCGGCGGTGCGCTCCGAGAAGCGGGCCAGGATCTCGCCCGCGGACTCCGTGCCTGCGAGCGCGCCGTGCAGCGTGTCCACCTCCTCGCCACTCAGGCCCGAGCCGGACAGGTCGCTCTGCAGCCGGTCCTCGGAGGCGGTGATGAACACGGTCGTGGTCAGGCCGAGGCCCACCGACCCGCCCGCGATCTGGAACATGTAGACGATCCCGCCCGCGAGGCTCGCTCGCGAGGGGTCGAGCGCCGTCACGGCCGCGGTCGTGATCGACGAGTAGAACAGGCCCACGCCCACGCCCATCACCAGCATGCCCGGCACGAGCGAGACGAAGCCGGAGTCGCGGTCGATCAGCGACACGAGGAAGGCGCCGAGCGTGAGGCAGAGGGTGCCCGCGCTCACGATCAGCTTCGCCCCCAGCCGCTCGTAGAGCGAGCCCGCCACGAACGAGGTGACCGCGAACACGGCCATCATCGGCAGCAGCGCCGCCCCGGCCTCGAGCGGCGAGTAGCTCAGGATCTTCTGGAAGAACTGCGGCAGGAACAGCAGCGCGGCGAAGAACACCGCGGACATGAAGAGCGTGGTGATACAGGCGGCGCGAAAGTGCGGATTGGCCATCACATCGCGGGGAATCAGCGCCGTCGCGCCCGCCCGGCGCTCGACCACGGCGAAGGCGGTGAGGAGGACGGCGCAGAGCGCGAACAGGAAGAGGATGCGCGGGTCGCTCCAGCCCCACTGGGTCACCTGGTCGAGCGCCACCAGCAGGGCCACCAGCCCGATGCTGATGCTCGCGATCCCCGCGTAGTCGATGCGCTGGTGCTCCGCGGGAGGCGAGGGCGGGATCGCGCGCCAGGTGGCGAAGGCGGCGAGCGCCGCGATCGGCAGGTTCACGAACATGATCCAGCGCCAGCTCAGCGCGTCGGTGAGGAAGCCGCCCAGCAGCGGGCCGGCGGCGTTGCCGAAGCCGGCCACGCCGAGGATCAGCCCGCCCGCGAGCCCCGCCTTGTCGTCGGGCAGCACGTCATAAGTCATGCCGAGAACGGCCGGCCAGATGATCGCCCCCCCGATCCCCATCAGCGCGCGGCAGAGGATCAGCCAGAGCTCGCCCTGGGCGGCTCCTGCCAGCAGCGAGAAGGTGGCGAAGATCGCCGCGCCGACGAAGAACAGCCGCCGCCGTCCGAACATGTCGGCCAGCCGGCCGCCGGTCACGATCAACACCCCGAACACGAGCGCGTAGGCGTTGATCACCCACTGCACCGTGCTCACGTCCGAGTCGAAGTCGCTCTCGATGTTCGGGAGCGCGACGCTGAGGGCGGTCAGGTCGTTGGCGATCACGAACACAGCGAGCGCCATCGCGCCAAGCGCCAGCAGGGTGCCGCGGTCGAGCCCACCCATGTGGGTCGCAAGCTACCGCCTGGGTACCGTCAGCGCCATGAACTACCGAAGGCTCGGCAGGACCGGATTCGAGGTCTCGGAGATCGGCTATGGCGCCTGGGGAATCAGCGGCGTGCAGTGGATCGGCGCGAAGGACGACGAGTCGATCGCCGCTCTCAACCGCGCGATCGACTTGGGGCTGAACTTCATCGACACCGCGCGCGCGTATGGAGAGGGCCACAGCGAGCAGCTGGTGGGGCGCGTGGTACGCGAGCGCTCCGAGCGCGTGTACGTGGCGACGAAGGTGCCGCCGAAGAACCTTGTCTGGCCGGCTCCGGACGGGATCGACGTGGCCGAGGTGTACCCGGGTGACTACGTGCGCCGCTCGGCCGAGCAGAGCCTCGAGAACCTTGGCCTCGAGACCGTGGACCTGCTCCAGCTGCACGTCTGGCAGGACGCCTGGCTCGGGCAGGGCGACTGGCTCGACACGCTCGAGGAGCTGCGCAGCGCCGGCAGGGTCCGGCACGTGGGCATCTCGATCAACGACCACCAGCCCGCCAACGCGCTGGCGGCGATCGAGGCGGGTGTGGTGGACACCGTCCAGGTGATCTTCAACGTGTTCGACCAGTCGCCGCTCGAGCGGCTCCTCCCCGCCTGCCGCGAGCACGACATCGGCGTGATCGTGCGCGTCGCGCTCGACGAGGGCGGGCTCACCGGCACGATCACGGCCGACAGCGAGTTCCCGGAGGACGACTTCCGGCGCCACTACTTCGGCGACGGCCGCGCCGCCGAGGTCGAGCGGCGCGTGGGCGCCATCTGCTCGGACCTCGGGATCGAGAGCGGCCAGATGGCCGAAACCGCACTGCGCTTCGTGCTCAGCGAGCCGGCGGTGTCGACCGTGATCCCCGGGATGCGCACCACGCGCCACGTGGAGCGCAACGTGGCCGTGGGCGACGGCCACGGGTTGCCGCGCGAGCAGCTGGATACGCTGCGCGACCACCGGTGGGAGCGAAACTTCTACGAGTAAGCGCCGCGGCCGCGGCGATCCTGCTGGCGGGCGCCGCACCCGCGCTCGGCGCCGGCCGCGACTTCCCGCGCGACTTCCTCTGGGGTCCGGCGATCGCCGGCTTCCAGACCGAGGCGGGCGGCACGCCCTCGAAAGCCGACACGGGCAGCGACTGGTGGGCCTGGAGCCACGACGCCGACGAGATCGCGGCCGGGCACGTGAGCGGCGACCTCGTGGAGCGCGGGCCCGGCCACTGGCGGCGCTGGCGCCAGGACCTGCGGCTCGCGCGCGGCCGGCTCGGCGCGAACGCGCTCCGCTTCTCGCTCGAATGGAGCCGCCTGTTCCCGCGCCCCACCGGCGCCGCGCGCACCCCGAGGCAGCTCGACCGGCTCGTGAACGAGCGCGCCGCGCGTCACTACGAGGCCGAGCTGCGCGCGATGCGGCGGCTCGGGCTCGAGCCCGTCGTGACCCTCAACCACTTCACGCTGCCGAGCTGGCTGCACGACCCGCTCGAGGCTCGCACCGCCTTCGCCGGCCGTGGGCCCGACGACCCGCTGCCGGCGCTCGAGCGCGGCGGCTGGCTCTCGCAGACGGCCGTCCGCGAGTTCGGCGAGTTCGCCGGCTGGGCCGCGCGCCGCTACGGCAAGCTCGTGAACCTGTGGGTCACGGTCAACGAGCCGATGGTCGTGGCCACGAACGGCTACGCGAACGTGCCGGGCGCGTTCGCGGGCTGGTTCCCGCCGGGCGTGTTCTCCTTCCCCGGCGCGGTCACGGCGGTGCGCAACCTGGCCGAGGCGAACGCCGTGGCCTACGACACCGTGCACCGCCACGATCGGCGCGCCCGCGTGGGGCCCGTGCACAACATGGTCGCCTTCACGCCCGCCGACCGCGGCTCGGCCGACGACCGCGCCGGCACCCGCCACGCCGACTACATCTTCAACCGCGTGTATCTGAATGCGGTGGTGCGTGGGTTCGACGACGCGGACGTGGACGGGCGGGTCGACCCCGGCGAGCGTCGCCGCTCGCTGCGCGGGCGGGCCGACTTCATCGGGCTCAACTACTACTTCCGCAGCCGCGTGACGGGCCTCGGCGCTCCGGCGAGCGCGACCATCCCGCTGTTCGACTTCCTGCCCACGAACTTCTACCGCCACGACGAGCGCCCAACGTCGCCGCCCTGCCCCACCCGCTGCACGGAGTTCGGCTGGGAGATCTACCCCGAGGGTCTGCGCCGCTCGCTGCGCACCGCCGGGAGCTACGGGCTGCCGGTCTACGTGACCGAGAACGGCATCGCCGACGCCGACGACGACCAGCATGCCGGCTACCTCACGAGCCACCTGCGCGCGCTGCGGGGCGCGATGCGAGCCCGCGAGGCGCGCGTCAAGGGCTACTTCGCCTGGACGCTCGTGGACAACTTCGAGTGGGCCGCCGGCTACTACCCGCGCTTCGGCTTCTTCTCCTACGACCCGGATACGCTCGCCCGCAGCGAGCGCCCGAGCGCGCGCCTGTTCAGGCGGATCGCGCGCTCGGGCAGGCTGCCGGGCTAGGCGTCCGGATCACCGCCGGCGGCGGCGATGACGAGCCGCGCGAGCTGGTAGTCCCAGCCCTCGTCGTGGCTCGGGAGCTCGGCCTCCGGCAGGTCGCGGTGCACGAGCGTGAGGCGGGTGCCCTCGCCCTCGGGCTCCAGGGTGACCTCGATGGTGCTCGACCCTGGCGGGACGCCCACGGACGGCTCGTCGAAGCCCCAGGTGAACACGAGCCGCGACGGCGGCGTGATCTCCACGAACTCACCGCGCATGTGGAAGAGCTGGTCCCCCCTGCTCTCGCCGGCGCGGTGCGTCTGAAGGCAGACGCCGCCGGGGCGCGGGTCGGTCGTGGCCTCCTCGCAGAGCCAGCGCGTGAGCTTGTCGGCCTCGGTGAAGAAGCCGAACACCGTCTCGGGCCTGGCGTCGATCTGGACCTCCTTGACGATCGGCTCAGTTCCTGTTGCCACTGTCATCTGTCTTTCCCCTCTCTTCTCGTTCTGCCTCTCTGCGCAGCACGTCGAGGCGCTCGTCCCAGAACTGGTCGAGGAACTCGCGCAGACCGGCGAATCCCTGCGGACGCGCTCGGTACAGGCGCCGCGTTCCCTCGCGGCGCTCGGCCACGAGTCCGGCCTCGCGCAGGGTGCGCAGGTGCTGAGAGACCGCGGGACGGGTCACGTCCGCGAAGTGCGCGGCGATCGCGCCCGCGGGCAGCTCCGCGTCGCGCACCAGCCGCAGGATCTCGCGGCGGCGGGGCTCGACGATGGCGTCGATGGCGTGCTGCATGTCCGGCCATTACGTTAGCTGTTACTTACGTAAGTGTCAACTAACTGACTGTTGGGCGATTGCAGCGCTCAGCCAGCGGGCATGAGGGCTCCAGTCAACGACCGGAGGAAATGGCATGTACATCGGAATCGGAACGATCGTTCTCATCCTGATCATCATCCTGCTGATCGCCTTCGTCTTCTGAGCGGGCTCAGCCGGACGAGCCTGGGGTGTACTCGAGCCTGCCGTCCAGGGGCATCGTCGCCGACAGCAGCGGCGAGGGTGCGCCCGGGTCGTCCTGATCGCAGACGAAGGTGAAGTCGAGCACGCCGGCGTCCATCGCCGCGTGCACGCCCTCGACCTTCCACTTGCGATCGATCGTGCGCAGCCGCTCGACCGCGCCGTCCGGCTGCAACGTTCCCACCACGGAGCCGCAGATGCGGCCGTCGTCGGCCTCGGCCGATGCCGTGAACACCACGAGCTGCTCCGCGATCGGCGTTGCGTCGCTGAAGGTCAGCTCCACGCCGTCGATGTCGCCCAGCTCGTAGGAGCGGACGTTCGCGAGCTCGTCCGCGTCGATGCGCAGGTCCTCGCGCAGCGAGGTCATCACGCGATCGAGCGCGAGCTCGGCCACCACGTTCGAGCCGACGTCGGAGTTGCCCCGCTGGAGGAGCCAGAGGCGGTCGCCCATCGTGGCCGCGCCCTCCACGTTCAGCTCGGCGATGTGCTCGCGCAGCAGCTCGTAGACGGGCGCCAGGTCGACCTCGCGGGGATCGCCGCTCAGCGAGCCGTCGGCACCGAGCGCGCAGACGAAGCCGCGGTCGCGCCCCGGGCCGGAGCCGGAGCCGAGCCCGAGCAGCGCCCCGTACGGGTGCTCCTCGAACGGCGGCAGCAGTGTGAGCGCCTCGAGGTCGGGCTTCTCCTTGGCGCGCTCGCGGTCGTCGCCCGGCAGCTCGCCGGAGAGCACGCGCACGAGGTGGCCCGGCTCGCCCGAGGAGACCTCGAAGACGCCGAGGTGGAGCTCGTCGTCGCCGATGACATAGACGAAGTCGCCGCGCCTCACCACGCCGCTGGCAGCGCTCATGTGCGAGGGCCTCCCCTCCTTCGACGGCTCGCGCACCTCCAGGTCGCGGAGCTTGCGCAGCTCGAGCGGGGGCAGGTCCTCGGGTCTTGCGCTCTGGCGATCCACTGCGTGGTGGGTGCCCGCTCGCGCTTCGCTTCAATCAGAGCGTGGCCGACTTCTCTCCCTTCGACCGCCGCGGCTACCGCACCGTCGACGTACGCAGCGGGTACGGAGCCTGGGCGGCCAGCTACGA
>Ga0075420_100000927_pt1 | contig 24191 bp, 19 predicted proteins | sample SoiMetdeltSBSDD4_FD_75296 | JGI IMG/M metagenome (GOLD analysis project Ga0075420, IMG submission 75296) | Bulk soil microbial communities from a Populus tree surrounding site in Tennessee, USA - Soil MetaG P. deltoides SBSDD4 | ecosystem: Environmental > Terrestrial > Soil > Tree plantation...
CCGCCCCCGCCGACTCAGCAGGCGCCGCCGCCACCGCCTCCCCCGACCTGGCCGCCATCCGAGAACGTCGATCGGGACCAGCCCATCTCCGATTCGCCGTGGGCGGCGCCGCCGCGCCCACCCAGCCGCGAGGACTGACCCTGCCCCTGCCCCCATGCGGTTGATCATGAAGTTAGTTTCGGGTTCGACGGCGTGTCGAACGACTAACTTCATGATCAACGCAGAGGGGCTTGCGGCATAGCGGTACCGTCCGGGCCATGCGGCATCTGGGCAGCCTCCTGCTCTCGATGGTCCTGGCGCCGGTGATCTGGATCGCCACGGGCATCGGTCTCAGCAAGTTCGCCGAAGGGCTCACCGCGGATCCCGACTACCTCGCCGCGTTCGTCGGGATGCTCGCCATCGGGATGGCCGGGGCGGGCTACGCCCTGCTGCTGTTGGCCCGGCTGTCCCCGGTCGGGCCGGCGCTCACCGGCTTCGCGTTCTTCGGGCTCACGATGTGGGGGCTGATCGGCCCGACATCGTTCGGCAACACGCTGTCGCGGGACGTCATCGGGGTGGCCAACGCCGGGTACCTGCCGGCCGCCGGCACCGCCGCGCTGCTCGCCGTACCGCTGATCGTGACGGTCTTCAGCCCGCGCCGCTGGCGGCGGTACGACCGCGCCACCTACCCGTCGGTGTACGGGAGCCCTCGGGCCACCCCGCCGACGTACAACCCGCCGCCACCCTATCCACCTGCGTACGACCCCGAGGACACCAAACCTCTCCCGCCCGGCGGCTGAGTGGTCGTTCAGCCGGACAGGCGACGTCGGCCGGCCCGAGCGGCGAAGGAATCCAGTGCGGTCAAAACCTCTGCGGCTCGCCATGCCCGATTCCGTCGCTGATCCGTGAACTCCGTCAGCACCCCGCCGTCGACCAACTGATCGACGTGGCGGTAGATGTTGCCGGACGTGATACCCAGCTCACGTATCAACAACGGCGCGTTGACGACCGGCCGTCGCATCAACAGATCCGCTACCCGCCAAACAGCGGAGTCTCGACGGGCGGTGATGCGTGCGCCCCAACCGGCACGGATCTCCCGTAGTTCGGCGACGAGTTGGCGGCCGTTCGCCAGCGCGTTGAAGGACGCCTGCGAGAGTTGCCGGACCATCGGCGCGGGATCGCCGTCGCGGTACGACCCGAGGGCGTCGAAGTACGCCGCCGTGTCGGTGAGCAGTCCGGCCGACACCGGCACCGTGATGGCGCGAGTCAACCCCTTGTTGCGCAGCATCGAGTGCAGCAGCGCCCGGCCGGTGCGGCCGTTGCCGTCGGTGAAGGGATGGATGGTCTCGAACTGGGCATGAGCTATGGCCGCGTGCATCAGGATGGGTAGGTCATTGCGCGCCATGAAATCGACCAGGTCGTCGATCGCGGGCTCGACGCGCGAGTGATGAGGGGGTACGAAGTCCGCCTCGTGCGGACCGAGACTGCTCCCGCCCACCCAGACCTGCTCCCTCCGCCACCGGCCCGCCTCGGCGGGATCGCTCGCCTCTAGCAATGCCCGGTGCATGGCCAGAACCGCCTCCCCGTCGAGCTTCTCCGCCAGGGCCACGGCCGCCTCCATCGCGCGCGTATTGGCGACGATCTGTGCCGCGTTCCGCCGACTGCTGCTGCCGAGTTCGGCTTCGGCGATGGCCCGAGCGGAGGCGGTGAGATTCTCGATCTGCGAGCTGGCGGCGGACTCGGACCGTAGGAGTACCGCGGCGAAGGGAGCGATCTCGCTGCTCATCTCAGCATCGAAACGGGAGATCTCGTTCGACGCGTCCTCGGCCTCTGCCAGCACGTCGTTGGCCAACACCGGGCGCCTGCGAGCGATCTGCGGCAGGACAGCGGCTCGGTAGGGACCCTGGTGTCGACGCAGCTGGTTGCGCGGAGCCACGCCGCGGCCGAGGCGGCTCACCCACGGCAGCGTCTCGTATCCGAGAGCAGGCCACTCGAGCTCGTCATCTGACGCCATGGCCCAACCTTACTCTCACTTAGCCTATAAGTGATAATAAGACGAGGTAGCGACCGCGGACGTTGGCAGACTGTTCTGCGTGGCGCTACCGATCATCGACCTGGCCGGCCCGCCTGGGGACATCGCGCGGCAGATCGAGTCGGCGTGCCGGGAGAGCGGTTTCTTCTACATCGCCGGGCACCGCGTACCGGCCGAGCTGATCGAGCAACTGGACGCCGCGAGCCGCGAGTTCTTCGCGCTGCCGGACGACGACAAGATGGAGATCGCGATGGCCCGCGGCGGGCCGGCGTGGCGCGGCTACTTCCCGGTCGGCGCCGAGCTGACCTCGGGCCGGCCGGACCTGAAGGAGGGCATCTACTTCGGTACCGAGCTGCCCGACGACGATCCACGGGTCCGCGCCGGCGTACCGCTACACGGGGCGAACCTGTTCCCCCGCCAGGTGCCCGCGCTGCGTGACGCCGTGCTGGCCTACCTGGACGCGGTGACCGAAACAGCACAGGACGTCCTCCGCGGGGTGGCCCGCAGCCTCGACCTCGACGCCGACTACTTCATCACCAGCTACACGGCCGATCCGACGGTGCTGTTCCGCATCTTCCACTATCCACCGTCCACACCGGACAGTGAGGATTGGGGAGTAGGCGAGCACACGGACTACGGCCTGATCACGATCCTGCTGCAGGACGACAACGGCGGGCTGCAGGTGCGTACGCCGGCCGGCTGGGTCGACGCGCCACCGATCCCCGGCACGTTCGTCTGCAACATCGGCGACATGCTCGACCGGATGACCGGCGGCTGGTACCGCTCGACGCCGCACCGGGTCCGCAACACCAGCGGCAACGAGCGGCTCTCGTTCCCGTTCTTCCTCGACCCGGACTTCACCGCCGAGGTACCGCCGCTGCCCGGGCGGGCGGCCACGGGAGCGGGCGGCGAGCGGCGCTGGGACGGGCAGGACCTGCGCGCGTTCACCGGTACGTACGGCGACTACCTGCTGGGCAAGGTCGCCAAGGTCTTCCCGGAGCTAGTCCGCGACGTCCTCTGACCTCGGCCGGCCCAGCTGCCGCAGCACCACACTGACCACCAGGCCGACCACGATCGCGACGGCCGACAGCAAGTTGATCTGCCACCTCGGCGCAGCGCTGGCCGCCAGCCAGGTCGCCAGGATCGTCATCAGGCTGACCGCGAGCGCGGTGCCGGCGACTCCACCGCGCCGGCCGAACACGCTCACCCCGCCGAGCAGCGCCGCACCGACGGCGAAGACGATGTCCGGGCCGCCGAGGAGCAGGGCCGCCCCGACGAACCGGGCGTACAGCGCTCCGCCGAGCGCGGCGAGGGCCGAGGAGCCGGCCAGGCCGACCACGGCCGCCACCACCCCGGGGCCGGACAAGGCCTGGCGCACCGCGGGGATCAGCCAGAGCGCGCCGCCACCCAGCGAGATCACCAGGAACCCGACCAGACACAGGTTGACGATCAGGTCGCTCAGCGGCCGCTCCCGCAGGGCGATGGGTAGCGGACCGACGATCGCCAGGCCTACCGCGGACACCGCGGCGGCCAGCCCGAGGGTCAGCGCCCACGCCGGTACCGACGTCAGCCCGGCGAACACCCCGACAATCGCTCCGACGACGAGCGCGCCGGCCACGATGAGCAGGACCGCCAGCGGGTACGACCAGTCGTGGTTCGCCAGCTCGAACCCCAGCGCACCGCTGAACCCGGCGATCGCGGCCACCGCGAGGTTCGGCGTGCCCGTCCGCAGGGACAGCGCGAACCCGGTCGCCATGAGACCGAGCGCCGCGATCTGGTCGATGACCAGACTTCGCGTGAGTATTCCGGACACGTCCAACGCCGCGGTCACCGCTACGGCGATCGTGGCGACGAGCAGGATCGCCTCCCAGGCGAACTGCCCGATCAGTCCCGCCGGCCGCCAACTATCCACAGTAGAGTCCCGAGAAGCCACGATGCGATCGTAGCGGGCATCGACGGTCCTGGCTGCCCTCTCGGGGGACCGCGCGGCGAACGGTGTACCGGCACAATCAAGCGCCATGAAGAGACGGGTCATCGGCCTGCTGCTCGTGCTTCCCGCATTCGTGGCGCTTCTGGTCAGCTACGTGGTGCCGACGTACCGGACGGTGCGGATGAGCACCCAGCGGTTCAACCTGATTACCCCGGCACACGACGTCGGGCTGGACAACTACCGCCAGATCGGTGCCGAGGCCGCCCAATCGCTCGGGTACGCCGCCCGGCTCGCGATACTGCCGCTGCTGATCGTCCTCGTGGTGGCGCCGGCGCTGGCCTATGCCGCGTACCGCACCGGTCGGATCGGCCGCCGGGTCGTGCGACTGGCGTTCGTCGTACCCATGGCGTGTTGCGCTCCCACGGTCCTGGCCGCCGCGTGGCTGGCCGACGGTCGCCTCGAGTTCCGCGGCGTGGGTGCCGCGATGTGGTTGACCACCGTCGGGCTCGTCTGCGGCGTGGCGGTGACCGTGTACCTGGCGGCGGTACGCCGGTGGTCAACCGTGCTGGCGGTGGGCGGGCTGCTCGGGCTGACCACGCTGGCGGTCGCCGTCCAAGCGCTCGCCTTCCCCTGGCTGCTGGGCCTCGGTCGCGGAACGGGAACCGTGACGACGCCGGCCGCGCTCGCGTTCGACCTGGGGTTCCGCCGGTTCTCGTTCGGCCTCGCCAGCGTGTTGATGACGATCCTGCTCGCGACGCTGGCGGTGCTCGGTCTCGCCGCGATGGCCATCGTCCTGTTCACGAGGCTCCGGCTCGAGGTGCTGCCGGCACCTGTCGACGAGCCGGCCGGTTGGACTCCGGGCCGCGTCACCGCGGCCTTCATCGGCGGCGCCGGGCTGCTCGTGGTCCTGACCGTCACCGCGTACGGGTTGTGGCCGCTCTTCGCCCACCTCGGCACGTCTACTGTGGAGGCAGATGTCGTCGTGAACACCTGGCTGCCGCCACTGGTGTCCACAGTGGTCGGTGTGACGTTGGCAGCCGCGGCGGGGTTCGGGATCGGCGGGTTGCGTCCGCTCGGGCGGTGGAGCGAGGCGCTGCTGCTGCCGTTCGCGCCGTGGCTGTTCGTGGGCCTCGGACCGCTGGCCCTCGCCAACTACGATTCCGCGCGACTCGGCGGCCGGCTGGACACCTTTGCCGTACTCGTGCCACCCACCTGGCTGGCGATCCCCGCACTGGTCGTCTTCGCCGTGTTGGCCCGCGGCCTCGTGGCCTCCCCCGGCGGGTTCCGGCGGGCGGCGTTGCCGATGGTCGCAATCGTGGGCGCGGCCACCTGGCTGGTACAGGTGCAGGAGCTGGCGTGGGCCCTGCTCGCGGCGTCCAAGGACCACCGCAACGGCGCGTACGTGTTGCTGAACCAGTTGAACACCTACGGAAGGTCCGAGATCGAAACCGGTGTGGCGCTACCGGGCGCCGCCATCGTGCTGTTCGCGGCGGGGCTCGCGATCGCGCAGCTGTTCTACCTCGACCGGGTCGTTATACGGACCGGGCGAGGAACTCCTCCCACGTGACCTTGCCCACGGCGCGATCCGGGGCGAGGACAGCGCCCTCGCGCACGGCTCGCGCGGCCCGCCCCGGCAGCCGTACCGAGAGGATCGGCCGGCGGCGACCGGTGGCCCGCAGGTACGCGCGCATCAGCTCGGCCACGGAGTACACCCGGGGTCCGGCCAGATCGGGTACGAGGCCCGCCGGCTGCCCCAGCGCCAGCTCGACGAGCCGGGCCGCGACCTCGTCGGTGTCCACCGGTTGGAACGCCGACCGGGACGGCAGCGGTATCACGGGCAGCTTCGCCAGCTGCCTCGCGACGGTCAGCACGAGGTCGTGGAACTGTGTCGCGCGCAACGTCGTCCACGGCAACCCGGACTCCTCGACGACCCGCTCCGACGCGAACTTGGAGCCGAAGTACCCGAACATCGCCCGGTCGACCGCGCTGGCCATCGGCATCCGGTCGGCGCCGACGACCGAGATGTACACCAGATGCGGCGTCCGCCCCCGCAATGCCGCCTGGACGAGGTTCCGCGTCAGCGCGTCGTCGCCCTTGCTGCTGCCCGCGCAGTGCACGATGGTTCCGACGCCGTCGACGGCGGCCTCGACGCCTGCACCGGTCGCCAGGTCGCCAGCGAGGTACTGCACGCCCTCTTCGTCGGCCCGGGTGTGCCGGGCGAGGACCCGGACGGTACGACCGGCCTCGACCAGGCGCGGCACGAGCCGCCTGCCGAGGGTACCGGTACCGCCGGTGACCAAGATGGGCATTGTCATGATTGGCTCTCCTTCGTCGCATCCGACGCTTTTCGCCGCACGTCAACTGGACGGACCACGGTCGTCGTATGTGACACTCCCCATTGTCTGCCTGGGTACCCACCGGTAACCGATGCGCCGTGAAGCGCGGCGTAGGCTGACCGACTATCGTCGCGGTGCCGATCTCATAGCGATCGGTTACCCGACGACAGTGTGTTCGAACCCGGAGCGCGAGCGGAGAACAGGCGTGACGATCCCGTACCCCAGCAACCAGAGCAGGCAGAACCTCGGCACGGTGAAGCCCCCGTCCGGCGCTCAGCGGCCGCGGCTGACGTTCCTGGGTACGGGGTACCTCGGTGCCACCTACGCGATCTGCTTCGCGGAGCTGGGGTACGAGGTGCTCGGCGTCGACGTCGACGGCCCCAAGATCGAAAAGCTCGCGAACGGCACGGTGCCCTTCCACGAGCCGGGCCTGGACGAGCTGCTGCACAAGAACCTGGCCACCGGCCGGCTGCGCTTCACGACCGACTTCGCCGAGGCGGCCGAGTTCGGCGATGTCCACTTCATCTGCGTCGGTACGCCCCAGCGTCCCGACGGGATGGCCGCCGACCTCTCCTATGTGGAGGCGTCGGTGGCGATGCTCACCCCGCACGTGGCGCGCCGGGCGCTGATCGTCGGCAAGTCCACAGTGCCGGTCGGTACCGCCGAGTGGGTCGAGCAGCTCGTGCTCAAGCACGCGCCGGAGGACGCGCAGCTCGAGGTGGCGTGGAGCCCCGAGTTCCTGCAGGAGGGCTACGCGGTCGAGGACGTCCTGCGGCCCAACCGGGTGATCTTCGGGGTCAAGTCGGAGTGGGCCTGCGACATGCTCTACTCCGTCCACAAGGGAGTGTTCGACCTGGCCGCCACGGAGGACCGCGAGGTGCCGGTGGTCATCACGGACTTCGCGACCGCCGAGCTGGTGAAGGTCGCCGCGAACTCGTTCCTGGCTACGAAGATCTCCTTCATCAACGCGATGGCCGAGGTCTGTGAGGCCGCCGGCGCCGACGTCACCCAGCTGGCCAAGGCGATCGGGTACGACTCCCGGATCGGCAACAAGTTCCTCCGCGCCGGCGTCGGCTTCGGTGGCGGATGCCTGCCCAAGGACATCCGGGCGTTCCAGGCGCGGGCGCAGGAGCTGGGCGTCGGCGAGGCGCTGCGGTTCCTGCACGAGGTCGACCTCATCAACCAGCGGCGCCGGCAGCGCGTGGTGCAACTGGCCACCGAACTGCTGGGCCGGGCGAACGGGCCGAACGGGCCCGACCTGTCGGGCGTGAAGGTGACCGTGCTCGGCGCCACGTTCAAGCCGAACTCCGACGACGTACGGGACTCGCCGGCCCTATCCGTCGTACGCAGGCTGGCGCGGACCGGTGCCCAGGTGACCGTGTACGACCCCGAGGGCGGGGAGAACGCGCAGCGCGAAGCGCCCGAGGCGACGTACGCCCGGACGCTCACCGAGGCGGTGGCCGGCGCGGACCTGGTCTGCGTACTCACCGAGTGGGAGGAGTTCCGCAACGCCGACCCGCACGCGCTCGGGGCACTCGTCGCCGGCAAGCGGGTAATCGACGGGCGCAACTGCCTCGATCCGACGGTCTGGGTACGCGCAGGTTGGGAGTACCGCGGGATGGGTCGACCCGTCGCCGACTGACCTCCACCCTCCACTGGGGACTGTTCAAACGCGACAAAACTGGGCATGCTTCGGGTGTGTACCAGTGCACGCGGTGCGGCTACCCGGCGGACCCGACCTCGGGCTGCCCGAACTGCGGTGAGCCGCCGCCGCCACTGGCGGTAGAGATCGAACGGCTCAACCGCGAGATCGCCGAGATGAGCGCGCGGGACCTCTCGATCCAGCGCGAGCGGGCCAACCTCTCGGCCACCATGCAGGCCGCGCTCCACCAGCGCAGCTTGTTGGTCGGTGCGCAGTCCGAGCGGATGCGGCGGATGCCGAAGCAGCGCACGGTCCCGTTCCGGCGCAAGGCACAGCCGTCCGGACCACCGCCGCCGCCTCTCCCCGTGGCCGAAGACATCCCTCAGGCCGAGCCGGAAGCCGGGCTACGACCCGAGGCGTCCTCGCGTTCGGTACAGAACATCCTGCTGACGCTCGGCGGTCTGCTGATCGGCCTCGCCGCGGCGGTGTTCATCGCGGTCGCGACGACGTTCCTGGACGAGACCGCCCGCGCGGCGATCCTCGTACTGGCGACGGTCCTCGTGCTGTTCGTCCCGCCGTTCCTGCTCCGCGGTGAGCTGACCTCGACGGCGGAGACGCTGACCACGGTCGGACTGGTCATGGTGCCGCTGGCCGGGTACGCGTTCTGGAACATCGATCCGATCCGGAACATCTTCGACCCGCCCGGTACGACGTTCACCGGCCTGATCCTCGCCGGTACCGCCGCCGTCGCGGCTGCCTACCGCACGATGACCGGATTGACCGCGCCGCGGTACGTGGCCGTGGGAGCCCTGCAACCCGTCGTACCGCTGCTGGCGTACCCGTGGATCGTCAGCCCGGCCGGCTGGGCGCTGGTGCTCGCCGCGGTGGCCGCGCTGGACCTGGCCCTCGAGTTCGGTCTGAGCCGTAGCACGCTCCCGACCGCGCGGTGGCTGCGCGAGGTGGTCTGGGTGCTGCACGGCGCCGCGATCGGCGCGGCGCTGGTGTACTCGGTCGTCGCCCTGGCCGACGCCAAGACGCTGTCGTCCGCGGCGCTCGCGGCGGCGACGCTGGTCGGCTCGGCGACGATCGGGTTGGTGGGCGCGCTGACGCTGCGCCAGCGACCACTGCCCGATGTCGCCGCGGGCGTGATGACGCTCGCGCTGATCGGCTCGGCCTCGCGGGTGGCGACGGTGGCGCTGCCGGGCCGGGCGCTCGTCCTGATCGCCGGCGCGGTAGCGGTGGCCGGCCTCGTCGTCCGCGCGCTGCCGGATACCGCGCGGCGCGGGCCGCAGTACGCGGCGTCCGGCGCGCTGGGGGTGGTCGGGGTCGTGGTGGCGGGAGCTGCTCTGCGCGCCGCAGCCGCCCCGATCCGGGCCGTCCTGCCGGTGTGGCACGCGGACCTCGGGGCGTACGCCGCTCGGCTCGCCGACGCGGTGCAGCCCGCCGGGTGGCAGATCGTCGCGGCGGCCGCGTTGCTGACGGTCGCCGCCGCGCTCGCGGTACCGGAGCATCTGGCGCGCGAGGCGACGGTCGCCGGCGTGGCGGTGACGGCCCTGGCCGCACCCGCGTCGCTCGGACTGGCGTGGGGCACGACCCCGTGGGTGCTGCTCCTGGCGGCGGTCGGTATCGGCGCCGCCGGGCTGGGTGCGCCCACCGACCAGGCGGCGCGGGTCCACGTCGGGGCAGCTCTCGTCGTTGGGCTCGCTGCGGCGGCCACGAGCCTCGCGCGGCCGGACCTGACCGCCGGTGTACTCACCGGCCTGGCGTTCGCCGGCGGCGTCATCGGCACCGCACCGCGCTGGTGGCCGCCAGCGGACGCAGCGAAGCGAATCACCGCCGATGCCGCGCTCGGTGGAGCGGCCGCGGCCCTGCCCGGTGCGGCGGCCACGTCGGTGGTGGCGTGGGTGCCGGGCGCGAGCGCGGTCGCGATACTGGGCGCGAGCTTCCTCGCGGTCGCCGGGTCGCTGAGCGCCGCCGCCATGATCACGGTTGGGCAGCGGCGGACGAGTGCGCCCCTCGCCGCCGGCGGAACCGCGGGCGCCTTAGCCGTGACCATCGCGTCCTTCGGTGCCGAAGGCGCGACCGTGTTCGATGCGCTGGTGGCGCTATCCCTGCTGGTCGGAGCGCTGCTGTTGTGGTTCGCCCCGGCCATGGACGCCGGCCGGACCTCCCGCCGGTTCGACGGCAGTGATGTGGCCGCCGCGGCGGTCACGGCCGGCACGATCGGGGCGCTGACCCGAGTCACCAGTCTCCTGGTGCCCGATATCGGCCTGGCGATGCCCGCCGCCCTCGTCCTCGCGGTCGCCCTCGGCGTGCGGCTGGTGCCCGAGCAGTCGCGACGCGGGCCGGTGCTCGGTTGTGCGGTGGCCGGTGGGTTCGTCGGCGTCTTGGCCGCCTACGCCGCCGCCTTCGGCGCGCTGCGGGTGCTGCTGGCTACGAGCCCGACCTGGCACGCCGACCTCGATGCGTGGCCGGCCACGGTCGCCGCGGGGCGGCTGTTCGGTGGCCAACCGCCGCTGGCCCTCGTGCTGCTGGCGTTCGCCGCCATGGCCGTGCTGCCGAAGGCGAGCCGGGTGGTGGTCGTACCGATCGCGCTCGGGTTGGCCGTGGCCGGGGCGCCGGCCGCGTTCGGGCTGCTCTGGTGGACGCCCGTTCCGTTGGGCCTGCTCGGAGCCGGTGCGTTCGGGGTCGCCGCCGTGGCGACGGCCGTGCCGCGGGCCGGTATCACCCGAGCCGCGGTGGCGGCCGTGCTCGCGGGCTTCGCGGTCGGTGCCGGCCTCGTGGACGAGTGGGCCACCGCGGGCGCGCTGCTCGGCGTGACCGCCATCGCGATCCTGGTCGCCACGTTCGCCCGCCTCGCGAGCGCGATCCGGCTGAACGACCCGCCGGAGTCGGTCTCGCACCTGGTTCCCGTCGGAGGTGTCGCGGTCGCCGGCGCGTTGCTGGCGTTGCCCGGTGCCATCGCGTCCCTCGCCGCGGCGACCGGCCGACCGGCCGACATCGCGCTGCCCGCCGCGTTCGCCGCGACGAGCATCGGCCTAGCCGTGATCGCCGCCGCGCGCCGGTTCACCGGCGACTACCTCACCTACGCGACGATCGGCATCGCGGCCGCCGCGACGACAATCGCGCTGGTCGCGTGGCCGCTGGGACAACCCCTCGGGGGGTACGCCGCCGCGGCCGCCCTGCTCGGTGTGCTCGCCGAACTGCATCGATCGGGTACGGTCCCGCCCCGCGAGCCGGGTGGCGTCCTGACGCCGGGCCTGTTGGCCGCCGCCGGTGTGCCGACGATTCTCGCGATCGTCAGCATCGGTCCGCCGCTGTTCGCCGCGCTGACGATGCCCCACCAGACCCTGCGGCACATCTGGCAAGGGCCCGAGGCAGCCGGGATCGACTGGACGGGCCGCTCGTTCGGGGACGGGTCGAGCGTGCTCACCGCGCTGGTCCTGACGCTGGCGTTCGCGCTCGTCGCGGTCGCCGGAGGGGCGCGGGCGTACGTACTCCCCGTCGTGCTGCCCGGGTTGGCGATCACCTTGCTGATCGCGCCGTACGGGCTGCATCTGCCGTGGCCGGCCGGCACCCTCGCGGCGCTGGGCGTCTACACGATCTCGATGCTCGGCGTGGCGCTCAGCCCGCCCCCGCCGGCCACGATCGCCTCGCGGGCCCTACGGGCGACCCGGGGCATCGTGTTCGGCATCGGCCTCGCGGCCGGTGGCGCGGGACTGGCCGGCAGCCTCGCGACCCGGTCGACGACGCTCTTCACGCTCGGCGGTTCGGCGGTCGTCGGCGCTACGGCCGCGCTGCGCGGTACCACGCGCACGGCCCGCATCCTCGGCTGGGCCGCCGCCTCGATCTCGGCGTACTTCTTCGCGTACGTCAGCGGCCTGGCCATCGGCCTGCCCTCGCACTGGTCGGCGTTCGGGGTGCTGGCGGTCGCCGCTACCGTCCTCGTGGTAGCGGCTACCCTGCCGCGCCTGGCCACCGCCGAAGCCCGGGGCGAGGCGAGCGTACTGGAGTGGAGCGGGTACGCCGGCGCGCTGCTCGCCCTCGCGCTGGCCGCCCGTTCGACGCCGCACCTGGCCGCTCTGCTCGCGGCGTGGGGCGCGGTCCTCGGTGTCGCCGCGGTCCGCCAGGGTCGATCGGTCGGGCAGCGGCGCACGCTGCTGTGGGCGGCGGCCGGCTTCGAGGTGGCCGCCTGGTGGCTGCTGGCGAGCACCGCCGAGATCGCGCTGCCCGAGGCGTACACGCTGCCGTTCGCCGGCCTGGCGCTGATCGTCGGCGTGATCGAGCTGCGGCTGCATCCGGAGCTGGGTAGCTGGGCGGCGTACGGGCCGGCGCTCGTCGCGGCGTTCGTACCGACGCTGGCGATCGTCCTCGTCACCGACTCCGACCCGACTCGGCGCGTCGTCCTATTGCTGGCCGCGGCCGGCACGCTGATCGCCGGCTCGATGCGCCGACAGCAGGCACCGGTTTGGGTGGGCGGTGTGGTGACCACGATCGCCGCCGTCCACGAGCTGTTCCTGGCGAGCGTGTGGCTCGTCCTGATCCCCGTCGGGGTACTGCTGCTCATCCTCGGTGCCAGCAACGAGAAGCGGCGCCGCAAGGTCCGCGCCACGCTGACGCGCCTGCGCTAGCTCCACCCCCTCTCCGTCGATCAAGGACTAGTTAACGTGGTTTGATCTCCAAACCATGTTGACTTCTCCTTGATCGACGCGTCTTTGGCCGCCACTCGCGCAGCGAGGGCGGCCATGGACTCAGCGACGCGGGCGCGGAGCGCCGCGTCGCTGACGGCCAGGATGCGGATGGCTAGGAGGCCGGCGTTGCGGGCTCCGCCGATGGACACGGTCGCCACCGGTACGCCGGCCGGCATCTGCACGATCGACAGCAACGAGTCCATGCCGTCGAGGTGGCGCAGCGGCACCGGTACCCCGATCACCGGCAGCGGCGTCGCGGACGCGACCATGCCCGGCAGGTGGGCCGCCCCGCCGGCACCCGCGATGATCACGCGGAGCCCACGGTCGGCCGCGGTCCGCGCGTAGTCGAGCATCACGTCCGGTGTGCGGTGGGCGGACACGACCCGCACCTCGTACGCGACTCCGAACTCGCCGAGCGCCTCGGCCGCCGCCTGCATCGTCGGCCAGTCCGAGTCGCTTCCCATGATCACGCCGACCGTCATCTCACTCGCCTTCCCGCAGCCAACGAGCCGCGCGCACGGCCCGCTCCCGGACCTCAGCCGGATCGTCCCCCAACACCGTCACGTGGCCGATCTTCCGGCCGGGGCGTACCCGCTTGCCGTACAGGTGGACCTTGGCCCCCGGATCAGCGGCGAACAGGTGGTGTACCCGCTCGTCGATGGGCAACCCGCCGTCCGGCCCGCCGAGGACGTTCGCCATCACCACGGCCGGCGCCGTCACCGACGTCTCGCCGAGCGGGTAGTCCAGGACGGCCCGCAGATGCTGCTCGAACTGCGATGTCCTGGCTCCCTCGATCGTCCAGTGCCCGGAGTTGTGCGGGCGCATGGCGAGCTCGTTGACGATCAGCTGGTCCGACTCGAACAGCTCCACCGCGAGCAGGCCTACGACGTCGAGCCCGATGACCAACTCGATGGCCAGCCGCTGTGCCATGAGCGCCAGGGCGGGGTCGAGGTCCGGTGCCGGGGCCAGTACCTCGGTGCAGATGCCGTCGCGCTGGACGGTCTCGACGACCGGGTACGCCGCCACCTGGCCGAACGGCGAGCGGGCCACCTGTACCGCCAGCTCCCGGCGCATGACCACCCGTTCCTCGACGATCAGCGGCGTACCGCTGTCCACAAGGGACTTCGCGTCGTCCAGTGTGGACACCAGCCAGACGCCGCGGCCGTCGTACCCACCCCGCACCGCCTTGAGCACGACCGGCCACGAGGTGCGTTCGGCGAATGCGGTGATGTCCTCCACAGTGGACACCGGAGCCCAGGCCGGCACCGGGACCCCCAATGCGGACAGGCGTTCCCGCATCGCCTGCTTGTCCTGGGCGTACCGCAGCGCGGCGGCGGAGGGGTGGACGACCACCCCGCCGGCGGCGAGTGCCTCGATGTGCTCGGCCGGTACGTGCTCGTGGTCGAACGTCACCACGTCGCAGCCCTTGGCGAACGTCCGCAACGCGTCGAGATCGGCGTGATGGCCGATCTGCACGTCCGGTGTGACCAACGCGGCACCATCGTCGGGCGCGGTGGCGAGCACGCGCAGCGACTGGCCGAGCGCGATCGCCGCCTGGTGCGTCATGCGGGCGAGCTGCCCGCCGCCCACCATCCCGACGACCGGCAGGCCCGTTCTGGTATCCATCGGCGGCCAGCCTAAGCCGCTGGTCCCGACATGCCACAATGCTATGTCATGGCTCGCCCGCTCAACGCCACCGCCGCGTCGCTGCTCGGCTTCCTGCACGACGGTCCACTGACCGGTTGGGACCTCGTCGTGATCGCGCAGCAGCGGATCGGCGACTTCTGGTCGCTGACCCAGAGCCAGGTCTACCGCGAGCTGACCACGATGGCCGCAGCCGGTCTCGTCGAGGCGCACCCGCGGGGCCGGCGGGACCGGCAGCCGTACGCGATCACCGACGCCGGCCGAACCGCGTTCACCGAATGGGTCAGCCGGCCACCGGGACCGGAGACCATCCGCTTCCCGCTGCTGCTGACCGTCCTCTTTGGACGGCATCAGCCACCCGACCGGCTGGCCGAGGTTCTCGCGGCACACCGGGCGGCGCATGCCGAACGGCTCGCGAGCTACGAGGAGACGCGGGCCGGCCTGCCGCCCGAGGCCGCCGACGCCGAGCCCTTCGCGGTCGCCGCGCTCGACTTCGGTTTGGCGTACGAGCGGGCGGTCCTAGCCTGGTTCGACGCCTTGCCCCGAGGCCTGACGTCGCCGAGCTGACGGACCACCACGATCGGCGTACGCTCGCCGCCCTGGCCGAACGGATCGTCCAGGCAGAGCCGCGCCAGGAGATCCGGGGCAATGGCGGTGCCGGCCCGGCCGAGCACGGTCTCGCCGCTCATGATGGCGCAGCCGGCGAGTGTGGCGTACGCCTCGGCGGGCAGCGCGCCGCGCAGCGCGGCCAGCACGGCCGCGGCGACCCGGTCCGGCTCGACCGGCGGCGGCGTGACGGCCACCGGGCCGGGGGCGACCGCGTCCGGCCGCGGCTCGCGTACCGCTCGGATCAGCGGATCCGTGCGTCCACAGAGGACCGACGCGAGCAGCCGGACCGGACCACCGACCTCGAGCGCGACCTGCATCGCCCATGGCGTCGACGGTCCGCTCCGCCGGCCGGCGAGCCGGCTCAGCAGCCGGGCGTACCGACTGGGACGGATGTCCCACACCTCGCGGGCCCGACCCTGCGCCACCGCCACCGCGCGCCCGGCCAGCAGGACGTACCACTGGCCACGGGGCTTGCCGGCGGGGGCGGTGACGTGCTCGGCGACGTACCAGGCCACCTTCTCCGGAATCCGATCGCCGGCCACCAGTACCTCGGTCCGGATCGGATGCCGTGCCCAGCCCGCGACCGGCGCCGGCCTGTCGGGCGCGGTGGGCGTGGCGCCCTGGGCCGGCGCCACGATCGTGCGCAACCAACGCTCCACTGTGTACCGGCGGAAGACCGCTGGCGCGTCGACCCGCCGGCCCGCGGCCAGTGCGTCGAGCTGGGCCAGCCCGACCCGGCCATCCGGCAGCCGCGGGTCGAGGAGGGTCGCGGCCAACCCGGTACGCAGGTGCCGCAGCAGTTCCGGCAGTGGCAGCTCGTCGGTCCCGGTCGGAATGCTCGCCGCCGGGAGTGTCCGGTGGACGAGTGCCGTCAGTTCCGCGCGGAGCACCTCGCCGCCGTTGTTCACGTGCCGAAGCGGGAACCGCAGCGCCACCCCGAACCGGCTGGCGGCCCGGTCGGCGAGCCGCGAAAGGTACGAGGACGGACCGGTCGACCCGGCCGTATCGATCAGCGCATCGACCTCGCCCGCCACGAGCCGCGCGGTCGCCCACAGCAGGTAGCCGGTCAGGTCCGGTACCGGTTCGCCGACGTCGGCCAGAAACGCGTCGAGGTCCATCTCGTCGGCGAAGAACGGCAGCGCTCTGTGCCGCGCCGCGCCCTGCGAGAGCGACGCGAGAAGCGTGGCGTACTCACTGGACACTGTGGACACCGCGGGGAACGTCGTCGAGTAGACGGGCAGTGGGCGGGGCCGGTCCGGCCGCGCGAGTGCCGCGCCGAGCGCGGCCGCACCGGCCACTCCCGCGCCGAGTCGTACCCCGACCCGCCCGGTCATCGCCGCCCAGCGCAACGCGAGCTGGGCGGAGGCGGGTTCGCCGGCCGCCTTCACCTGCTGGGTGCGGATGCCAGCGCGGGTCACCTCGACCACCTGGTGCGGCAACACCCGGCGGATGCCGGCGAAGAACGTCGCCTCGGTGTCGTCACAGGCACCCGTGGCGAGGAACCGTTCCACCACGGCCCAGTCGGGTTCGACCGGTACGCCGGCGGCGTGCAGCGCCATCGGCTCCGACGCGGCGAGCACCTGCCCCCGCGGCCCGGTGGCGTAGTACAGCGGCGGCCCGTCCCCGTTGCGCGCCAGCACCAGCGAAGCGCCGCGCGTCGAGTCGGCCGTGGCCAGGATCAGCGCATACGGCTCGTCCCCGACTACCAGCCCGACGGGACCGAGTTGGCGGTACCGGGCCACGAGCGCCGTGGGCTCGGCGATGCCGTCGACCACGAGTGCGATGGAGCCGATGACCGGCACGCTCGGGATCGCGGCGCGCGACAGCAGAGCCGCTCCTCCGGTTCGGTGGGTGACCGCGTCCGCACCCCGTGCCGCGAGCGCCTCGGACATGGCCGTCAGAGTCCGCGGGTCGGGAGTGCCGGCGTCGAGCGTCGCCGCAATGCCAGGCATCGGCCGATGCTATGAGAATTGTCCGATTAGCGAGGAGTGTTCTCGAGAACTGTCGTCAAGTCGACTGTGGACGTCACCGGGCGATCGCAGACGAAGCCACGGCACACGTACGCCGTCGCCCGGCCGTCGACCCGCGGCCGGTCGGCCAGCAGCGGTACACCAGCCTGATCCGGATCACCGGCGACTATCACCGCCCCGGGCGGCGCCAGCCGCCAAGCCACCTCACGGAGATCGCCCGCGCCATCGCCGACGATCGCGATCTCGTACGGGCCGGACAGCAGCGCCTCGCCCACCGCCGCCGCGTACCCGGTGAACCGGGCGTGCTTGGCCACCAGCGGTGCCACGGTCGCCAGCGCCCGCTGGGCCGCGTCGCGGTACCGGGTCTGCCCGATGAGCGCGCCGTACGCCGTCAGCGCCGCCGCGGTCGCCGACAGCCCGGACGGCGTCGCGTTGTCGGTCGGGTCGGCCGGTCGGGTGACCAGCTGCTCGGCGTCGTCCGCGGTGTCGAAGAATCCGCCCGTACCAGTGCCGAACCGGTCCAGCGCGACATCGAGCAGCTCCCCGGCCAACGAAAGCCACCGCCCGTCGCCGGTCAGCTGGTGTACCGCGCAGAACGCCTCGGCAACACAGCCGTAGTCCTCCAGAACCCCGGAAGGCTCCCCCACCGCGCCGTCCCGCGACACCCGGCGGAGCCGACCGTCCACAACGTGCAGTTCGGCGAGCAGCGTCGCCGCCGCGAGCGCCGCCGACCCGTCGGAGCCGGTCAGCGCCGCGTACTCGGCCAGCGCTGTCACGGCCAGCCCGTTCCACGCCGCGACGACCTTGTCGTCCCGCGCCGGCTGGGGCCGCGTCGTCCGCGCCGCCAGCAGTCGCGCCCGTACGTCCTGCCACCGGTCCACCAGCGCGGGATCGGTGGAGTCGATGTCCCGGGCCAGCTGCAGCACGCTCGAACCGTGCTCGAACGTGCCCGCCTCCGTCACCCCGAAGAGGTCGGCGGCCCAGGCACCGTCTTCGTCGCCGAGCACCTCACGTAGCTGAGCCGACGTCCACACGTACGTCGCACCCTCGACGCCACCGGTGTCCGCGTCGAGCGCCGACGCGAAGCCGCCCTCCACAGTGGACAGATCGCGGCTCAGGAACGCGGCGGTCTCGTCTGCCACGCGGCGGGCGAACGCATCGCCGGTCAGCCGCCACAGCTGGGTGTACACGCGTAGCAGGAGCGCGTTGTCGTACAACATCTTCTCGAAGTGCGGCACGGTCCAGTGACCGTCCACACTGTACCGGGCGAAGCCGCCGGCGAGCTGGTCGTAGATGCCGCCGCGGGCCATCGCCTCGCAGGTGTGGCGTACCAGCTCGAGGGACCGCTCGTCGCCCGTGCGCTGGTGGTGCCGCAGCAGGTACAGCAGGTTCATGTGCGGTGGGAATTTGGGGGCGTCGCCGAACCCGCCGTTCGTTTCGTCGTACTCCCCCGCCAATGTCGCCGCGGCGGCGTCGAGGCTCTCCGCGGTCAGCGATCCGCGCGGGCCGGAGGTGGCCTGGACGCCCGCGATGGCCTCGACCAACGCGGCGCCTTGGCGCAGGACCTCCTCGCGGTTGCCCTGCCAGGCCCGCGACACCGCCTGGACGAGCGCGGCGAACTGCGACCGCGGGAAGTACGTGCCGCAGTAGAACGGCTGCCCGTCCGGCGTGGCGAAGACCGTCATCGGCCAACCGCCCTGCCCGGTCATCGCCTGAGTCGCGGCCATGTAGACCGCGTCGACGTCGGGACGCTCCTCACGGTCCACCTTGATCGGCACGACGAGGTCGTTCACCAGCCGGGCCACCGCCCCGTTCTCGAACGACTCGTGCGCCATGACGTGGCACCAGTGGCAGGCGGCGTACCCGACCGAGATGAGGACGGGCACGTCCCGCCGGCGTGCCTCCTCGAACGCCTCGGCGGTCCACGGCCACCAATCGACCGGATTGTCCGCGTGCTGCTGGAGGTAGGGCGAGGTCGCGTCACCGAGCCGGTTCACGCGCCCAGCCTCCCACACCGACTCCGTGTGCCATTCCGGAGCCAAGGTGGACTTGTGCCGGTGCCATTTTGGTGCCAAACTTGGTGCCATGGACCTCACCCGACACGTGGAACGGCTCCGGCGGGAGCTGGCGGTTGTCGCGGCCGCCGGCGGCGAGGAGGCCGAGGCGCTGGCCGAGCGCCTGACCGCCCCGCTCGAGTCGGCGATGCGGCTGACCTTGCTGGATGCGCTCTCGGCGGCCGCCGCCGAGATAACCCGCGACCTGGCCCCGGGCTCGGTCCACCTGCGGTTGCAGGGGCAGGACCCCGACTTTGTGGTGATGCTCTCGCCCGGCCAGCCGGGTGAGGACGTGCCACCGGTCGCCCCGGCGCCGACCGACGACGCCGCCTCCGCCGACCGGGGTGGCATGACACGGATCAACCTGCGGATCACGGACGACCTCAAGTCCCGGATCGAAGAAGCCGCCAACCGCGAGGGGCTGTCGATCAACGCCTGGCTGGTCCGGGCGGCGACGGGGGCCCTCGAGCCGGGCCGAACAGCCCGTCGCAGGTCAGACACTGGCCAGCGCTACTCGGGCTGGGTCCGCTAGCGAGACAGGGGAATCATCATGCCAACCTTCGAGACCACCGGGCCGGTGTCCGCCACGATCAGCATTCTGGTCGGCGACGTCCGGATCAGCGCCGCCGACCGCACCGACGCCGTCGTGGTGGTGCGCCCGGACAACCCCTCCAACAAGGCCGACGTGCGGGTCGCCGAGCAGACCCGGATCGAGTACGCCGATGGCCGGCTGCTGGTCAAGACACCCAAGAACCTCGGCTCGTGGTTCGGCCGGACCGGCTCGATCGAGGTCGTACTCGAGGTGCCGTCGGGTTCGCAGGTGCGGGTCGACACCGGCATGGGTGACGTGCTCGCCGACGGTCGGCTCGGCGATTGCGACCTCAAGACGGGGTACGGCGACATCCGCGTCGAGCGGACGGGCGCGCTGCGGCTGAATACCAGCGCCGGCGACGCCACGGTCGAACACGCCGAGGGCGACACCATGGTCACCACCGGCACCGGGGAGGTACGTGTCCGGCACGTCGGCGGCTCGGCGCAGGTGAAGAACTCGCACGGGCACACCTGGATCGGCGAGGTGCACCGCGACCTGCAAGCCAACGCGGCCAACGGAAACATCACCGTGGACCGGGCAGAGGCCAACGTGGCGGCGAAGACCGCTCACGGCACCGTACGGGTGGCCGAAGTTGTCCGGGGCCAGATCGTGCTGGAGACCGCGCACGGCGACCTCGAGGTCGGTATCCGCGAGGGCACCGCGGCCTGGCTCGACGTCAACACCTCCGGCGGCCGGGTCCAGAACCAGCTCACCGCCACCGCCGGGCCGGACGAGGACGGGGAAACCGTCGAGGTACGCGCCCGCACCTACCACGGAGACATCGTCATCCGCCGCTCCTGAAAGGAACCTCTCAGCAATGACCGCGATCACGATGACCGGGCTGCGCAAGTCCTACGGCGACAAGGTGGTGCTCGACGGCATCGACCTCGACGTCAGCGAAGGTACGACGTTCGCGTTGCTCGGCCCCAACGGCGCTGGCAAGACCACGATGGTCCACATTCTGTCCACATTGATCAGTGCCGACGGCGGCCAGGTCCGGGTCGCCGGCTACGACCTGATGACCGAACCCGACGCGGTGCGCGCGCTGATCGGCGTCACCGGTCAAGTGTCCGCTGTGGACAATCTGCTGACCGGCGAGGAGAACCTGAACCTGATGGCGGACCTCAACCACCTCGACCGGCGGGAGGGCAGGCGGCGGACGGCTGAGCTGCTCGAGCGGTTCGAGCTGGCCGACGCGGCCCGCCGACCCGCGGCCACCTACTCCGGCGGCATGCGCCGACGCCTCGACGTCGCGATGACCCTGCTCGGCGATCCGCGCATCATCTTCCTCGACGAGCCGACCACGGGCCTCGACCCGCGCAGCCGGCGTGCCGTGTGGCAGATCATCGACGATCTCGTGGCCGGCGGAGTCACGATCTTCCTCACCACGCAGTACCTGGAGGAAGCCGACAAGCTCGCCGACCGGATCGCGCTCCTCGACCACGGGCGGCTGATCGCCGAGGGTACGCCGGACGAGCTGAAGCGCCGCGTTCCCGGCGGGCACATCCGGCTGCAGTTCGCCGACCTGCCCGGGCTCGAGTCCGCGGCTCGCGCCTTCGACGGGTCCACGCGCGACGACGACGCGCTCACCCTGCAGATCCCCGGCGACGGCGGAGTCCGAACGCTGCGGAGCGTCCTCGACCAGCTCGACCGCGCCGCCGTCGAGGCAGCCGGCCTCGAGGTGCACACCCCCGACCTCGACGACGTCTTCCTTGCCCTCACCGGCCGACCCCACCCTGAAAGGATCAGCACGTCATGAGCACGCTCAGCCTCGCCAGCCGCGACTCGGTCACCATGCTGCGCCGCTTCCTCCTGCGCGCACGCCGGTACCCGTCGATGACCTTCATCCTCCTGGCCATGCCGATCACCTTTCTCCTGCTGTTCGTCTATGTCTTCGGCGGCGCACTGGGCGCCGGGATCGGCGGCGCGGCGGGCGGTCGGGCCGACTACGCCAACTACGTCATCCCGGGAATCCTGCTGATGACCGTGGCCGGTACGGCGCAGGGGACCGCGATCTCGGTCGCGATGGACATGGCCGAGGGGATCATCGCTCGGTTCCGCACGATGTCCATCTTCCGGCCGTCGGTGCTGACCGGACACGTGCTGGGCAGTCTCATCCAGACCATGTTCAGTCTCGCCGTCGTGGTCGGCATCGGAGTGCTCGTGGGCTTCCGGCCCACCGCGACCGGCATCGAATGGCTAGCCGCGGCCGGCGTCCTCGCGATGATCACCTTTGCGGTCATCTGGTTGTCCGTCGCGTGCGGTCTGGTCTCCAAGAGCGTCGAGACCGCGAGCAACCTGCCGATGCCGCTGATCCTCCTGCCGTTCCTCGGCAGCGGGTTCGTACCCACCGACTCGATGCCCGCCCCGGTCGCCTGGTTCGCCGACTACCAGCCGTTCACGCCGGTCATGGAGACCGTCCGCGGTCTGCTGCTGGGTACCGCGATCGGCAACAACGCGATCCTCGCGGTGGCGTGGAGCGTGGCCATCACGGTGGCCAGCTTCCTGTGGGCCCGCAAGCTGTACAACCGCGACCCATCGCCGGTCTAGCCCTGCGCGTCTCCCGTCGCTGAGGCCGGGCGAGCGCGCTCACTTCCGGCGAGGCTGGTTGAAGCGCAGGAGGTTGCCGGCCGGATCGCGGAAGGCGCAGTCGCGAACGCCGTACGGCTGGTCGATCGGCTCCTGGAGCACCTCGCCCCCCGCGGCCCGGATGCGCTCGAACGTGGCGTCGCAGTCGTCGGTCCGGAAGATGACGCCCCTCAGCAGACCCTTCGCCAGCAGTTCCGCCATGGCCTCCCGGTCGGCGGGCGAGGCGTTGGGGTCTGCGAGGGGTGGTTCGAGCACGATTTCCACGTCGGGCTGTGCCGGCGAGCCGACGGTCACCCAGCGCATTCCCTCGAAGCCCACGTCGGCCCGCACCTCGAGGCCCAGCACATCCCGGTAGAAGGCGAGCGCCTTGTCGTGGTCGTCGACAGCGATGAAGCACGTTGAGAGCTTGATGTCCATGCGTTTCACGCTACGGACGAGAGACCGGCTTCGCTTCTCCGTTCCTGATCGGACGCGTGTAGATCTTGGCGACGCAAGGCGGGATGGCGGCGCCCGCGTCATGGCTGCGAGCCCGGTATGCGCTCGGGCTCTCGCCAACCAGTTCGGTGAACCGTGAGCTGAACGATCCGAGCGACGTACAGCCGACCGCGAAGCAGACCTCCGTCACCGTCAGGTCACCCCGGCGCAGCAGCGCCTTGGCCCGCTCGATCCGGCGCGTCATCAGGTAGCTGTACGGCGTCTCGCCGAAGGCCGCCCGAAAGCTGCGGGAGAAGTGGCCCGGCGACATGAGAGCGACGCGCGCCAGCGCCGGAACATCGAGCGGCTTCGCGTAGTCGCGGTCCATCACGTCACGCGCCCGGCGTAGCCGGACGAGGTCCTCCAGCATCACGCAACCACCATCCCACAACCACCGGCGTCGCCGTGCCGACGCAGTGCCCATCTATTGACGAGCTTGCCTGTTAGCGCTAACAATCGTCGCTACTGGAGTCACCGGCCGTTGCCACCGTGAGCGACGGCGCTGCTCGCTGTACGGACAAGACCACAAGGTGCCCACCGGGCAGGCACCCAACCGCCAGATCCGCCTGACAATCGGACGGGTGTCGTATGAAACGTTTCATCGCATCGCTGGGACTGTCGGCACTCGCGGCGACCGGTGTCCTGGTGGGCGCGGCCGCGCCCGCCTCGGCGGCCACCTACTCCGGGTACGTCATGGCCTACTTCACCGAGTCGCCCAACGGCATCGGGAGCAACTACGGCCTGCACCTGGCGGTCAGCACGGACTTGCTCAACTGGACCCCACTGAACCAGAACAACCCGGTGGTCACTCCGACCGCGGGCACGCTCGGCCTCCGCGACCCGTTCATCCAGCGGAAGCAGGACGGTACGTTCGTCGTTCTGGCGACCGATCTGAATGGTACCGACTTCAGCCAGAACAACCAGTTCATCCACGTGTGGGACTCACTCGATCTGCGGAGCTTCACCGGCTACCGCCGGCTGCGGATGCACACGTTGACCACCCATACCTGGGCGCCGGAATCGTTCTGGGATCCGAGTCGGAACCAGTACGGCATCATCTACTCGGCGCGCAACGGCTCCCGCGACGTCATCATGGTCAACTACACCACCGACTTCGTCACGGTCAGCGCGCCGCAGGTGTACTTCGATCCCGGCTTCAACGTGCTCGACGCCACGGTCCACGTCAACGGCACGACGAACTACCTGTACTACAAGAATCTCGCCGACGGCACCATCCGCGGTGCGCGGTCGTCGTCACTGAACCCGGGCAGCTTCAACGCCGGCACGTACACCAGCGCCATCGGAGGCCAGGGCACCGAGGCGCCGATCGTGGTCAAGGCGATCGACCGGGACCAGTGGTGGTTGTGGGTCGACTCGTACAGCCCGGTAAACGGCAAGTTCATCGCTTTCGCTTCGACGAACGTCAACAACAACGCGTGGACGTCGATGAACCGGCGGGACTACAACCAGCCGCTGAACTCCAAGCACGCCACGATCCAGCCGATCACCGCGACCGAGCTGGCGAACCTCGTCGCGCGTTGGGGTAACCCAGCTTGGAACCGGGTCAAGTCATACAACTATCCGGACCGGTACGTGCGGCACGCGAACAACGTGGGCCGCATCGACGTGTACCCGTTCGACCCGTACCA
>Ga0075420_100000929_pt1 | contig 24184 bp, 21 predicted proteins | sample SoiMetdeltSBSDD4_FD_75296 | JGI IMG/M metagenome (GOLD analysis project Ga0075420, IMG submission 75296) | Bulk soil microbial communities from a Populus tree surrounding site in Tennessee, USA - Soil MetaG P. deltoides SBSDD4 | ecosystem: Environmental > Terrestrial > Soil > Tree plantation...
TGCTGCCGGAGTACTGGCGCGCGTCGACTGCCGACGATCTCAAGCTCATGCGGCAGCTCGATCGCCCGGAAGACCTGATGGAGCAGCTCGAAGCGAAGCTCGGCCCGTTCGTCGACGGTTATGTCGGCACGGTCGAGGCGGATTGGATTCGCACGCGCTTCGCGACTGCGCTCCTGCGCGAGCGCAAGCCGCAGTTCATGGCGGTGCACATCATCGCACTCGACGAGATCGAGCATGAGCGCGGGCCGTTCGTCGCGCCGGCGTTCGCAACGCTGGAGCAGCTCGACAAGATGATCGGCGAGATGATGGATGCCGCAGTTGCTGTCGACCCATCAACGGTCGTCGCGGTGGTCTCCGATCATGGCTTCATTGCCACGCACACTGCCGTGAACTTGCGGACGCGCTTCGTCGACGCCGGCCTGATCAAGCTGAAGCAGAATCCGGCGGGCGCGACAGTCATCGACGATTGGCAGGCTCAGCTCTGGAATGGCGCTGCTTCGGCCGCAGTCGTCCTGCGCGATCCTGCGAACGCGGAAGTGAAGCAACGCGTCGCTACGCTGCTGAAGTCGGTCGCGGCGGAGCAGCGCAACGGTATCGCGCGCGTGCTCGACAAGGCTGAGCTAAAAGCCGCGGGTGGATTTCCTGGCGCCGACTTCCTGGTGGAGTTCGCGCCAGGCTTCTACTTCGGCGGCGAGACGCGCGGTGAGCTGCTGCGACCGGGTGTCTCGAAGGGCACGCACGGGTACCTGCCGTCACGGCCGGAAATGCATGCGTCGCTGTTCATTCGCGGCCCGAACATCGAGGCGGGCCGCGATCTCGGCATCATCGACATGCGGCAGATCGCGCCGACGCTCGCCGGCATTCTCGGCGTGCGCCTGCCCCACAAGACTCAGCCGGCGCTGCAGCTCAGCCGGTCTCCTTCGCAACCAGCCAGTTCACCAGGGCGATGAGCTCGTCTTCCGACTTCACGCCAGACATGCTGACGCGCCAGTGGCCGTTGATGACGAGCGACGGCGTGCCGTCGACGCGATAGGCCTTCACGAGCTGATCGGCGCGGCGGCAGTTCGCCTCGACGGCAAATGACTTCGCCGTTGCCAGGAACTGCTCGGGCTTGATGCCACCTTTCTTCGCGAGGAACTTCGCCGCATCCTCGAGCGTCGGCTGCGGCGATTTCAGCCCGCGACCGCTGTCGTCCACGACCGAGATCTCCTTGCTCGTCCAGACTCCGCTGTACACGGCGTCATGCAGTTTCGGGATCTGGCCGAGGGCCGCGAGGGCGTAGTAGACGCGCTGGAACATCGGCCACGATTCGCCGGCATTGAAGGACGCCGGCAGATAGCTCATGCGCGCGTTCGCCGGCAGGCTCTTCTTGACCTTCTCCATCAGCGGAATGGCCTTGTTGCAGTAGATGCAGCCGTACGAAAACACCTCCGTGACTTCGATGACGCCCGCCGGCGCATCCGGCGGCCGCTGGGCCGGCTTGATCTCGAAATAGTTCTTGCCTTCGACCCACTGCTGGGCGTGCACCAGCGGCGCGCCCAGCAGGAGCCCGATCGCCAGAAGGGGCGACAGTATCGATCGCATGCGTTCCACTCCGTATGACAGTCCGCACACGATACCCGATCGTCAGGCTTTGTCATCGGCCAGCGCAGCCGTCCGCGCGGCGACCGGGGAAGGAGGTGGGCTGGCCTTGCGGGCCGTGCTGGCGGCCTTCATGCCGAACAGCACCCGCGTCAGGCTGAAGCGTCGGATACCTTCGTACAGCACGACGCAGATCACCATCGTTCCGAGCAGCACGACCGCGTACTTCGTCCACGCATTCCAGGGCTGCTGAATGACCCAGTAACCGATCGCGATGATCACGGTCTGATGCAGGATGTAGATCGGATAGCTCGCGTCGCGCGCCCAGCGCAGCACCGGGTTGCAGAACGAGAGGTAGCGGCGCCCGTAGCCGATGAATGCCATCAGCGTCGTCCAGGTGAAGATATTCGCAACCACTGCATCGGCAGGCGTGTCGCGCTCGATCACGCCAGTCTTGAACAGCAGCATCGCGGTACCGAACACCACGAGGGCCAGGCCGAGCGAGAGCTGTCGGCGCGTCGCGAACCAGTCCCATGCATCGCGCGTCGAGGCGAGCAGGCAGCCGTACAGCGTCAGCAGGAAGTAGTGATTGAAGATGTACCAGTCGCCGATCAATTTGTGCGACTCCGGATACAGCGGCTTGAGAATCGCTTCGTTCACTGCCAGCGGAATGGCCAGGGCGTACAGCCACGCGCCGGGCTTCACGACCTTCTTCGCCGACCGCCACCACAGCAGCAGTGGCAAGAGCAGGAACACGTAGACGTAGAGATAAAGCACGAACCACAGGTGATGCCAGCTGAAGTCGCCCTTCGGATACGGTTGGAGCTGCAGCACGCGCTCGAAGAAGAACGAGAAGTAGCCGCCGTCCCACTGGCCGCGGAACAGCCGCTCGAAGTAGATCTGCGGCGGGACGATGAGAAACATGCCGGCGACCAGCGGCAGCAACAGCCGCACGCTCCGCTCGCGGATCAAGCCGCCGCCGTTTCGATTGCCGAGCGCGAACCACATACCCGCGCCGGCGATCACGAACAGCAGCGGCATGCGCAGCCGATGCGAGATGTCCATCGGGAACTGCAGCGCCGTGAGCACCTCCTTGTTCTCGATGTGCCAGCCCCAGCCGGTGAACAGCATGCCGGTGTGAAAAAACAGCAGCACGAAAATCGCAAGGACCCGCAGCCAGTCGAGAAAGTCGTAGCGGGTCGAGACTGCAGGATGTGTCGTTGTGTTCATGGCCATCCGCCTCCTTCAGGTTCTGCGAAGGAGCTTGACGGGGGCCGCGACGGGTCGCTGCTAACTTGGGGCGAGGGGGGCTACATCCGGGGTGAGCGGGATCGGTTCTCGCCAAGGCGCAAAGAGCGCCAAGCTCGCCAAGGTCTATAGGGCTCCGAGAACAACGTTCTTCTTGGCGCGCTTTGCGTCCTTGGCGCCTTGGCGAGAATCTCTCGAGTCAGCGTCCCATGCGCCCGAACAACTGCTCCTTGAACCGACGGCTCAACCGCAACACCTTCCCATTCCGCAGCTGCACCTCGTAATCACCTTTGAACAGCGGGGTGAATGCCTTCACCGCCGCGATGTTCACTGCCGCGGACTTGTGAATCCGCGCGAACTGCCGGTCGCCGAGTTGTTCGAGGAGGTCCTGCAGAGTGCGCCGAAGCAGGTAGCTGCGGGCGGCGGTGTGGACGTGCACGTAGTTATCGCTGGCTTCCAGCCATTCGACCGTCGCGCTGTCGATGAGCTGCAGCGTTTCGCCAACGGGCACGAGCAAGCGGTCATGAGATTGAGTCTGCGCACGAGCCGTCGCGACGGCCGCGCGGGCCGAGCCATCCGCGGGTCGCCCCCGGATGCGCGACAGCGTCTTCAGCAACCGGTCTTTGTCATAAGGCTTGAGCAGGTAGTCGATCGCGTTCAGCTCGAAAGCCTTGATCGCGTGCTCGTCGAAGGCCGTGACGAACACGATCAGCGGCGCCGTCGCCTGTTCGAGCTGCGCCGCCACTTCCAGGCCGCTGAGGCCGGGCATCTGGATGTCGAGAAACACGACGTCGGGCTTGAGCTTTTCGATCGCCTCAGCCGCGTGCAGTCCGTCTTCGGACTCCGCGATGACTTCGACATCCGGCTGCTCGCTCAACCAGCGCTGCAGTTTGCCGCGCGCAGGCGCCTCGTCGTCGGCAACCAGCACCCGCATCACGCGCGGTGCTCCTGCCACGGCAGAGTTACGGCAGCTTCGACTGAGTCTGAGAGCTGCGTCAGTTCCAACCTCGCCGCATCGCCGTACAGCACGGTGAGGCGCTCGCGGCAGTTCCGCAGTCCGACGCCTTCATGGCGATCGGCCGCCAGCAATGAACCCGTGTTGCGGATCGCGATGTGCATCCGGTCGCTGTCGCGCCGCGCCGCAACCTCGATGCGCACGGCATCGCGACTGCGTTCCACGCCGTGTTTGAAGGCGTTTTCCAGCAGCGGCTGCAGCAGCAGGGCGGGGATAGCGCCGCCGAGCACGGCGTTGTCGACGTTCCAGGCCAGCGTGACCCGATCGGCGAAGCGCTCCTGCATGATCTGGGCGTACAGCTCCAGCATGCGGATTTCCTCGCGCACCGAGGTGATTTCCTTGTCGCTCCACTGCAGCGTCGCCCGCAGCAAATCGGCCAGTCGCGCGAGCAGGCGGTCGGCGCGCGGCACGTCGACGTGCATCAGCGCCGAGATAGTGTTCAGCGCATTGAAGAAGAAATGCGGACGCAGCTGGGCCTTGAGCTGGGCGAGTTGCGCCTCGGCGAGCGACTTCTGCAGTGCGAACAGGCGCTGCCGCTGCTCCTGCGCCTGCGCGAAAGAGTCGAAGCCGTAGATCAATCCGACCCACAGTCCACAGAACAACAGCAGCTTGATCGACTCGTAGATCAACACCTCGTCCCAGGGTTCGTGGGTGTATGCCTGACCGACCAGAGCATAGACGCCGTGGCGGATCGCATAGACGGCCGGGACGAACGTGAGCACGACCAGCGGCAGCCATTTGACATGTTGTCCGATCCAGAGCAGCGGCCGATCCAGATACGCGGCGTAACGCCGATGCACGCGGCGCTGCAGGACGACCCAGAACGTCGCGACTGCCAGCGACGTCACTTCCCACAGGATCGGTTGCCACACCTGTCTGCCGCCGTTGCGCACGTAGTCCTGGATGGCGACGGCCAGCATGAGCAGCCAGAACGTGCCCCACAGGACAAACAGCACGATTTCCGGCCGACTGAACCGGGAACCTGCAGCCTGCTTGTCCGCGGCGAGATCGAGATGGGTCACTGCCATGCTGCGATTGTAGAGAGGCCGTCCCGGTTGCGCCGCGGTCGTGGGGTGACCGGGACCAGAATCTCCGGCAGATTCGAGTCAGTGAGTATTTTCAACGACGGCCCCGTGAGCCGAAAGCTGCATACTCGCCCCCCACTTGTACAGGCGCTGAACCTCTCGCCAGGGAAGGTACACACGGTACTTCCATGGCCGCTCCCGACCCCACATCCCCACCTGCGAACGAACCGGGCTCGCAGCTTGCCGGCGTCGCCTTGCCCCTGCGCGGATCGGCTATCTCCGATGCTCTCGACAGTGTCACTGACTCCGTACAAGTCATCGACGCGAACTGGCGCACGGTCTATTTGAACAATGCGGCGCGCCGGACACTGCGCGAGCAAGGTATCGATCCGGATTCGGTGATCGGGCGGCATTTCTGGGAGGAGACCTACGCCGACGCCCGCGGCACGCCTTTGCAGCGCGCCTACATGCACGCCATGGAGGCCCGCGAAGTCACCGAGCTCGAGAATTATTATCCGCCCTGGCAGCGCTGGTTCTGGGTGCGCGCATTCCCGGTCGATTCGGGCGGCATCGCCGTTTACTTCCACGACATCACCGATCGCAAGCGCACCGATCAGCTCCTGCGCGAACAGAAGGAAATCCTGTCGCTGATCGCGAACGGCGCGCCGCTCGAACGCTGCCTGAGCGCCGTCACCGAGTCGGTGTCGCGCCTGAGCCCCGGCTTGCGCGCCTGCGTGCTGCTGGCGAATCCGCAGGTCCGCTATTTCGAAGACTGCTACTCCGCGCAGTTGCCGAGCTCCTTCGCCGCTGCGATCCGGCGCCAGCCGATCAGCGAAGTTGCCATCGGAACCTGCAGCCAGGCCGTATTCAAAGGCGAGGCCGTCGCGTGCGAGAGCATCGCGACGGATGCCCGCTGGTCACAGTCGTGGCGCTGGCATTGTCTGGAGCACGGCGTGCAGGCCTGTCACTCCGAACCTGTCCGCGGCCGCAGCGGTCAGACGATCGCTTCGCTGATGCTGTGCTTCGCAGAGCCGCGCCTGATCAATCCGTGGGAGCGGGACGTCGCGAAGTTCGCGTGCGCCGTTACGAGCATCGCCATCGAGCACGAGCGGCGCGACCGCGCGTTGCGCGAGGGCGAGGCAAGGTTCCATCGGCTGGCCGACGTGATGAGCGTGCGCCTGGACGAGCAGCGCGCAGTGATCTCGGAGTATGAGCGTGCCGATCAGGTGGCGAAGAGCGACAGCGAGCGCAAAGACGAATTCCTCGCGATCCTGGTGCACGAGCTGCGCAATCCGCTCACGGCCCTGGCGTCCGCGACGCAGACACTGGAGAAGACGGAGCATCGGGGCGAAGCGGCGTCGCTCGCCGTCGCGATGGTGCGGAAACAGGTCGATCACATGTCGCGATTGCTGGACGATCTGACGAACGTCGCGCGCGTCACGCATGGGCTGGTGCAACTGCGGCCGGAACCGGTGAGCCTGCAGCAGGCGATCCGCGAAGCCGTCGAAGCGACGCGCCATCAGATAGAGTCGCGACAGCATCGACTGTCGCTGCATCTGCCGGGCGACGCGATCTACGTGCACGGCGACGCTGTCCGGCTGCACCAGATCATCGTGAACCTGCTGACGAACTCGGCGAAGTACACGCCAATGGGCGGCACCATCGACGTGCGTCTCACGCAGTCGCGCGGCGACGCCGTGCTCATCGTGCGCGACGATGGCATAGGCATCTCGCTGGAAATGCTGCCGAAGATCTTCGACATGTATGCGCGGGCGAACCCGCTCGTGCAGGCAAGCGACGGACTGGGCATCGGGCTCGCGCTCGCCAAGGGCCTGGTCGAGCTGCACCAGGGCACGATCGAAGCGAGAAGTGCGGGCGAAGGTTGCGGCAGCGAGTTCGTCGTGACCTTGCCGCTAGAGCGCGACGAAGGCTAGTTCGTCATAAATCTGTAAACTGCCACCATCGTTATCGCTCCGGGTCGGTTGGTCGGGCCGCGGCGGAGCGTAGTTGCACGGGATGGCAACACGATGGAGCTGAGATTGCAGTCAGGTGTCGCGCGACTGCCTGCGTTCCCACTCCGTCCAGTACTTGTGCAAGGCGTGCAGGAATGCCTGCGACTTGTCGGCATACAGCCGCTCGCCGAGCGCGAACGCTTTGTCCTGCAATTCCTCGCGACGCCTGTCGATGAGGTTGGTCGGTTGCCCGGTGGCGCGAGTGCGCAGCACTGCCAGGTCGTGCTCGTCGCCGAGATAGTCGGCGAGGTGATGGAATTCGTCAGCGAGCTCGCCGACCGGGCCCGGCGCCATCGGCGTGAGGAGCTGCAGCTGATGCCATAGATACTTCGTCTGCTTCCGCCACTCGTGCAGATCTTCCGTGGTGCGCTCCCTGCGTGAACCGCGTAGCGCACGGCGACCGCGGCGATAAGTCTTGTGCAGTCCGGTCGCGATGGAGTCCCACTCGTCGACATCGATCGACCAGGCGTGGGCGCGAGCCATGGACGCCTTGAGTGCTGTCCTGATCCTGGCGAGCGGCGGCGCCGACTGCTTGCGGTTCGTATGCGGGAGGTGAAGTCCGGAAGCCGCCGGGCCGAAGCGCGCGCCGAGTCCTTGGATAGCGCCGTTCATCACTTCCTCATCGCGCGCCAGCGACAACGGACGCGCCGCGTCGCGCGCTGCGATGTTCTCGCGCTGATAAAGCTCGTCGCCGATCGTCGGACGCAGCAATCGCAGCGTCGCTCGCGCGCGCTTCAATTGTTTGCGCGCGCCGTGGATGTTGGATTTCTTGCCGTCGAGCTCTTCGAGCGCACTACCGAGCTGGTGCAGGAAGATTTCCCGGCATTGCCGCATCGGTCGAGTGGGTGAGGTGAGTGCCTGAGCCATTTTGGCTGGCGAGCAGTCCGGGCTGACGAGCTGCGGCTCGGGCGTCGGGATGACCGTATCAGTCCCGCTGACGGGTAAAGACGATCTCGAACTGCGCGGTGCTCAGAGTTTCTTCGCGGGAGTGCCCCTTGGCCTCCTCAAGTTCGACATAAGCATTGAGCGCAGCCATGTGGTTGCGGAAGATCGCGACCGCCGCCTCGAAGAAATCGTCGACCGAGCGGAACCAGCCCTCGCTGGCGCACTGCTCGACGAACGCGTAAGCCGTGGGATCCAGTGCAATCGTGATCGGCAGGCGCTGGCGGCCCGGTTTACGCGTACGCGGGATGTGCATGTCACACTCTCGGAACGGGGGCCGTATTCTAAGGCGGCGGCGCAGGCTGTGCCACGCCAAAAAACTGTAAGACAATTGCCGCACCACCGGCTCACGCTCGAAGCTCGCACGCCCAATGTCACAGTTGCAGCCCATGCCGTTGTTTCTCAACGAAACCGCTGGCGCGGATCGCGGGCTGATCTGCGGCTATCAGTTGCAGCCGCGCGGACCGGCGCGCGAAGTGACGGCGGACGGCATCGTGCAAGCGCTGGCGCAACCTGACCAGGTCACGTGGTTGCATTTCAATCTCTCCGACGCACGCGCGCGACGCTGGCTGCTCGACGCGGCATTCGTTCCCGCCGCGCTGCGCGAAGTGCTGCAGGAGCACGACGAGAACCGGCGTGTGGAGGTGACGGACGGCGGACTGCTGCTCGTCATCAGCGATTTCACCTATGAGGACGAGTCCGATCCTTCGGAAGTCGCGACGCTCTGGTGTTATGCCGATCAGCGTCTGCTGATCACCGCCCGTGTGCACGCGCTGAAGAGCTCCGACGAATTGCGCCTGCGCATGCGGACGGGCATCACCGCTACCTCCGGCGTCGACCTGGCGGCACAACTGCTGGACATTCGCAGTGCGCGCGTCAAGCAGCTCGCGAATGCAATGGTTCGTCAGCTCGACGACGTCGAGGACGAGGTGCTCGCCGGCAACATCAAACAGCAGCGCGAGCAACTGGGCCGTGCGCGCCGCCTGTGTGCGCGATTGCGCCGCGAGTTTGCGCCGGAACGCGCCGATCTGGGCCGTGTCCTGCATCGATCCGCGCAGACGCTGACGGAAGCGGACCGCGGCGTGCTCGAGTCCAGCGTCGAGGGCCTGGCGTTCGCGATCGAGGAGATCGCGGAGTTGTACGAGCGCGCCAAGCTGCTCCAGGAAGAGCTGGCCTCGCGCCTGGCAGAAAACACCGGCCGGAATCTCTATGTCCTGTCGCTGCTTACCGCCGTGCTGCTGCCCATGACGCTGGTCACTGGCTTCTACGGAATGAATGTTGCGCATTTGCCCGGCGCGACCTCGTTCGGGCTGGTGACGCTGCTGATCCTGGCGAGCGGCGGCGTCACGCTCGCCGTATTGTTCTGGCGGCGCCTGTTGTGAATCGCTATTCTCGTTCGCTCCAGGCGGACAGCGGGGAGAACACCGTGACGAAACCAGCGAAACGTGCGGCCGGCGAATCCCGGTCAACATTGCAAGGCGCCGCGAACATGGCGCGCGAGCGCTGGCAGGCCGCGAAGAAAACTGCGAAGCGCGCGAAACAGGCCGCGAAGCAGGCGCGCAAGCAGTTCAAGGAAGCCAAGAAGCTGGTGAAGAAGGCGAAGCAGGACATGCTGGCCGCTGCGGGTAAATTGCAGAGCCTCGTAGCGCGCGCGACGCGCCGCAGAGCGAGCGCCAAAGCAAAAGCGACAACAAAAGCAGCGCCGGCTGCGAAGAAGGCCGCAGTCAAGCGCGCGCCAGTGAAAGCAAAGGTCAAGACCAAGGCTACGCCCAAGGCGAAGGTCGTCGTTAAGGCGAAGCCCGTGCCGCGCCCGCGCAAGGTACGCGTGCCCGCGACGGCGGTCGCCATCACGCCAGTCGCTGTGGAGAGCATTACGACAGTCGTTCCGGAAAATGCCGGCAATGATGCTGCAATGAAGAGTGACTGACTTCGCAACGTGGTTGTCACGCAGATGCATTAGCCGCGAGCACGCCGCCGCCTTTTTTGCTTGCACCCGAGAACAACAGGGCATCCCCGCAGACACTTACGCTGTGTCGTGAACTGACGGGGATTTTCATGCGTAAACTGGTTGTTGTGAGCAGCTTGCTGCTGCTCGCGTGCGGCTGTGCTCATTACCGGACGCCGGGTGGCGGCGTATCGATCCCGGCCATCACCGATTCAACGATTGCTGAGAACCTTTCGCGGCAGCCGGCGGCGCAGTTTCCTGCGCATGTCATCGTCGCGCGCGTCCAGGCAGCGGGCTATGCGTCGACGTCCGGCATCGGCTATGGGACCGGCGGCTATAGCGTGCTGACGATGCGGGACATCGAGACCGAAGATGATTTCACGCAGCTCGCATCGCTCCCGGGAATTGCCGCGGTCGGTGCGCTCAATCGCATCCTGTTGCCGAAGGATCTGCGGTCCGCCAAGGAACTGCGCGAAGCGGCGGCGCAATTGCGTGGCGACATCATCTTGCTCTACACGGTCGACACCACATTCCACACGGATAGCAGGGTGGTCGGGCCGCTGCAGGTGGTGAGCCTCGGCCTGCTCGCGAGCGACAAGTCGCGCATCGTCACAACGTGCGCTGCGGCGTTCGTCGACGTGCGCACAGGCTACGTGTACGGAGTTGCCGAAGGCAGCGCGACCGATACGCGAAGCTCCAGTCCCTGGAAGACTGAAGCAGCGATCGACGCGGCACGCAGGAAGACGGAGCGCGAGGCTTTCACGGCGGCGCTGAAGGAAATGGCCAAGGCGTGGGCATCGATCAACGCTGAGTACAACCGTACACCTGCGCCCCTCATCGCCGGCTCGCCGTAACGACGCTGTCATCAACGTACGCTGTGATGCCTCAGGCTGGACTCGGACCGCGCTCGATGACGCCGCCCTGGCCAAGCCAGGCGTCGAGTCCGCCCGCCAGCGGGCGGACGTGCGCAATGCCCCTTGCGTGGAGTTGCTTGGCGATCAGCGCAGCCGTCGCATCGTTCGGGCAATCGCAGTAAACGACGACCTGTTCATAGAAGCCGAGTTGCAGCTCTTCGACTTTCGAGACCCACAGGCTGCCCGGAATCCAGCCGGTTCGCTCGCGACGGTCCGCGGTGCGCGCATCGAGGATGGCGACCTTCACCTTCGTGCGCAGCAGGTCGAGCAGCTCCGCCGGCGAGATCCGCGCCATGCGGATGCGCATCCTGAATCGCCAGCGCTGCCACCACTTCACTGCGACGAACACGACCACTGCCGCAGCGAGCAGCACGAGCGCCCAGTTGCCGAGCAGCTCGAGCTCGTCGAGCACGGCATTGATCGCATCGTGAAAGATGACGCCGAGCGCTACGCCGCCGCCGGCCCAGAGTGCCGCGCCGATACCATCGTATAAGGCGAAGCGACCGATCGGGATGCGGGTCTCGCCCGCGAGTGTCGTGGCGACGGCGGCGAGACCGGGCACGTACTTGGAGAAGATCAGGGACGGCGCACCCCAGCGCGTATAGATCCGACGCGTCGTACCGACGCACGAGTCCGGCGAAAGCGAGACCCGGCAGATCATGCGCAGCATCGCGGCCCCGAAGCGGCGGCCGCCCGCGAACCAGATCAGGTCTGCTACGAGCGTGGCGAGCACGGCGACGGCAAAGATCGGCCAGATCGGCGCGCCGGTCTCCGTTGCGACGCCCGCGGCAACCACGACCAGAGAAAACGACGGCAGCGGCAGACCGCCCTGATCGAGCAGCACCCCCGCGAACACGAGTTGCAAGCCGTAAAGCTCAAGGATCCTAACGAGGTCTTGCATCGTTCTATGGTACCGGGCGAGCGAATCGGGCGCGCATAGTGACTTGGTACATGGAGCATGGAATGGGTAACCGCAAGGTCTGGGCCGCGATTGCACTGATGGCATCCGTCATGGGGCCTGGGGGCGCCTCGGCGCAGCAGCCGCCCGAGCCGGTCGAAAGCAAGTTCGCGGAGGCGAACGGGGTCCGGCTGCATTACCTGGTCGCGGGGCAGGGCGACCCGGTGCTGTTGCTGCATGGCTTCGGCCAATCGAGCCACATGTGGCGGCCGCTGATACGCGAGCTAGCCAGGAATCACACAGTCATCGCTGCAGATCTGCGTGGTGCCGGCCAGTCCGATGCGCCAGACGAAGGCTACGCGAAATCGTCGATGGCGCGTGACGTGCACGCGCTCATGGCCGGGCTTGGGTACGACAAGGTCAGCGTCGTCGGTCACGACATGGGAATGATGGTCGCGTATGCGTATGCCGTGCAGTTTCCTGGCCACGTGAAGAGCCTGGTGCTGCTGGATGCGTTTCTGCCCGGAGTGGGCGAGTGGACGCGCGTCGGGCTGATCCGGGACCAATGGCACTTTCACTTCTTCGGCAAGACGCCGCAGGCGCTCGTGCAGGGACGGGAGCGGATCTATCTCGAATACTTCTGGAACGAGTTCGCGGCGGATCCGGGCAAGTCGATCCCGGAGGCCGACCGCAAGATCTATGCAGCGGAGCTCGCGCGACCCAATCACGTGCGCGCGGGCATGGAATGGTTTCGCCTGCTCGACGAGGATGCCAAGGAGTTCCACGACTACGCGGCGAAGCCGCTGACGATGCCGATGCTCGTGCTCGCCGGCGAGAAAGGGTCCGGCGATTTCCTCGTCAAACAGACGGAGCTGATTGCTACGGACGTGCAGGGCGCAGTCGTACCCGGCGCCGGCCACTGGCTGATGGAAGAAGCGCCGGGCTACGTGATTCCCAAGATAGTCGAGTTCCTTGGCTCGCCCGAATCCTGAATCCGAGTCACGACTCTGGTGCCGCGCTCACTCGCGCGGCGCGAGGGGATATTCTCCTGCTCCACAGGAGGATCTCATGAGCAAAGGCAACGGTTCCTTCCTCGAGCGAGTCATCCGGGCTGTCACGCGCGGGAGCGTTCCCATCGATGCGAGTCAGTGCGACGGTCCGTGCGTCGTGCACTCGCCGTCTGACGCGACGAAAGCGCAGCGCGAGGGCGAGCGGCAGGCTCCGATCCGCTGGTTGAACCTGCGCTGAGCCCGTTCAGCTCGTGCAGAACGGGGTCAGGCCCATCGCGGACTTGATGCCGTTCACGACGAGCTGCTCGAACTCGCGCTGGCCCGGGAAATCCGCGCCTTCGGTGAAGGCCGCGGCGTCGTGGCCGAGTGTCGTGAGCCAGGCGCGGCCGCCGTCGTAATACTGGCACCACGCCACCGGATGCAGGTCGCCGTGGCCGGGATGAAGCTGCGCGCGCTTCGTCAATGTTTTCTCGTCGACCGTTGCAAGAAATTTGACGTGCGTCGGGAACGGCTCGAGGTTGTACCACTCGTCGCGGAACGGCCAGGACTTCGGCAGGCCGTCGGTCGACGGATCGCTGCGCGCCACGATTCTCACGGTGCCGTTCTGATGCTCGCCGTGATCGTAGTAGTTCGTGTGGCCGAGCAGTCCTTCATACCACGGCCAGTTGTACTCGGTGCCGAACGCGTTGTGGATACCGACGAAGCCACCGCCGCCGCGCATGTACTGACGCAGCGCCGTCCGCGCAGCGTCGAGCTGTGCCCCTGTCGACGTGTTGACAGCCAAGGCGGGATCGGCCGCCCGGCCGTGGGCGAACAATGCGTCGCGGCTCGTGCTCGCGAAAATGATCGCTTTGTAGCGATGCAGGTTCGTCAGGCGTGTAATGTCCTCGGTCCAGTCGGCTTCAATTGCGGCGCGCGTGAGCCATGCGCGCAATGAGTTCTGGACCACGTTGCCGGAAGCGAGAGTGGGGTTGAGACCTGCCGCGAGCGGCGGACCGAGATTGGGATGACGAGGACCGGCCGTGCGTGTGTAGATCAGCACGCGATTGCCTTCGCGTTTGTCCTTCGCCCAATCGTGATAGCAGCGCGGATCCGTGCCGCGGCAGACATCCTGCGCCGACGCGGGGGTGATCAAGGCCGCCGCGCACAGCAGGGCTGTCGCGATCCCATATATATGTAATGGCACGCGGCGAGCTTGACACACATGTACTAGTTCGTACACTGCGGCGAGCGTGAAGCAGTCCACCACTCTCATCGCAGCCTTGGTCCTGTGCGCGTCCTGCGCGATGCACCCGACGCACGAATGCGAGCCGAGCGGTGGCCACAGCTTCATCTGCGGCGCGCAGCGCCCCGAGGATCTCGCGCGCATTCCGCATACGCGCTGGCTCGTGTTCAGCGGCTTCAGCGATGGCGCCGGACTCAAGCTCGTCGATACGCGAACGCGCGCGATGCGTCGGTGGTACACGGGGGAGAGCGCGCAGCTCGCTTTCGACAGGCACCGCTTCGGGCTCTGTCCGTCACCGCCTGATCCGAGCCTGCTCAACACACAAGGCTTGAGTCTGCGCACCGTCGGGGAGTCGCAGCACGATCTTCACGTCGTCAATCACGGCGGGCGCGAGAGCATCGAGGTCTTTCGCATCGACTCCGCCCGCGACGAGCCGCAGCTGCGCTGGATCGGCTGCATCGAAATGCCCGCCGCGACGCCCGCGAACAGCGTCGCGACATACTCGGACGGCACAGTGCTCGCATCGGTGCTGACGCATCCGGGAACCTCGATCACGGACTTCGTGCGTGGAGATGCTACGGGCGGGGTCTATCAATGGCGGCCCGGCGAAGCAGGTTTTCGCCTGCTGCCGGGCACGCGGCTGCCGGGCAACAACGGCATCGAGACTTCGCCGGATGATCGCGAGTTCTATGTCGTCGCATTCGGCTGGCATGCAGTGGTCATCTACGCGCGCGCTGACACGTCACAGCCGTTGCGCAAGGCGATCGCGCCCGGCTTCATGCCCGACAACATCCACTGGGACGGCTCGCGCCTGATCCTCGCGGGCATGCAATACGACGAGCCGGCGTGCGGCGGCACTCGGAAGATCGTCGATGGCAAGGCCGACGACATGCGCTGTCATCGTGGGTACACCGTTGCCGCACTGGAGCCGCAAACCCTCGAATTCACCACCGTCGCGTACGCTGAGCCCAATGCGGGCTTCAATGGTGTCTCCGCCGCGCGCGTCGTCGGCAACGAGCTGTGGCTCGCCGCCTACCAGGGCGAGCGCATCGCGATACGAGCTCTTCCGGGCGTTTCCAGCAGCAGCAACTGAGTCACGCGCAGCGCGCTTGCAACCGGGAGGCGGGACGGCATATCGTATGCACACACTAGTTCGTACATAAAGACAACCATAGATATAGGGGGCGGCGAGATGAAGCATTCAGCGAGATTCGGCGCGGCGCGCGGTCTGGCGGTCGGTGTCTCCACGGTGCTGTCGTGCGGTGTGGCCCACGCGGCCCAGGACGACCCGGAGCGTACCGAGACCCGGCTCGAGGAAGTGATCGTCACCGGATCGCTGATCACGGATCCAAATCGCGAGTCGCCGAGCCCAATCCTGATCTCGAGCATCGAGAGCCTGCAGCAGAGTGGCACGGCGACGATCGAGGCTGCGCTCAATCAATTGCCGATGTTCGCGCCGGCCGGCGCAGCCGGTAACGGTGGGCAGGGCACCGGCGGCCATGCCACGGTCAACCTGCATGCACTGGGCGCGAATCGCAATCTCGTGCTGCTCGACGGTCGTCGGCTGCCGCTCGCGGACATCTTCGGCACTGTCGACATCAACCTCGTGCCGGATTCGATCCTGTCGAGTGTGCAGACCATCACCGGCGGCGCCTCCGCGGTCTACGGCTCGGACGCGATGTCGGGCGTCGTCAACTTCATCTCGCTCGACCATTTCGAAGGCGCGACCTTCGATGCGCAGTACGGCAACACTGAGCAGGGCGATCTGGCGCAGACCAAGGCATCGCTGGCGCTGGGCACGACATTCTCGGACGGCGGCGGCCACGCGTTGCTGTCGGTCGGTTACACCGATCGCGACAGACTGCTCGGCAAGGACCGCATGCCGTTCTTCGATCTGCTGACGCCGTCCTCGTTCATCGGCCAGGGCACGTTCGTGCCGTCGGCGACCAATTTGCCCAACCCGACCACGGTCAACAATCTGTTCGCGAGCTACGGCGCCGCCACGCCGGTTGCCAACTCGCTGAACCTGGGATTCAACGACGATGGCACGCTGTTCACGCAGACGGGTGCCAAGAACTACAAAGGGCCGACGACCGACGACTACCGCATCATCGGCGGCAACGTGCGCATGCCGGTGCAGAAGGGCTTCTACGTCCAGAATCCGCTGGAGCGCAAGTCGGTCTTCAGCAAGTTCGATTACGAGCTCGGGCCGGTCACGACCTACGGGCAGATCCTGTATGTCGACTCGACCGTCACGACCAACTCGGGCAACAGCCTCACTCAGTTCGGTAACCTGACCACGATTCCGGTGACGAATCCGTTCATCCCGAACGACCTGCGCACACTGCTCGCGAGCCGGCCGACACCCGGCGCGCCGTTCACCTGGAACGGCCGCTATGTCGGTGTGCCGTTCAAGTCATGGGATGAGCAGTACACGACCACGCAGTATCTCGGCGGCGTGCGCGGCTCACTGCCGTTCGCGGATTGGACCTGGGACGTATTCGCCGCGTACGACACGACCGAGCACGTGCAGACGAATCACAACGCAGTGCTCAAGAGTCAGGTCCAGAACCTGCTCAATGCGCCCGACGGCGGCAACTCGCTCTGCGCGGGCGGCTTCAACCCCTTCGGTCTGAATCATTCTTCGTTCGTTTCGGACGCGTGCCTGCGCTACATGACGACGACTGCGCACAGCACCGAAGACCTCAGCCAGACGACGTACCAGGGCGTCGTACAGGGTCCGCTGTTCAATCTGCCGGCGGGCCCCGTGAAAGTGGCGTTGCTGGTCGATCACCGGAAAAACACATACGAGTATCAGCCTGACTCGCAGCTTGCGTCGCAGAACATCGAGGCCGTCATTGCTTCGCAAGGGACGACCGGCGAGATCTCGGTCGACGAATACGCGGCGCAGATCGACGTGCCCCTGCTGGCCGACCTGCCGCTGATCCACAAGCTGAACATCGGTGGTGCGTTCCGTCGGTCCGACTACACGACCTCGGGCAGCGTCGACAGCTACGAAGGCGACCTGCGCTGGGAGCCGATCGACAGCTTGCTGATCCGCGGCGGATATCAGCGCGCCGTGCGTGCGCCGAACATCGGCGAGTTGTTCGCTGCGGCGAGCGGTGCGCAGATCGCGTTCGGTACGCCGCCCGCGGCAATCGGCGATCCCTGCGACATTCGTTCGACGGCACGCACTGGCGCGAACGGCGCGAGTGTGCGCGGCCTGTGTCTGGCGCAGGGAATTCCCGGGGCGGTCATCGACACGTACGTGTTCCCGACGACGGCAACGGCAGGCGTGACGCAAGGCAATCCGGACCTGCAACCGGAAACAGCCGATACGTACAACTTCGGCCTCTCGTGGACCTCCCGCTCGTCCTCACAGCTGTTCGGCGGGCTGTCAGCATCAGTTGACTACTACAGCATCGAGATCAAAGACGTAATCTCCGTCGTGCCGGGTCTCTCGGCGCTCAGCAAGTGCTACAACCTCGACGGCTCGAACCCGCAGTACTCCGTCACCAATCAGTTCTGCCAGCTCCTGACGCGCGATGCGAACGGCCTGCTGCAGCTCATCGAGACGCCGTACCTGAACCTCGGCGGGTTGAAGACCGAGGGCGTGGACCTGCAGCTCGATTGGGTCGTCGAGTTGAACGATCGCTGGACGGCGCGCTTCAACACCGCGGTGGGCTACTTGCTCGACTACTCGGTGCAAACGCTGCCCGGGTCGGCGTTCCAGGACTTCACCGGCACGAACACGATCGCCGCGAACCACACGGTCTCGAACTCGTTTCCGGAATGGAAGGCGTTGACGACAGTGGGCGTCGGATTCGGCCCGCTGTCCGCGTCGGTCCGCTGGCGCTGGCAGGATGCGATGGAAGACGTGACCTCAGTCACCACGCCGGCCACACCGGGTATCGGCGTCGCGACCTATAACCTGTTCGACTTCTTTACGTCTTACGACTTCAACACGAACTGGCAGCTGCGCCTCGGCGTCACCAATCTGACGGACGAAGGTCCGGTGACCGTGTCGAGCTCGCAGACCGGCACGGACACTGCCGTGTTCGATGTGCTCGGCCGCTCGTACTACATGGGTGTGCGGGTCCGCATGTAGCGGTGCGAACCCACCAAAGCCCGACGTTGGGCGTAAGTACCCCCGCGACCAACGTCGGGCTCTGGCTTCGCAGCAGACCATGCTGAGATCCATCGCCACGATCTGCGTCAACGGCACGCTGCGGACCAAGCTCCGCGCGATCGCCGACGCGGGCTTCGAGCACGTGGAGATTTTCGAGAGCGACCTGCTTGCCTGTCCCGAGTCGGTGGCCGTGGTCGGCGCGATGCTGCGCGACCAGGGACTCGCGTGCGCTGCGTTCCAGCCGTTCCGCGACTTCGAAGGAATGCCGGCACGCTTGCGTGCGCGCGTGTTCGACCGGGCCGAGCGCAAGTTCGACGTCATGGAAGAGCTCGGTACGGACCTCGTGCTCGTCAGCTCGAACGTTTCGCCGGAGTCGCTCGGCGACCGCGGTCGCATCGTCGACGATTTCCGCGAGCTCGGCGAGCGGGCCGCAGCGCGCGGCCTGCGCGTGGGCTTCGAAGCACTCGCGTGGGGCCGGCACATTCAGGATCATCGCCAGGCCTGGGAGATCGTACGCGAGGTCAATCATCCCGCGGTCGGCCTGGTGCTCGATTCCTTCAGCTCGCTCGCGCGCAACGTGCCGATCGACAGTCTGCGCTCGCTGGATCCCGCGAAACTGTTTCACGTGCAGATCGCCGATGCGCCGTCGCTGTCGATGGATCCGCTGTCGTGGAGCCGGCATTTCCGCTGCATGCCGGGGCAGGGCGATCTGCCGCTGGTGGAGTACGTGGCGACGCTGCGGGAAATTGGCTACCAGGGCGTGCTCTCGCTCGAGATCTTCAACGACCGTTTCCTCGCGGGGTCGGCAGTGGACGTCGCCATCGACGGCATGCGCTCGCTGACGTATCTGCTGGAGCAGGTCATGCAGCGCACGGACTGCCGCGTGCAGTGTCAGCGCGTCGAGTTCATCGAGTTCTGCGCGAACGAGGAGGAGGCGGGCCAGCTCGGTCACATGCTGCAGACCTTGGGATTCGCGCCGACCGATCGTCATCGGCGCAAGGCCGTGACGCGCTGGCGGCAGGGCGACATCAACCTCATCGTCAATTGCGAGCCGGAAGGCTTCGCACATTCCTACGACACGGTCCATGGCGCATCGGTTTGCGCGATCGGCGTACGCGTGGCGGATCCGCTCGCGGCGCTCGAGCGTGCCCGGAAGCTGCAGATCAGCAGCTTCTCGCAGCCGGTGGGACCGGGCGAGTTCGAGATTCCAGCCGTGCGGGGCGTCGGCGGCAGCCTCGTCTACTTCGTCGCGGACGCCGACGTGGACGCTATATGGCGGACCGAGTTCGAGCCGCTTGCGCAGAGTCCGCCGTTGCCCGATGCGGGACTGAAACGCGTCGATCACCTGGCCCAGTCCATGCAGTACGAGGAAATGCTGTCGTGGCTGCTGTACTACGTGGCGCTCTTCCAGGTCGACAAGAGTCCGCCGACGGAGATTGCCGATCCCGTCGGCCTGGTCATGAGCCAGGCGATCCGCTCGCCCGACGGCGGTTTCCGTGTCGTCCTGAACGGGTCGGCAGCGACGCAAACACTGGTCGCCCGCTTCCTGCACGCGTACGCCGGCGCGGGCGTGCAAAGCATCGCCTTCGCGACTGACGATATCTTCGACACCGCTGCGAAACTGCGGCGGCTCGGCATGGAATTCCTGACCATCCCGCCGAACTACTACGGCGATCTCGGCGCCCGCTACGGGCTGGACGATGCCGAGCTCGCGTCGCTGGCGGAGTTCAATATCCTGTACGACGAGGACGCCGGCGGCGGCTATCACCATCTGTATACCCGCGCCTTCGTCAAGCGCTTCTTCTTCGAGATCGTCCAGCGCCGCGCCTACGACGGCTACGGCGCGCGCAATACCGCGATCCGGCTCGCCGCGCAATCCCGTTTCAGGAACCTGCCGCCCGCCGTCCCCTGACCCACGATTCTCGGCCAGCCCCATTATGGTGTACTGTCGCGAATCGAACGGCGCGGCGAGGCGCTGCGCGTGAAGAGGATTCGTGGATGGCAAGCCGAAAGAAGAAAGCCGCGGCCAAGACTGCGGGTGGCGAGTTCGCCAACGATGCCGAGCGCTCCAAGGCCGACATCCTGGCGGTGGCAACCGAAGAGTTCGCGACCCACGGCCTGAGCGGGGCGCGCGTCGACGCGATCGCCGAGCGCACGCGGACCTCGAAGCGGATGATCTACTACTACTTCAAGGGCAAGGAGGGCCTGTACCGCGCGGTGCTGGAAAAGGCCTACTCCGAGATCCGCTCGCTCGACAGCCACGAAGGGATCGAGGACGCGGACCCCGCCGAGGCGATCCGGCGCATCATCGAGATCACGTTCGACTACGACGAGATGCATCCGTTCTTCGTGAGCCTCGTCAGCGTCGAGAACGTGCACCAGGGCAAGAACATCGCGCGACTGCCGTCGATCAAGAAGCGCAACGCCAGCGTGATCCGCGTGCTGACCTCGATCCTGGAACGGGGCGCGAAGCAAGGGGTGTTTCGCAACGACGTGAACGCGATCGACCTGCACCTGCTGATCAGCGCCTTCTGCATTTTCCGCGTCTCGAACCGCTTCACGTTCGGGACGATCTTCGACACCGATCTGTCCGATGCGGCGATCCGCAACCGCCACAAGAAGATGCACGTCGAAGCGGTGCTGCGCTACCTGGAGCCGCGTCGCAAGAGCTAGCTCGCGAGGCGATAGGTGCTCGCAGCCAGGTAGCTGCGCGCGGTCTCGATGCACAATCGCGCATACTGCTCCGCGCCGAGCGCTGCCAGTTTCGCAGTGTTCGGAATCTCGACCGACAACGGCACGGCCGGCAACCGGCGCAGGATCGCGGCGACATCGATGCCGCCCTCGCCGAGGTAGAGGCGGGCACCGCGGCCGATGCGAATCAACTCTTCGCGCTCGTTCGAGTACTTCGCCGGTGCATCGCTGATCTGTACGAAGTGAAACCAGTCGCTGGGCAGCGAGCCGAGCGTCGCCACGTCGGCGTGACATCGATCGAAATGCAGAGTGTCCACGACGATGCCGGCGTTGTCGCACTGTGATGCGCGAACGAGGTCGGCTGCTTCGTTCAGGGTGCGGATGCCGGACCAGGTCACGAATTCCAGGTCCACCGTGAGGCCGAACTGGCGCGCCAGGGCGCACAGCCCGGCGAAGAAATCCTGGATGTACGGCCGATCGTCGCACCACGCGCTGCTCAGCACGTGCTTGCCGCCCAACTGCGCCGCTGCTTCGATCGCTGGCAAGTAATCCTGCGGCTGCGCTTCCTTGATGATCCGTGCCACTTCGATATCGAGCAGACGAACGCCGGTGGCGGCGAGGGCAGCCTTCGTGCGGGAGAAGAGGGCGCGATCAGTCGCAAACGGATGCAGCGGCTCGTCATGAGCGCCGACCGGGATCGGTCGCAATCCGACGAACTCGTAACCGGCGCGCGCAGCGATCTCGATGAGTTGCGGCGGCGAGCACTGCAATGACGTGAGGTGCGCGAGGGAGAACTGCCAGCCCATCATCGCGCTCCGGCCGCTTGCGCGTGGAACCCGAGCGGAAGCCCGGCTGCTGGCACGTAGCCGTACAACTCTTCGCCCGGCACAGCCGCGGCCAGGATCTTGCGGGCTTCGAGCAGTCTCGCGAGATCGACGCCGGTGTGCAGGCCCATCGATTCGAGCATGAACACCAGGTCTTCGGTGACGATGTTGCCGGTCGCTCCCGGCGCGAAGGGACAACCGCCGATGCCGGCCATCGAGCTGTCGAAGGTCTCCACGTCGACTTCCAATCCTGCAACGACGTTTGCGAGACCGAGGCCGCGCGTGTTGTGGAGATGAAGTCCGGCGAACGCTTCGCGGCCGACGGCATTGCGCACGCGCACGACGAGATCGCGGATCTGCGCGGGGTTCGCGTAGCCGACGGAATCCGAAAGTCCTACTTCGTCGCAACCGGCCTCGCGCAACTCCTCGGCGAGGCGTACGACCCTTTCGGCGGACACGGCTCCTTCGTAAGTGCAGCCGAACGCAGTGGACATGCCACCTTCGAACTTCGGCCTGCGATTCGCAGGCAGTGCGCGGAGCAGAGCGGCGATGCCGCGAACTTCGTCGAGCATCTGTACATGAGTGCGGCGCACGTTCTTCAAGCTGTGTGTCTCGGAGGCCGAGAACGGAATCGTGAGCTTGTGCACGCCAGCTTTGATCGCTGCCTCCGCCCCGTGTCGATTCGGCACGAGCACCGCAACAGTGAGATTCGGAATGGTCAGCGCGTGCGCGACGATCTCTGCGGTGTCGGCGAGCTGCGGCAGAAGGTGTGGCGGCACGAAGCTGCCGACCTCTATCTCCCGCAGGCCGCTCGCCGCCAGCGCCGAGATCCACGCTTTTTTCGCGGGCGTCGGCATGACCGTCTTGATGCTTTGCAGGCCGTCGCGTGGGCCTACTTCGCTGATCAGAATCTCGCGGGTCATTGCACTCAATGGGCTCAATCGGTGGCCACGTGCTCGAGCTGCTTGTCGGGCGCGTAGATGTCCAGGATGTTCCAGTGGCCCGTGGTGGGCGTCGGGTTGTTCTTCATCGGCACGTCGAGCACGTAGGGCTTACCGGAGCTCAATGCTCGACGCAGCGCCGGCGCGAGATCCGCGGCCGACTTCAGGCGCTCGCCCTCGCAGCCGTAGGCGCGAGCGATATCGGCATAGTTGGGCTTTTGCTCGCTCCAGCTTCCCTCGGCGACCGGAAACAGCGTGCCGTGAGTCAGGCCGTACGCGGCCTTCTGCAGGCCGGCGATCGTGCCGTACGCGTTGTTGTTCATCACCAGCCAGGTGATCGGCAGCTTGTGCTCGACTGCAGTCGCAAGCGCCGCCGGGTTCTGTCCGAATCCGCCGTCGCCGACCAGCGAAATAACGGTGCGATCCGGGCGCGCGATCTTCGCGCCGATCGCGGCGGGCGGGCCGAAGCCCATCGTCGCGTAACCACCCGGTGTCAGGACGCTGCCCGGTGTGTAGATCGGGAACTGCTGGCCGACGCCGTTCTTGTTCCAGCCGACATCGGTCGTGATGATCGCGTCGCGCGGCAACTGCGCGCGGACTTCGGCAAGAATGCGCTCCGGCATCATCGGGAATGCATCGGACGTTGCCATCGCCTTGTTCGCGGCCGCGAAGTCGCGGCGGCTCGCGGCAATCTGCTCGACGATTCGGCCAGGCTTGCGACCGGACGGATACAGCTCACGCGCCACTTGCAGCAGCACGCCGAGCGCTTCCTTCAGATCGGCGACTGCGCCCAGCTCAGTAGCAAAGTTGCGACCGATCTCGCTCGGCTCGATGTCGATGTGGATCAGCCGCGTCGGCGGAATGTTGAACGTGTAGTCGCGATACCAGGAACTGCAGTCCGCTTCCTTGAAACGTGTGCCGAGGCCGAGCACCCAGTCGGCGGCGAGGCATGTGTCATTCACCAGCTTGGTGCCCCAGAAGCCGCTCATGCCAAGCAGCAGCGGATGGTCGTCGGGAAGGGCACCTTTGCCCATCAAGCTGTGCGCGACCGGAATGCCGAGGTGATCGACGAAAGCCCGTAGCTCATCCCACGCTTGCGCGAGCACGATGCCGCCGCCAACGTAGATCAGCGGCTGCTGCGCTCCGGCCATGTGGCGCACGATCTCGCGTGCTGTCTTGACGTCGAGCGACGGTTTACGCAGCGCGCGCGTGTTGCTGTCGAGTCGCGTGAAGAAATGCGAGTCGACTTCTGCGGAGAAGACGTCCATCGGCACATCGACCAGCACCGGGCCCGGTTGGCCGCTTTCTGCGAGCAGGAAGGCCTTGTCGATGATCTCGGCGAACAAGGTCGGATCGTCGACGCGCCAGGCGCGCTTCACGAACGGTCGATAGATCTCGTGCTGCGCGCCGTCGGCGTGCAGGTTCACCTCCTGGTGCGGATGCTTGCCGAAGTAATGCGAGGGCACGTCGCCGGCGATGACGACCATCGGGATGCAATCGAGTGCGGCATTGGCAACGCCGGTCGCTGCATTGGTGAGACCCGGCCCCAGGTGTGTGAGCAGCACGGAGGCCTTGCCGGTCGCGCGAGCGTAGCCGTCAGCGGCATGTGCCGCGACCTGCTCGTGGCGGACGTTGACGAACTCCACTTTGCTCTCGGCCATCGCCGACAGCACGGCGATGTTCGTGTGGCCGCAGAGACCGAAAACGTGGCGGATGCCACGGCGCTCCAGGTAGCGCACCAGATGATTGGCGACTGTGTCTTTCATGAAGCAGCGTGCCGGCTA
>Ga0075420_100000933_pt1 | contig 24133 bp, 16 predicted proteins | sample SoiMetdeltSBSDD4_FD_75296 | JGI IMG/M metagenome (GOLD analysis project Ga0075420, IMG submission 75296) | Bulk soil microbial communities from a Populus tree surrounding site in Tennessee, USA - Soil MetaG P. deltoides SBSDD4 | ecosystem: Environmental > Terrestrial > Soil > Tree plantation...
GCCGTCGAGGAGCAGGCACGGTGGCCGAAGGTCGGACAGGATCAGCCGGGCCCGCTCGCCCGCATCGCCGGCGCCGAGACAGACCACGCTGGCACCGGCGTCGAGAACGGCGAGCACCGAGGCGACCTGGCTGGGCCCGCTCGCCATCCGTACCGCTACGGTCGTACCGGGCGCCACGCCGAGCGATCGCAGTCCCTCGGTGATCGCGGCGGCGCGAGAAACCAGTTCGCGGTACGAGATTTCGGTGCCCTGCCACGACAGCGCCGGGGCGAGCGGCTTCAGCTCGGCGGCACGGTGTACCAAGCCGTTGACGGTCTCGGATCCGGTGGCCGGCGGACCGATGTGATCGGCCTCCCGTACCGCGACCCGGATCTGGTCCGGCGTATCGAGCGGCAGTGCGGTGACCGGCAGGCCGGGATCCTTCAATGCCGCATCCAGCATGGTGCGGAGCTGGTCGAGGATGCGCCGGACCGAGTCCGCCTCGAACCTGCTGGTGCGGTACTCCAGGGCACCGGTCACGGCCGGATCCACCTGCTCGACACTGAGCGCGAGGTCGGACCCGATGGTGCCGGTGTGCACCGGCAACGATCGAACCGTGGCGCCGGGCAAGGACAGTGGGGACTCGGGTTCGGCCAGGCTGAACACGGTGTCGAACAACGGAACGCGCCACGGGTGCCGATCGATGTCCAGTGCCGCCATGAGGCTGGTGAACGGAAGCTCGCGGTGGTCCAGAGCGTCCCGCCACCCCTGCGTCACCCGGCCCAGCATCTCCCGGAACGTGGGTTCACCGGAGAAGTCCGCGCAGAGCACCAGCGTGTTCTGGAACGGTCCGACGGTACGCGCGAACTCCGGCCGGGGTCGGACCGGTGCCGGGTACCCGACGGCGACCCTCTCCTCGCCGGTGTACCGGAACAACAGAGTCTGAAACGCCGTCAACAGCACGGCTCCGGGTACCGTTGCCTCGGCCGCGGACACCTCCTGCAACTGCCGGCCGAAGTCCTCTCCCCAGTCGAAGCGCACCGTCGCGCCGTCGACGGCCGGCTCGTGGTCGGGTGGCCGGTCGGCGGGTATCGACAGCGGGGGCGGGGGCGGCGTCAGCGCCGAGGTCCACCAGTCCGTCAGTCGCTGGAACGCCGGCCGGGCCTCCCGTTCGCGTTCCCAGCTGGTGTAGTCCCGGTACTGGAGTGGGAGGAACGGCAGCACGGCCCCGCGTCTCTCGACGGCCGCCGCATAACACTCGGACAGCTCCTCGACGAGAACCGGGATCGAGCTGTCGTCGCAGACCAATCGGTGCACGAGGAGCAGGACGCGGTGTTCCGTGGCGCTGAGCCGCAGGACGGTCATCCGGGCCAGCGCCTCACCGTCGCGACCCAACGGGGTACCGGCCAGCGTGGCGCACCGCTCGTCGGCCACGGCTTCCCGGTCGGCCGGCGGTACCTCGGCGAGGTCCACGAGCGCGGGCGTATCGATCCGCGTCGGGTCGATCGTCTGCACCGGTCGGCCATCGACCTCGAGCACGCTGGTGCACAGGCTCTCGTGCCGGCCGGCCAGAGTCCGCCACGCCGAGCGCAGCGCTTCGACGTCGAGTTCGCCGGAGACCGCGTACGCCCGGCAGATCGTGTTCGCCGGCGAGCCGCCAACGAGCCTCTCCGTGAACCACAGCCCTTCCTGCGCATGAGAGGCGATGGCAGTCTGGCCCTCGCTCTGTTCCTCGCTCATCGCTGGTTCTCGCTCCCCCATCAGTAGTAGTAGCTGATGTACGGGGCGCGCTCCGGCGTCGCCATCGTGTCCCAGAGCCGCGGGAAACGGTCGTCCCTGGCCTGGATCCGGCCGCCCCGGGCCAGGTCCGTGGCCGCCGTAGCGCCGAGCAGCATCGAGCCAACGGCGGCGACCTGCATCTCCATATCCGGCTCGGCGGTGCTGCGCCGGCAGGTACCGTGGCCGGCATCGACCTCGAGCCGGAAGGTGCCATCGGCGTAGCCCTCGGGGTCGTGCAGCCGTATCGTGAGCGCGCCGTCGCAGGCCCATCCCCGTGCCTCCAGCAGGGTGGGCACGTCCAGCGGACGCAGCCACACGCCGTCGTGTCGGCGGGCTCGCAGTTTGCGGGCGTCGTTCACCCACCACACCAGGGGGTTGTCCACCGGGGCGTACCACACCTGAACGGTTGCCACCATGTCGATCGACAGCAGGAAGCGCCACAGCGCGGCGGCGGCCTCGGTATCGGCGGCCAGGAAGTCGATGACGTGGATGGTGTTGCGCGGTGTCGTCTCGGGCGCCCAGTCCCCGATGACGCGGTACGTCACCAATCCGCGGTCTTCCGCCGCGACACAGACCCGGGGCCCGCCGCCGGCGCCGACCGCGAGCAGCTGTTCGAGGCGGGAGGAGGTCGGATCCATGACGAGCCGGTCCCAGTAGGCCGGCGGCGGGATCACCTCGCCGGGCGTGCGGGCGGCTTGGCGGGCGTACACGGACTGGGCGAGATCGCGCGCCTCCTTGCCGGTGACCCGGCGCACCTCGACGTCCCCACCGGGTGCGTCGGAGCGCCAACCCACTCCGCGCGCGTCGACCTCGAGCGAGTTGTAGTACGTCCCCGGCCCGTAGCCGAACCGCCAATAGATCGGCCACTCGGTGCTCCCACCGGCGGCGATCGCCTTGCCCTCTTCCACCGCGCGCTCGTGCAGCCGGTGCAGCGTGGCTTTCATCAGGCCATGCCGCCGCAGCGTGGCATGGCACGAACCGCCGGTGCACGCCGCCAGCGGTACCGTGTTGCCGCCGGGGAGCACCAGATCCCGGTGCAGCGAGGCGTTCGTCGCCACGTACCCGGCGTCGTCTTCGATCGCGATGGCGCGCTCGGGTGGGTGTGTCCCGCGGTAGAAGTCCACGATCTCCTTGTCGTCGCCCGGCGGGTACCCGAAGGTGCCGAGCCAGCAGTCGAGCCACTCGCTGTAGCGGTCTTCGGTTACCTCCACCAGGTTGAAACCGGCGGGGAGTGTTGCGGTCATGGGTCGGCTCCCGGGTGAGGTGGGGCGCGGACGTCAGCTCTCGCGGGGTGCGGCCAGGGACATCCCCGCCGGCATCTCGCTCAGCGGCGTATCCGGATCGTGCACGCCAGCGCTCAGGACGTTGCGGAAATCGGCCTGCATCGCGTCCATTGTGGACTGGTCGAAGCGGTCGATGCTGCTGTTGATGGCGAAGATGAGTTCTCCCGACGGGCCGAGCTCAACCGTCCACAGGATGGCGTCGTCGGGGATGTCCGGACCGACGCGCTGGGACACCCGTCGTTGCACCGCCACGCACCCGACCCCGCCGGAGGTCTGCTCGCGCAGCACGTACGGGTTCGGCGACATCTGGAAGCCCGGCCGCGCCCGTTCGGTGATCTGGTCTCCCTGTTCCAGCTCGCCGATCGCCTCGGCGGCCTCCGCTACCAGGCGAACGAACGGAATCTCATGCTTGAAAGCGGCCAGGCTGGTCTGCCGGACCCGAGTCACCACGTCCCGGAACGTCTTGCAGTCGGCGATGTCGGTACGCAGCGGGTACAGGTTCACGAAGTAGCCGACGGTGTTCTCCATCCAGCGCCGCCGCCGGCCGGGCCCGGAGGAGAGGGTCCAGACCACGCCATCGGTCATCCCGGTCGCCCCGAGCAGGTGTACCCGGTACGCGGCGAACAGCACCATGAACGGCGAGCAGCGCATCGACCGGGCGAACTCGAGCGCGGCGGAGCCCAGCTCGGCATCGATGGAGAAGCGGTCGCACCGGGTCCCGGACGGGCCGGCGCCCGACGGCGGGTGGTCCGTCGGCAGCGTGATCGGCCGGGCGCCGCGCAGATCGTCCCGCCAGAACTGGTACGACGGCTGCGCTTTCGCCTCGCCCGACTCGTCGTGCTGGCGAGCGACGTACTCGCGATACGGGGTCGGCTCGGGCATCTCGGGTTTCCGGCCGTCCAGCCGGGCGGCGTACAGCTCCACGGAGTCCCGCATGACCAGGCTGAGCGACCACACGTCGACGATCGGCAGGTGGGACACCAGCACCACGACGTGATCCTGGTCGTCCAACCGTCCGATGTGGACCCACAGGTTCGGCACCTGGGTCATGTCGAACGTGCCGGACTCGACCTCGTTGAGGAACTCCTCGGCCAGGTCCTGGTGCGACCGGCCGCTCGAGTCGGCCAGGTCGCGGTAGACCACGGCCGGCGGCCCGGGTGGCTGGATCTCCTGTCGCCAACCGTCCGCATCGGACACGATCGTCGTGCGCAGCGCCTCGTGTCGGGTGACCACGTCCCCCAGCGCCTGCTCGAATTTGACCCGGTCGAACGGCCCGGTCACCCGCCAGCCGCCGCTGGAGATCGGCCGCGGGCCGAAGCCGCCGGCGGAGCCGTCGTTCTCGTGCTGCAAGCGCAGGAACTGCTGCTCGAGCGAGAACGGAAACTGATCTACGGAGCCCATCGACTGATCCTCTCCAGAGTGAAACGTCACCGGTTCAGACGGTGGCTGGCTCGAGCGTCGAAACAACCTGCTGCGTAAACGTCGTGAGATCCGGGTCGTCGAACAGATCGTCGACCCCGATCGTGGTAACCCCCAGCTCGTCTTCCAGCCATGCGACGATCAGTAGAGCGGCCACGGATTGGCCGCCGAGCTCGAAGAATGTCGCATCGTCCTGGCCAGCCGGCGCGTCGAGCGCTTCCTGCCAGATCTCTGCGACTTTCTTCTCCACCGTGGCGGAGTTCATTCGGCCACCTTCCGCTGGGGAGCCGCGGTCCGGGCAGTCGGTACCTGGCGCAGCCCGCGGCGGATCCACACGGCAAAAGCGTCACATCCGCCGCTGCCGCGGGTCATCTCCTGGATTGCCGGCATCTGTCGTGCGCCCCAGCGGCCTATTGCCTGCACTGAGCGCAGCGGAGCACAAGGCGCGCAGCGAAGCGAAGCAGTAGGAATCGCATCGTGGGAGAAGCAACTCCGTGTCCGCGATCGATATGTTCGGGACACCTCGAGGCGCCGTGAATGCGCTGTGGCGAAACGGAAAGAGGCACCCTACCTTGGTTGGCCACCTCAAGTACCACGAGCGGACCATAGGTCCAGTCACCGATCGACTGGCCGCGATCGCGCACCTCGCGAACTGCCGGCCCACCGGTGACTATGTGTGTTACGAAGGTCCCGAGGACTGGGCCTTCGCCGCCGGCATCGCGGCCAACGTCATCGCCGACCGGCGGCACCTGTTGGTGCGCAGCGCCGCGGGGGAGTGGGCGGTGCCTTGGCACCAGGACGTACTGCGACAGCTGCCCGCCATGCTGGATCGGGTACCGGTGGACAGTTGGCGGTTGTACGGCTGGGCCGGCTTCGATCTGGCGGCGGCGAACGCCGGGCTGCTCGATATCGTCGGCGACGACAGTTTCCTGAATCTGATGATCCCGGCGACCGAGGTCCGCTTCGACGTCTCCGGTACCCTGCTGCGGGCGATCGACCCGGCCGATCTCGACCGGCTCGAAGCCGAACTCGCGTCGACCCCGCCACTGGACTACCGGGCCCAGCCGGTGCTGGAGAGCTCGGGTGCGGATCGGTATCTGGATGCGGTCGGTCGAGCGGTCGCGGACATCGAGAGCGGCCGGCTCGAAAAGGTCATCCTGTCTCGCAGCCTGCCGATCGACTATCCGGTCGACATCGTCGGCACGTACGCGCTGGGCCGGCGCGCCAACTCACCCGCGCGCTCGTACCTGCTGTCGCTGGGCGGGATCGCCGCCGCCGGGTTCAGCCCGGAGACCGTAGTCGAGGTGACCAGCGACGGTGTCGTCACCACCCAGCCGCTGGCCGGAACGCGTGCGCGGACCGGCAGGGCCGCGGTCGACGAGGAACTGCGTCGCGAGTTGCTGGCCGATCCCAAGGAGGTCTACGAACACGCCATCTCGGTCAAGCTGGCCTTCGACGAGATGGTCGACCTCTGCGGAGACCAGCCGGTGGAGATTCCCGAGTTCATGGCGATCCGCCAGCGCGGCACGGTCCAGCACATCGCATCGTCGGTACGGAGCACGTTGACCGGGCGGGATCGCGCCTGGGACGCGTTCTGCGCGCTGTTCCCCGCGGTCACCACGTCCGGCGTACCGAAGGAGGCGGCGTACCCGGTGATCCGCGAGCTGGAGCCGGAAGGACGCGGAATCTACGGTGGTGCGGTGCTCAGCTACGACTGCGACGGCGCGATGGATGCGGCGGTCGTGCTGCGAACCGTGTTCGAGCGCGACGGACAGGCCTGGTTGCGGGCCGGTGCCGGCATCGTGCGGCAGTCCCGCCCCGAGCGCGAGCTGACCGAGACGCGGGAGAAGCTGGCGAGCGTGGGCCGGTACGTCGTGCCGCGATAGCGCCGCTAATCGTCCTGTTGGCGCGCGAAATACTCGTCCGACAACTCGATGATCTGCACGTAGTTGCCGTCGGGATCCAGCACGGTACCGAACCACCCGTCCGGCCGTTCCTCGAGCTCGGCCAGCCACTCCGCACCGAGTTCGCTCAGGTGCGCGGCGCTGGCCCGGGCGTCCTCGACATGGAAGTTGAGGATGTACCGGCCCGGTTCGGGATTCTTACCGGACACGTCATTGCGCCCGTCGACCAGGACGTGTACGTCGCCGAAGCCGAGGAAACCGTAGCCGGTCTCCGGCGGCCCGAACGCCGCGATGTACCAGGCGCGCAACCGCTCCGGGTCGGCGCTGCCGAGCAGAATGCTGCCGATAACCGCCTTGCCCATATCGGGCAACCTACCCCGGGTCGCCGCCCGCCGCCCGGCTGAGCCACTCCACCGCACGCTCAGAGATGCGCCGACCGGTTGCCGCAAACAACGATGACGAATTGGAACATCTCCCGAGCGTGCCTCGGATCACACGGCGTCCGACCGAATGGGGTATCCATGCGTCCGTTCCGCATCGAAATACCGCAAGCAGACCTGGATGATCTGCGGGACCGCCTTGCTCGCACCCGCTGGCCGGACGAACTTCCGGACGTCGGGTGGGACCGCGGTGTGCCGCTGGCCTACCTGAAGGAACTCGCCGAGTACTGGCGTACCGAGTACGACTGGCGGGCCGCGGAGGCCAAGCTCAACCAGTACCCGCAATTCATCACCGAAATCGACGGCGCGAATGTGCATTTCCTGCACGTGCGCTCGCCCGAACCGGACGCCCTGCCGCTGTTGGTCACCCATGGCTGGCCCGGTTCCGTGGCCGAGTTCCTCGACGTGATCGAGCCGCTGACGAACCCGCGTGCGTTCGGCGGCCGCCCCGAGGATGCTTTCCATCTGGTGATTCCGTCCATCCCGGGTTACGGGTTCTCCCGACCGCTGCCCAGTACGGGCTGGGACGTACCGCGGATCGCCGGTGCGTGGGCGGAACTCATGGACCGGTTGGGTTACCAGCGCTATGCCGCGCAGGGCGGTGACGCGGGCTCGGTCATCTCGCTCGTGCTCGGTGCGATGCAACCCGAGCGGGTGGTCGGGATCCACGTCAACATGCTGATGACGTTCCCCTCCGGTGATCCGGCCGAACTAGCCGACCTGGCCGAGGACGAGCAGTCCCGGCTCGGCCTGCTCGCCAAGTTCAACGACGACCTGTCCGGGTACATGAAGGTGCAGGCCACCCGGCCGCAGACCATCGCCTACGCGCTCACCGACTCGCCGGTCGGTCAGCTGGCCTGGATCGTGGAGCGGTTCCGAGAGTGGACCGACTCGGCGAAGGTGCCCGAGGACGCGGTGGACCGCGACCACATGCTGACCATCGCGTCGATCTACTGGCTGACCGCCACGGCGGGCTCGTCGGCCCAGTTCTACTACGAAGGCGCCGAAGGGGTACGGCAGGCGGCCAGCGGTGCGCCGCCACCACCGATACCCGCGCCGATCGGCGTCGCGGTGTTCCCACGGGACATCTTCCAGCCGCTTCGTCGCTTCGCCGAACGCGACTACTCCACCATCAGGCGGTGGACCGAGTTCGACCGCGGCGGTCACTTCGCCGCAATGGAGCAACCAGAGCTTCTCGTCGACGACGTGCGCGCGTTCTTCCAACCGCTGCGCTGAAGCCGACCAGCTGCACCCGAGACACATCGACAACTTTTCGGAGGCATGGATGGCACACCGGTTGGATACCACTGGCCGTCAGATCCACGCGGAGGCGGACCAGCTGCGCGCGGAAGGACCGGCCACGCAGGTCGAGCTGCCCGGCGGCATCATCGCGTGGTCCGTCAACAGGTACGACGTCATCAAGAAACTGCTCACCGATCCGCGAGTGACCAAGAGCGCCCGCAATCACTGGCCGGCGTTCATCAACGGGCAGATCCCGCCCGACTGGGAAATGATCAGTTGGATCGCCATGGACAACATGGTCACCGCGTACGGAAAGGACCACGTCCGGCTGCGGAAGCTGGTGGGCAAGGCGTTCACCCCCCGCCGCACCGAGCTCATCCGGCCGCGCGTGGTCGAGCTGACGAACGAGCTGCTGGACAAGCTCTCCGCCGTCACGCCCGGCGAGGTCGTGGATCTCCGGGCCGAGTTCGCGTACCCGCTGCCGGCGCGCCTGGTCGCGGATCTCATCGGCATGTCCGAGGAGGTACGCGCGAAGACGGCCGTGGTGATCGACATGATGGTCGACACCACCGTCACGCCCGCCCAGGCGCAGGAGATCCTGATGGGCTGGCGAGGTGCGATGGAGGACTTCATCGCCGATAAGCGGCGCAACCCCGGCGAGGACATCACCAGCGACCTCATCGCGGCCCGGGACGAGGACGGCACCCGCTTGACCGAGGCCGAGCTGACCGACTCGATCTTCGCGATCCTGGGCGCCGGTTCGGAGACCACGATCAATTTCTTCGACAACGCCATCACCGCGCTGCTCACTCACCCGGAACAGCTCGAGCTGATCCGGTCCGGCAAGGCGAGCTGGGACGACGTGATCGACGAGGTACTGCGGGTGGAGTCGCCGCTGGTCCACCTGCCGCTGCGGTACGCGGTCGAGGACATCGACCTCGGCAGCGTGACCATTCCGAAGGGGGATCCGATCCTGGTGAACTACGCCGCGGTCGGTCGCGACCCGGCGTTGCACGGCGACGAGGCCGGCACCTTCGACCTCACCCGGTCGAACAAGGAGCACATCTCCTTCGGCCACGGGCCGCACTTCTGCCTCGGCGCGGGGGTCGCCCGGTTGGTCGCGACCACCGGCTTGTCCGGGCTGTTCGACCGATTCCCACAGATGGAGCTGGCGGTCGAGTCCGACCGCCTCGAGCCGCTGCCCACCTTCATCATGAACGGCCACCGCGGCCTGCCGGTCCGGCTCACGGTACCGGCATCGACGCCGGCGTAGACGTCAACGATCGCGAGGAGGAGACGGGTGTCAACAGCCAAAGTTCCGACCCGAGAGGAAATGGTTCGACGGGTCAGCGAACTGGTACCGGTCCTGGAGAAGCACACGGCCTGGGCGGAAGAGAACCGCAGGCTGCACCAGGACTCGGTCGATGCGCTGACGGAGGCCGGCGTCTTCCGGATGCGTACCCCCAAGCGGTACGGCGGGTACGAGTCCGACACCCGGACCCTGGTCGATGTCGCCACCGAGCTGGCTCGGGTGGACGGCTCACTGGCCTGGACCGCCGCGGTGTACTGGATCCCGACCTGGATGGCCGGCCTGTTCCCGGACCAGGCGCAGGACGAGGTGTTCACCGCACCGGATGTGCGGGTGTGCGGGACGCTGAGCCCGAGTGCGATGGCCGCGCCGGCCGATGGCGGCGTGGTCGTCAACGGGAAGTGGGGGTTCATCACCGGCGCCTGGCACAGCCAGTGGCAGGAGATCATCGCCGTGCAGGTCGAGCCGGACAAGGAGCCACAGCCGATCATCGCGCTCGTGCCGATCACCGACGTCCAGATCGTCGACGACTGGCACACCTCGGGGCTGCGCGGTACCGGCAGCGTGACGACCATCGCCCAGGACCTCTTCGTACCGGCTCACCGGGTGCTGCCGCTCGGTGCGGTGCTCCAAGGCCAGTCCGCATCGGCCGGCAACGCGCAGGTACCGATGTACCGGTCGCCACTGCTGCCGGTAGCCGCCGCGTCGTCGGTCGGTACCGTGCTCGGGTTGGCGCGGGCCGGGCTGGAGGCGTTCATGGAGCGGCTGCCGGATCGGAAGATCACCTACACCGCGTACGAGAGCCAGCGAGAGGCGCCCGTGACACACCTCCAGGTCGCCGACGCGACCATGAAGGTGGACGAGGCGGAGTTCCACGCGCACCGGTTGGCCGGGCTGGTGGACGAGAAGTGCGCGGTCGCCGGGGCGTGGAACCTGCTCGAACGGGCGCAGACCCGCGGCGATCTCGGCGCGGTATGCCGCCTGGGCAAGGACGCGGTCGACATTCTCAACTCGGCCAGCGGCGGTTCGTCGATCTTCCAGGACGTACCGATCCAGCGCATCATGCGCGACATCCAAGCGGTGAACCAGCACGCGCTGATGAACTCGACCACCAACAGCGAGCTGTACGGCCGGATCCTGTGCGGCCTCGACCCCAATACGCTGTATCTCTGAACCACGTCGTACCGCTGAACCCGCACCACATCTCGCCCTCCGGCCCTACCGGGCCGGGGGGCGAAGTGTCAGTAGGCCGCCGCGGCATGCTCCGCGGTGTGCAGGTGCGGCAGGCGGATCCGCTCCGGCTCGCCCGACAGCAGGTAGCGGGCGACATCGGTACCCATCTTGATGGCGTGGTCCATGTTCCCGTACTCGTACATCCAGATGCCGAACCGGCCGCGGGAGTACACGTCATGCCGTTCCAGGTACTCCAGAATCGTCGCTACCGCGTCGGTCCGGTCGAGGGTGGGGATGGGGTACGCCATCGGGACTTCGCGGACGTACGTGGACACCACGCGGGCCGGATCGTCGAGCAGGCCGGACCGGACGAGGCCGGAGATGGTGTCCCGGACCGCGTCGTCCCTGGCTGGCCACGGCGTACCCGCGGGAAGAGCGGTTTCGGCCAGGAACGACACGTGTTCGTCGCGTGGCTCCGGCATGTTGCGGGCGGAGAACAGTCCCATGTTCGTGATCCGGTAGTACGGGTACTCCGGGTCCGGGAAATACATCCAATGCCAGCTCGGGTCCACCCTCCCGGTGGCCCCGATGCCGACCACGAGCACCTGGTTGTGTCGCAGGACCCGGGCCGCGGAGCGGATCGTCGCCGGGCACTCGACGAGCGCGTCGACGAGCTTGGTCAGCGGCATCGTGGTGATCAGTTGATCGAAGCCGAGGCGGTCGCCGGAGTCCAGCAGCAGGGTGCGCCGCCCCAGGTCGATCCGCGCGATCCGGTGGCGGTACCGGATGTCGGGCAGCCGCTTCGCCAGCCGCCGGAACGGCTCGCCGATGCCACCCATGCCCGGGTAGGTGAACGTACTGTTCGGTCCCCAACCCGGCGCGGCCTTGCCCTGCACGAGGTCCGCGAGCACGGCGCGCCAGTCCACCGTGGCCACCCGGTGCGTCACCCAGTCCACGGACATCTCGGTGGTGGGCACCGTCCAGACCTTCACGTGGTACGGGCGCATGAACCGATCGACAACGCCGGCGCCAAAGTTCACGAGCAACCAGTCGTCGTACGTCTCGATTGTCCTCATTGGACGGTCTATCATGCCGACCATGCACTCGACGGCGTCGTCCACCGGCAGCGCCGACAGGTTGTGCTGGAACGGGTAGGGCACCCGCCGATCGCCGTAGAGGATGTACGACGAACGTTCGTGCCGGTAGACGTCACCGGCCATGACGTCGTCCAGGAGCGTGTCGAAGTCGCCGTGGTAGCTGAAGACGACGTGCGCGCCCTGGTCCCAGACGAAGCCGCCGTCGTCACGGAACGACGAGGCGAGGCCGCCGGCCGTGGCCGCCCGCTCCAGCAGAACCGGATGGGCGCCCGACCGGACGAGCTCCCGGGTCGCGGCGAGACCGCACGGACCGGCCCCGATGACGACGTATTCGTGCCTCATTCAGTCCAGAGTATGTTTCCCCGATCGGAGGTGGTCACTTCGACAGTGCGCCGTCGATCGGCCGGATCACCACGGTGCTGACGTCTACCACATCCGGCTGGCCGATCACCCATGCGATGGTCTCCGCGATGTGTTCGGGTGCCAGGCTGTGGCCGGCGGGAGTCCCACCGGCCGGATCCCAGAACGTGGTTTCCACCCGGCCCGGGGCGATCAGAGTAACCCGGATGCCCTCCTCGGCGACCATCATTCGGGTGTTCTCCGCCAGGCCCGTCACGGCCCATTTGGTCGCCCCGTACAGGTTGCCCCTGGTGGCTCTGGTGCCGGCCAGGCTGCCGACGAGGATGATCCGGCCTCGGGTTTCCTTCAAGGCGGTCAATGCCGCCCGGATGAGGAGAGCGGGTCCCAGGACATTGGTCAGGACCATCTCTCGCCAGCCCTCCGGGTCGCCGTCGGCGAGAGTGTCGAACGTGGCGATGCCGGCATTTGCCACGATGTTGTCCAGCCGGCCGAACCGCTGGACCACCGATCGGACCGCGCGGTCCACCGCGGTGTGGTCCGCGGCATCCCCGGACACGGTCAGCAAGGATTCCGGGCGATCGACCGCCTTCGCGAACTGGTCCAGGCGTTCTCGATCCCGCCCGGTGACGGCCACCCGGTGACCCTTGTCGAGCAGGCAGGCGGCGGTGGCGGAGCCGATGCCGCTCGCCCCGCCGGTGATCAATGTGACCGGAGACTCAATCACGACTCGCTCCACTGTGGATCGTGCGCCACCTTCCGACGCTATCGCGTGGTACCAGGTCTTTCACCTTCCGTATTGCCGTGTTGCCGTTCTGTCTACAGTGGATACGACATCGCTGTGCGTTGATATCCAATCCACGGTCCGATAAGGTTGTCGATGAAGGTCTCGTCGAGGAGATCGAACCGCTACGCCCGAGGTGTGGCTGCGCACCTCGCCATGGTTGCGTGCGCTCCGACATCGGCGGGGGCAACCGGGGCCAGGGACGTAGACCGGGGGATGCGATGGGTGATGTAGCGGAGAGCGCTGTCGGACGCGCCATAGAAGCGATGCATGAGAATCTCGCCGAGCCGCTCACGGTCGACGACATGGCCCGCACGGCGAATTTCAGCAGGTTCCACTTCTCTCGGGTCTTCCAGCGGGTTACCGGGATCTCACCGGGCCGGTTCATGACCGCCATCCGCCTCGCGAAGGCCAAACAGCTCCTCGCCTCGACGTCGATGAGCGTCACCGAAATAAGTCACCGGGTGGGCTACTCCAGCCTGGGCACGTTCAGTTCGCGGTTCAGCAGCAGTGTCGGCGTCTCCCCGAGCGCCTACCGGCAGCTCGACGGCGTCGCACCGCACATCGCGCCCGCCGACGGCCCCACCGGCCCGGGCCAGGCGTCGGCGACGGTCGAGGGTCTCGTGTCGGACAGCCTCCAGACCGGCTACGTCTTCGTCGGCATCTTTCCGGACGCGGTCCCGGAGGGCCGCCCGGTCAGTTGCGCCGTCCGTCGCGGTCCGGGTCCCTACACGCTCGAGAACGTGACCCCGGGCAAGTGGTTCGTGCTCGCCCACCACGCGCCGGCCCCTCAGCGCGACGTCGGCGAAGCGCGGGCGGCGTCCGTGGGCGCCCATGGACCGATCATGGTACGACCCGACACGGTGATTCGGGCCGACCTGCGGCTACACCCGATGGGTACGTTCGATCCGCCGCCGGTTCTCGCTCTGCTCGACAGCAGGTCGCTGGCGATGCTCGCCGTTCGCTGAGGCCGTGCCGCCGCGGTCCGCCACGGGGCTCAGGAGGCGGACCGTACCAGCATCGGTAGCCCGCCCCGGATGCGCAGGGAGAGCATGGGCTCGGCGACGACCCGGTAACCGGGTACCTTTGCCAGCCGCAGCTCGCGGGCTGCCATGGCGGTGACGAACACCGCTTCCATCAGGCCGAGGTGGTTCCCGACGCAGAATCGCGGTCCGGCGCCGAAAGGCAGGTACGCGTACCGGGCTCGACTGGTGTTTCCCGGGTCGAAGCGCTCCGGGTCGAAGCGCTCCGGATCCTCCCAGAAGTCCGGGTGCCGGTGCAGCGTGTACGGGCAGATCAGCACGTCGACACCGGCCGGCACCGGGTAGCCCAGCACCTCGTCGGCTCCCTGGGCGATGCGCGAGAGCATCCACACCGGCGGGTAGAGCCGGATGACCTCGTTGATGACCATCGACGTGTACGTCAACTTGTGTAGGTCTTCGTAGACCGGCAGCCGGTCGCCCAGCACGTCGACCGCCTCGGCGTGGAGCCGCTCCCACACGTACGGAAACTTGTCGATCATGTGGAAGGTCCAGCCGAGCGTGCTCGCGGTGGTCTCGTGCCCGGCGAGCAGCAGGGTGACCAGCTCGTCGCGCATCCGCTGCCGGCCGACCCGCGGATCGCTCTCCGAACTGGTCGACTGGATCAGCCGGGACAGCGCGTCGTCAGCGTGGCCGTTGCCACCATCCGCGGTGCGGTCGGCCACGAGCTGGTCCACGACCTGTTGCAGGTGCGCGCGGGCGCGGCGGAACCGCAGCTGCTTGGGCAGCGGTACCCACATCGGAACCATGCTCATCGACGCCAGCTCGAACATCGCCTGGTCCTGCATCGCCTCGAACGCGGGACCGACCGCACGGAAGGTACCGAGGTCGGTGTCGAGCAGCGTGCGGCCCAGGACGCCCAGCGTGAACCCGGTCATCTCCTTCACCACGTCGACCGGCTCGCCGTCGCGGTACTCGCGCAGCCGCCCGATGAGCCCGGCCGCCTCCTCCGCCACGGTGTCGGCCTGTTGCGCGATGCGCCTGGCCTGGAAGACCGGCTGGATCACCTTCCGCTGCTTGCGCCACAGCTCGCCCTCGCTGGTCAGCAGTCCGTCGCCGAGGGCTCGCCGGGCATGCACGAGCCCGATTCCCTTGTGGTAGTTCTGGCTGTTGTCGGCGAGCACGTGCTTCGCGGCGTCCGGGTGGTTGAAGAAGTACAGGGGCTTCAAACCCGGCCCCAGCCGCACCGCGTCGCCGTACCTATCCGCGGCCGATGTCATCATGCCGAGCCGGTCGCGGCCCAGCTGCCACAGCGTGCCGAGCAGTGCCACGCCGGTAGGTCCGGGCGGGATCCGTCGTTGCGCCACCATCGTCATCTGGCAACCTCCTCGGTGACCGAGGAGATGTGCCGGAACCGCCCGTTGAGGAACAGGACGGCGTCGCGGTCCGGCTGCTCCTCGACCGACAGCAGCTTGCCGACGAAGATGGTGTGGTCGCCGCCGTCGTACGTCTCCCACAGCTTGCATTCGAAGTACGCGAGCGCGCCGCTGATCAGCGGGGCGCCGGTGAGCCGCCCGGGGACCCAGTCCACGGACTGGAACTCCGCCCACCCCCGCGGCCGGCAGTTGTCCGCGAAGTGCCGGGCCGTTTTCTCCTGGTCGGCCGCTAGTACCGAGACGGCGAAGTGCCGACGGGTGAGAAGCGCGCGGTGCATGACGCAGTCCCGGCCGACACAGATCAGGAGCAGCGGTGGGTCGAGGGACACCGACGCGAATGAGTTCGCCGTCATGCCGTGCGGATTCGGGCCGCCGACGGTCACGACGGTCACCCCTGTGGCGAACGTACCGAACGCGCTTCGCAGCGATTTGGTGTCCACACTGGACTCCTATCCGCGGTTGGCCGAATTGGGTGCGTACGGGGCCAGCGCCCGCACCAGCGACTCCGGCACATGGGCGGGGGCGGTGGCGTTGACGTCACCCCGCATGCAGGCGACCCGCTGCCGGCCGCGCGCGACCAGCGATTCGCCACCGTCGGGTTCGAGCCGGACGTAGTCGAAGCTGAACTCGAGCTGGGTCTGCCCGAGGTCGACCAGCCGCATCCGGATGGCGAGCTCGTCGAAGGCGGTCAGCTCGGCGAAGAACTCACAGTCGACCTTCAGCGTGAACAGCTTGAGACCGTCCTGCAGCTCGGCGAGCACGTCCTGCGCGTGCTGCTTGAGGAACATCTCCCGGCATCGCCCCTGCCAGCGCAGGTAGTTGACGTAGTAGACGTTGCCGACGAGGTTGGTCTCCTCGAAGCCGACCGTATGCAGGTGCTCGAAGTACTTGTCCATGCCTAGGCCACTCCCGCGCCGAGGACCGCGCACACGACCGGGTCGGTGTGGTCCCGCAGGGTCGTTACCAGCGTGGCGATGCGCAGCTCTCCGGAGGAGAACACGACCCACGGCCCGCCTTCGCCCGGTACCAACGCCAGCGGCGCGTCGATGAGCCCGGCCTTCTGCAGGCACTCGGTGGCTCCCCACACCCGGGTACCGGCGGCGTCCGCCGACTCGTCCAGCTCGGTGGCGACCAGCTCCGCGAGGCTCGCGTGCCGGCCGAGCAGGTCGGCCCACTCCTCCTTCGACCGTGGTGCGACGGGTTCGACGTCGCAGCCGACGCTGCCGTCACTGGCGACGCAGAGCGTGACCCCGGCGCCGTGCGCGGCCGACATCGACTCCTCGGCGTCGACCTCCGGCCGCCCGTCGGGCCGGTAACGTACCTCCACCGGCCGGCCGAAGACGTGGCTGGCGGCCTGTGCCGTCCGGGCACGGCGCGCCTCGATGGACTCGCCGGCCTCGTCCGCACAGTCCGGGTGTACCGCGACCGCCACGCGACCGCCGTAGAGGTCACCGACCGTCCGCTCCAGGTACGGGCCCAGCAGCGCGGGCACCCACGGGCCGCGTCCGTCGTCCTTGCGGACCGCGCGCAGGCGCAGGCCCTCCCATCGCTCGACGACCTCGCCGGTACCGGTGCGCAGCACGATGTCGTACACATAGGTGTCGCCGTCGCGCGCGCGTTCGGTGGCGCAGAACCGCAGGTCGGCGTCGCCGGACAGGCGGCTACCGGCCGAGTACACCCGCGCGATCCCCTCCGGCAGCAGCGTGGCATTGGGTACGCAGACCTGGTTGCCGTGCATGAGCGCGTCACGCACGCCCGGGTCGCCGAGCACGAGCGTGTCGGGCAGGTAGTTGGCGAACCAGTTCACCGAGTCGACCGCCGCCACGTCCACGTCGACGTCGCGGGCGGCGGCCCGGTGGTACGTCCGCAGCCGCTGGAACCGTCCACCTTGGAACATGAGGTCGCCGTACAGATCGGTGGCCGCGTCCAGCGGTACCGCCGCGAGTGTCTCGGGGACCTGGTCCGGTGGGCCGTCCGGCACGTCGCCGTCGTCGTACCGCAGCCGGGCGCGGAAGTGCTCCGCGGTGAAGTTGGTCTCTCCACTGTGGATGACGACGTCGACGGTGTCGTCGCCGGTGACCAGGGCGGCGATCTGGATCGTCGTCGTCCCCTCGGGTGGGACCACGATCGGCCGCAGGAACTCGGCCTGCTCGATCACCGGCGCTTCCAGGCGGCCGGTGACGGCGGAGGCCACCTGGGCCATCGCCTCCATGCCGAACACCGCGGGGAAGAGCAGGTTGCCGTCGAGGGCGTGGTCGGCGAGGTAGAGGTCGGTACCGGCGTTGAGCGTCACCTCGGTGACCAGCTCGATACCGTCGTAGTGGACCAGCGGCTTGTCCACGAACCGCAGCAGCGGCAGGGACGACTTCTCGTAACGAACGGTGTCCATGCCCTGGGTGCGGCCGCTGACCACCATCACGCTCGGCGCGTCGGCATCGGCGAGCAGCCGGCGCATGGCCTGGACGCCGAGGTCCGGCGAGACCGGCATGATGCCGTCGCGGCTGAGTGACTCCACAACGGACAGTCGCTCGCCCATGCCGACGCCGGACCAGACCGACCACTCCAGACAGTGGGCGCGGCACTGGGGGTACTTGTCCGCGACCTCGCGGGTGAGCTCGGCGAGCCAGTCGTTCGCGGTGGCGTAGTGCGCCTCGCCGCGCAGGCCGGCCCGGCCGATGATGCTGCCGAACGTCACGAGCAACCGCAACCGCTCGGGGTCGACGGCCTCGAGTACGGCCCGCAGACCGTCGATCTTCGGCGCGAAGGTCCGGCGGAAGGCGGCCATGTCGAGATCGGTGAGCGTGGCGGGTTCGTTGCGACCCGCGCCGTGCAGGATCGCGGTGACCGGACCGAGGTCCTCGGTCACCTCGCGGAGGGCGCTGCGTACCTGCTCGGCGTCGGTCACGTCCGCACGGGCGTACCGGACCCGTACTCCGGCGTCTGCCATGCGCCCGAGGTTGGCCGCCAGCTCGGCGTCGTCATCGGGGTCGGAACGACCGAGTACGGCCAGGCGGGCGCCGCTGTCGGCCGCGAGCGTGAGTGCGCATTCCGCGGTGATGCCCTTGCCGCCGCCGGTTACCAGCAGCACGTCGGACTCGTCCAGCGGTGCCTGCTCGCGGTCCGCGGTGACCGGCATCGCGCGCAGGACCGGTACCCGCCGCACGCCGTCGGCGTCGTAGTGCGCCTCGAGGTAGCTGGCCGTGGCCGCCACATCGTCGACCACCCGGTCGACCGCCTCGGGTACCGGTGGGGTGTCGACCACGGTGACCCGCACGTGCGGCGCCTCCAGCTTCAGTGTCTTGGCCAGGCCGGTCGCGCCGCGGCCCTGTTGCACGAGGACGAACCTGCTCCCCGGTGGGCCACCGGTAGCGGCCTGCGCACCGAACAGCGCCAGCTCGAGCTGCTGCTCGGTACAGTCCGATGGCAGGCATACGAGGATGCCGCCGCCCACTCCGCCGCGGTCGAGCGCGCCGCGCAGCGGCTCGGCGAGCGGGTGGTCGCCGTACGCGTACACCCGCCAGCGGCCGTTGGCCTCGGGAGCCGGTCGGGCCGGACACTCGACGGTGTCCAGGTCCACGGCGAAGGCGCGGACCCAGGCGCCGGCGCCGGTCACCGCGGCGGGTCGTTCGAAGTCGGTTTCCTGCACGTTCGCCGACAGCTCGTCGAGCGCGTCGGCCAGCTCCTTCACCGTGGCGGTCGCGAAGTTCGCCGGTGCCTGAGCTGGTGGCAGGCCGACCTCCCGGGCGACGTGGTTCATCACCTGCCCGACCGTGATCGAGCTCAGGTGCAGCTCGTCGAGCAGCAGGCTGTCGTCGCGCACGAAGTCCAGCGGCAGCTCGGCGCGTTCGGCGGCGAGTCGGCGCAGCAGCTCCAATGTGGACGTTTCGGTCTCGGCCCCGTCGTCCGGCTGGTCCTCGACCGGTGTTCCGGTCGCGGGGCGGGCCTCGACCTTTGCCGCCGGGGGCGGGAGGTTCACCGTGGGCGCGGACTCGCACGGGTTGGCGAAGAACCGGAACTCGGCGCCGACGTGCAGTGGCCGGGTCAACCGGCCGTCGAAGAGTGCCGGGTGGGCGGTCGCCGCACCGACCACGTACGAGGCGCCGACCACGCACAACAGCCCGACGAGCGACTCGTCGTCGGTGTCGAGGGCGACACATGGGACGTCGGTACTGGCGGACGCCAGACCGGTGAGCACGCGGCCCGGGCCGACCTCGACGAACATGTCGATGTCCTTCGCGGCGAGCGCGACCGCCTGGGCGAACAGCACCGGGTCGGTGATCTGCCGGTCCAGCAGCGCCGGGATGTCGGCGTCCGGCGGCAGTACCTCACCGGTGACAGTGGACGCGATGCGCCGGCCGATCGGGCCGAACGTCCGGTCGGCCAGTTGCTCGGCGAACGCGCTGGCCGCGGGCGCCACCAGCGGCGAGTGGAAGGCATGCGAGACCTTCAGCGGTGTGCAGTCGACACCGGCGTTCTCGGCCTTGGCCGTGACCGCGCGCACCGCGTCGACCGAACCGGCTACCGCGACCTGGTTCGGCCCGTTGTAGGCCGCGATGACCGCCGACAGGTCGCCGATCAGGTCGGTGGCCACATCGGGTCCGGCCGCGATGCTCGCCATCGTGCCGGACGCGCTGTGCTCGGCCATCGTCTGACCACGTCGCCGGGCCACGTCCAGCAGGTCTTCGTCGTCCAGGGCGCCGGCCCAGTGCAGTGCGGCGATCTCACCGAGGCTGTGTCCGACCGCGACGGTCGCCTCGATGCCCAGCGCCGACAGAGCGGTCATCCCGGCCATCGAGCCGGTGACGATGCGCGGTTGAGCCACCGCGGTCGTGACCATGTCGCCGGAGGTCGGCAGGTCGGCCTTCTGGTACACCTCGTCCACCTCGGCGAAACGGCGGCGGAGCGCACCCCCGCTCGTACCGCGGCCGGAGCCCTGCCCCGGGAAGAGGAAGCCGATGCGACCCTGGCCGGTGACGTGGCCCAGGAAGACTCGCCCGTCGGGAGAGAACAGCGTGTTCTCGTCGGCGTCGAGCGCCTCGGCGACGCGGCGCAGTCGCCGCTCCGCGTCCTCGGGCGAGCTGACCACGACCGCCGCCCGGTAGGGCAGGTCGCGCAGTTCCCGCTGCAGCGTCAGCGCGAGGTCGGCCAACTGGGCGTACGCGAGCTTGGGTACGAAGTCGATGAGCCGGTTCACCCGTTCGCGCAGCTCCGTCGGCGAACGGCCGTCGATCAGCAGCAGCTCCACGTCCTGCGCGGAGGAGGCTACGGTCGACGTCCGGGTGTCCAATGTGGACCGCCGGCGGATGCAGTTCTTCTCCAGTACGACGTGGGTGTTGATGCCCCCGAAGCCCATGCCCGTGATACCGGCCCGCACCGGAACGTCGTCGGGCCATGGCTCGGCCTTGCGCAGTACGCGCAGCGCCGCGTCATCTTGCGTGAGCAGGTCGTGCGGGTCGACGCAGCCGATCGTGGGCGGCAGAACCTGGTGATGCACGGCCATCGCGGCCTTGATGAGACCGGCCACGCCGGCGGCCGCCTTGGTGTGCCCGATCATCGCCTTGACCGAGCCGATCGCGGCCGGCGCGGCCTCCGGGTCGGCCGTCTTGCGCGCCTTCGACAGCGCCTCGAGCTCGGTCGCGTCGCCGACCTGCGTGCCGGTGCCGTGACCCTCGAAGAGCGACACGGTGTCGATGCCGAAGCCGGCCCGCTCGTACGCCCGGCGCAGCGCGAGCCGGTAGCCGTTGACCTCCGGACGGGTGATCCCGCCCTTGCCGTCGGACGAGATGCCCCAGCCGGCGACCGTCGCGTAGATCCGGTGCCCCACCTCGAGCGCGTCCGGCTCGCGCATCAGCACGACCATGCCGCAGCCCTCGCCCGGCCAGAACCCGTTGCAGTTGCGGTCGTAGACCCGCATCTCCTCGCGCGCGAGGGCACCGGTCTTGGCGAAGCCGATGATCTCGAACGGGTCGATGGACAGGTCGACGCCGCCGGCGACGGCCACGTCCAGCTCGCCGTCGATGAGCGCCTTGCCGGCGGTCGCGATCGACAGCAGCGAGGACGAGCAGGCACCGTCCACAGTGAACCCGCCGCCCTTGAGGTCGAAGTGGTTGCAGATGCGGCCGGCGATGGTGTTCGACAGCGCACCGGCGAGGGTGTCCTCGTCGACCGGCGGGAACGGGTTCTTGAACGTGGCCTCGAAGGTGTCCAGGAACGTGGCGAGCTGGTCGTCGTCCCAGTCCTGTTCCTCGAGCGCGGCCGCGACCATACGCCGCACGTAGGGCCAGCGCAGCCGAAGCTGGTTCGCGCGCGAGAACTCACCGGTGAGCGTGTTGCCCACGACCACCCCGGTGCGTTCCCGCGGCAGTCCCTCGGCCATCGGGAACCCCGCGTCGGCCAACGCATTGGCCGCGACGTCGAGCGCGAGCCAGTGGGTCATGTCCGTCGAGCGGTACGTGCTGCCGGCGACCTTGTAGGCGATCCGGTCGAACTCGTACCCCTCGATGACCGCGGCGCTGCGGGCGTAGAACCGGTCCGGGGCGCTCGGGTCGGCGTCCCAGTAGTCGTCCAACCGCATCCGCACGTCGGGTAGCCGGCGGAACGCACGGCGGCCGGCGAGGGCGTTCTCCCAGAGTTCCCGCGGTGAGGTCGCGTCCGGGTACCTGCATGCCATGCCGACGATCGCGATCCTAGTCATTGCGACACTGTCTCCTTACCGCTGCCGTCCGTCGCGGCGTGCTTACGCAGCCAGAATTCCATCGTCGTTCGCACACCTATTGCCGTACCTCTCCGAGACTGCGGCTTGGGGCTAGCGAGCGTTCGCGGACGCCCGGTCGTTCGATGCGCTCCTGGCCACGGACGCACCGGACGTCGCAAACGCCGGTGTGAGGGACGCCACTTCCGCGGGTGCCCGGTGGTCGAGAGCCTCCCGCTTCTCCCGCGCCTTGTTGGAGATGTCCAGCGCCCACAGGTAGCCGCCACGGATCAGGCAGACGAGCGCGGTGGCGAAGAACATGCCGTACGCGATGCCCGCGCCGGTGAAGAACGCGTACACCACGGCGATGCCGGCGCCGAAGGCCATCTGCGACGCGGGCGCCGACGGGCTCGTACCGGGGTCGGTCACCATGTAGTTGGTGAACAGCACGAACGCGACGCCCGTCATCATGGCCAGGGCGGTCGCGATCGAGGTGTCGAGCACGATACCGCGGACGATCGCCTGGGCCGCGAACGTGACCAGCCAGGCCATGATCAGCCACATCCGGCCGGTGAGCTTCGCGTTGAGCATGGTGCCGGCCACGATGATGATGAGCGGCACGATCCAGTCCCACGGGTTCCCGACGTGCTCGGTGAAGTGGTATGGCGGCGAGATGCTCGCCCACGAGAACAGCAGCAGGACGACCGTGATGCCGAAGTTCGACGGGTTCATGAAGTGGCGCATCTTCCCGCGTACCGGTGCCCGCAGGACCCACTTCGCACCGATGGCGACGACGACGCCGAAAATCATCACCGGCAGTCGGTCGTTGACGTAGAGCAGCATGTTCATCGCCAGGCTGGTGATGTGCGCCGGGTAGAGGAACTCCATGTACCCCCGGAATCCGTTGCCGGCGAAGCGAGGCGCGCGGTCCTCGACCTTGGCGGCGATCATCTCCAGCCCGATCTCCACCGTGTATCCGGTGGCGACCGCGATGAAGGGCCACAGCCACGGCTGCTCGAACCCGAGCAGGGTGTACCCGAAGATGTTGAACACCGTGATCGACATCGCGAAGCGGCGTAGTGCCGTGATTACCTTCGGGTCGTGGCGTGGTGCGGCGGTTGTGGTCGCGGCCATGTCCCTACCTCTCTATCGCCTGGGTGCCGAGCTGCAGCGAGTGCCAGCCAGGAGCCAGTTGTAGATCCTGTTCGTGTACCTGTCCGGTGCGGTCCCGCCACCGCAGGTGCACCCGGACCGGGCCGGACGAGTCCGGGCCGAGTCCAATGTGGACCTCGTGGCTGCGCTTGCCGCCGTGCCCACTGCCACCGTCCACACGTCCGATGAACGTGCGGCCGTCGCTGGTCGTCACGGTCACCTGCGCACCGACCGCGGGCGACCCGGTGGCGGGCAGCTCACCCGGTACCGCTGCCGGCCCGGCGGGCGCGCCGGCGGTCTCGTGGGTCAGCCGCAGGCCGAGGAACGCGCCCTGCGTCGGGCTGTCGTTGTGGTAGAAGATGGGCTCGTCCCATTGGCGGGCGACCGCGAAGTCGAGCCGGCCGTCGCCGTCCGAGTCACCGGTGGCGATGCCCCGGGTCGGTACCGGCACATCGAGGCCGAGAGCCGCGGCCAGGTCGGTGTACCGGCCGCTCGGCCCCTTGACGAAGAAGTGCAGCCGCTGGTTACCGCCGACGTCGTCGCCGGCCTGGACGAACGGCCACACGTCCGGGTCGTGCAGGAGGAGGTCGTTGGTCACCGCTAGCTCCTGCAGCTGCGGCCACCGGTTCACGTCCCCCTTCACGAAGCCCGTCGTCTGCGCCACGACCAGGTCACCGCTGTTGTTGAAGTCGGCCATCTTGACGTCCCAGCCCCAGCCGGACCACGCCAGCCCGAGCGCGGCGCTGCGGTCCGAGTAGGGAGCCTCACCGCTCTGCAGGCGGGCGCGCATGTCCGCCTGGTCCTTGGCCGTACTCACGAACGCGAAGTGGCTCTCCTCCAGGCCGAACGTCGTCGTGATGTTGCTGACGTACATGTCGTAGAGGCCGTCACCGTCGAGGTCCCCGAAGTCCACGCCCATGCCCTTGAAGGAGTCGGCGCCGAGCCGCTTGGACTTGGGTACCAGTGCCGACGACGACCGCGCGCCGTGCACGAGCTCGAACTGGATCTTCCCCGGCGTGGACTTGTTGTACAGCAACCGGTCCGGTCCGAAGTCGTGTGCGAGGTACAGCTCCGGCAGCGAGTCGCCATCGAGGTCGTTGGCCCCGGA
>Ga0075420_100000934_pt1 | contig 24121 bp, 19 predicted proteins | sample SoiMetdeltSBSDD4_FD_75296 | JGI IMG/M metagenome (GOLD analysis project Ga0075420, IMG submission 75296) | Bulk soil microbial communities from a Populus tree surrounding site in Tennessee, USA - Soil MetaG P. deltoides SBSDD4 | ecosystem: Environmental > Terrestrial > Soil > Tree plantation...
ACGGCCGCAACGCCGCATCGCAGGCCCGCAGCGCCTCCCGGAAGACCGGCTCCTGCCGCACCAGCTGCCGACCCATCCCCAGCCACTGCCCACCCTGCCCAGGAAAGACAAACACCACCTGGGGAGGCGTCGGCGGCTGTGCGTCGACGTGCGCCGGCTGCGGAGCAACGGGCTCGGGCCGGCCCGGCGCGGCGGACAGCCAGCGCTCGAGCTGGACCACGAGCTCACCAGAGGTCCGTGCGGTCAGGGCCAGCCGGTGTGGCTGCTCCGACAGGTGCCGGGCGGCGGCGTAGCACAGGTCCGCCAGCGGGACCGGCTGCGCGGCGAGGTCCTTGACCGAGCTGGCCACCTCGCGCAGCGCGTCGGGATCCGGCGCGGACAGCGGGAGGAGCTGGGTTGGCTGGAGTCTCACCCCTTCCAGGACGACGTGGCAGTTGGTCCCGCCGAAGCCGAAGGCGCTGACCCCGGCGAGGGGCAGCTCCTCGGGGAACGGCCACGGCTGCAGCTCCTGCGGCACGTGCAGCCGGAACGCATCGAACGACACGTGGGGGTTGGGCCGGTCGAAGTGCAGGTTCGCCGGGATCGTCTGGTGCCTGACCGCCAGGACGGTCTTGATCAGCCCGGCGATCCCGGCCGCCGCCTCGAGATGGCCGATGTTGGTCTTGACCGATCCGATGCGGAGCGGGCGTTCGGCGGCCCGGTCCGCGCCGAGCACCGACCCGATCGCGTTGGCCTCGATCGGGTCGCCGAGCAGCGTTCCGGTGCCGTGCGTCTCTATGTAGTGGACCCGCTCGGGCTGCACCCTCGCGCGCCGGTAGGCGGCCCGGAGCATGGCGACCTGTGCCTGCGGGTTGGGCGCGGTCAGGCCGTTGCTGAAACCGTCGTTGTTGACCGCCGAGCCGCGGATCACACAGTAGACGGGGTCGCCGTCGGCGAGGGCGCGGGACAGCGGCTTGAGCACCACGATGCCCGCGCCTTCACCGCGGACGTAACCGTTGGCGCGCGCGTCAAAAGCCTTGGAGCGGCCGTCCGGGGCCATCGCGCCGAACTTCGACATCGCAACCGTGCTCTCCGGCGCGATGATCAGGTTGACCCCACCGGCCAGGGCCAGCGCCGCGTCGCCGGTACGCAGGCTCTGGCAGGCCAGGTGCACCGCCACCAAGGAGGACGAGCAGGCCGTGTTGACGACCACGCTCGGCCCCTGCAGGCCCAGGATGTGCGAGACGCGGGCCGAGATGATGCTGAGGTCCTGCCCCGTCGCCGTGTACTGCGAGATGCCTTCCGGGTTGTCGTCGAAAAGCTGCGCGTAGTCCTGCCACATCGCGCCGCAGAACACGCCGGTTGCGCTGTCCCGCAGCGCTTTCGGCGCGATACCGGCGTCCTCCAGCGCCTCCCAGGCAAGCTCCAGCACCAGGCGCTGCTGCGGGTCCATCTGCACCGCCTCGCGGGGTGCGATGCCGAAGAACTCGGCGTCGAACTCGTCGACCTGGTCAAGGAACCCGCCCCACCGGGTACTCATCTTTCCCGGCGCGCTCGGCGACGAGCTGTAGAAATGGTCGACGTCCCAGCGCTCGCGCGGCACCTCTGAGATCGCATCGACGCCGCTGGTCAGCAGCCGCCAGTAGGCATCGGTATTCTTAGCGCCGGGAAAACGGCATGCCATTCCGATGATGGCGATCGGCTCCGACTGGTGCGCCGCCGGTTCCGGGAGCACGGCGGGCTGGGCGCGGTCGCCCTCCGTAAGGAACCGCACCAGTGCGTCTATCGTCGGGTAGTCCCAGACCAGCGTCGCGGGGAGCGCCCGCTGCAGGAACTGGGACAGACCGGTGATCAGGCTTGCGGCCCTTACCGAGTCGAGGTCGTAGCGGCTGAACCTCTCGTGTATGTCCAGGTCAGCAGCGTCCAGACTGAGCTGGGCAGCGAGCTGCTCCCTCAGCCAGGTCTCAACTTCTGATGCAGTTATCGGCTCGTCACGCGGTGTATCCTGGTCGTTATGACACATAGATATAGTCCTCAACGATTGTTTTCTTCGTTGGGCGGGGCCGTTCTGTCATAATCGGACTGGCCACCGTCCGCCGATACTGCCGTGGCCCGGCAGGCGCGCTACAGCCAGGGATGCCATTCGCCGTGGCGGCGTTGGGTGTGGGTGTGGGTGTGCGCCGGCTGACCCGGCGGGCCCGCTATGGCCTGCCGGTCAGGACACCACGCGCGGTGTCGTCCCGAGGAGAAGCTAGCGGGCCCGGCGGCGCCCTTCGTGTCGCGCCGCACGGTGGAGACCAGAATAGTGGCGCAGGCCGGCGTGGAGACCTTGAGGCTTCCATTTATCCTCCCCTTGCCGCGGTCGCCGCATAGCCCATTCGGGCTTCGGACCGTACTACGTGCTACGGATCCCAGAAAGCACCGCGCCAGGCGCTACCGCTGCATCTTCCCTGCACATGCGTTGACCTGGCCTCCACTGAGGGCGCGCTGCACCCTCCAGGACCACCCGGATCCGACATTTGCGGTTGTCACTGATCTTTTCATCCGCCATCCGCCTCGCGCCAAGCACGAGGGCGTAGGTGGGCTTATGCCACCCACGCCACAGCAGCGGAACCCGGGCCGCACGGATGCCGCCGCGCATCGCCCGAATCTTCCGTCGATTTGAGTATACCACAGATGTATCTATGAGTATGATCGCGTTCCTCGACCCCAGGTTACTCAGCATGGCGCGAAGATGCCACTGGAGAGCCGCCCAGAGATTGCTCACACCGGGCGCGACCTGGGAGTACGTGACAAGGTGACTGCCGCTCCGTTGCATATACCATTACGGGGTACCTGTACCTCATCGCACGCCAGCTAGCACATCTGGCAACAGTCGGCATCCGATACTCGACGCGATGACGTGAGACGTACATCACATTTATATTTGTGGATCACCAGCCTGGGGCATCCCCTGGTATTTCACATAGGTAACGGCTCCAACACGGCGCAAGCCCGGTCACTAAAAGGCTATTACCGACCAGGCTTTTCGAGTAGCTGCTCGTTCCGGGCAGTCGGTACGACCAGCTTCAGCAAAGTGGGCCTGAGGCTCACTGGGCCTGCGCAGCCGCGTCGTCACACCGGCCTACCGTGTCCTTATGAAGCGAGCCCGGGTGCTGGTCTCCGGAAAGGTGCAGGGCGTCTGCTTCCGCGACGTCTGCCGGCGCATGGCAGCCGAGCATGGCGTACTTGGCTGGGTACGCAACCTGCGTGACGGACGCGTGGAGGCGGTGTTCGAGGGCTCGGACGACGCGGTCGACCGCATGGTGGCCTGGGCATATCACGGCCCCGGTACCGCCCGTGTCACAGACGTGGACGTCCAGGCCGAGACGCCGGAGGGGCTCACGCGCTTCGAAGTCAGGTAACAGTCCCGGCCCGCACCCGCGCAGCGGGCTGCGGGCCGTGCTGGTCGGCGAGCCACGGTCCAGACGGACCTCGACGAATTCATCGATAGATCGAAAACTTGCATTGTTTTAGGCTGGACAGGAACATCGTGGCATGCACCCGGCCGCCGCAGGACCAAGCTCTGGTCTTGGCTTGGAGGCAGACGCCTTCGACGAGATCGCCCGGCGGGTCCGCCGGCACGTGGTGCGGATCGCCGGTACGCCGCACGGATGCCATCTCGGCGGTGCGCTCTCCTGCGTCGAGATCCTTGTCACGCTCTACTTCGACGTACTGCGCCTGGACCCGCTCGACCCGCGCTGGCCACCGCGTGACATGTTCGTGTTCAGCAAGGGGCATGCGGCCGCCGCGCTCTACTCCGTGCTGGTCGAGCGGGGCTACCTTGCGGAGGCGTCGCTGTCCACCTACTGCGCCGCGGGTAGCACCCTGCTGGGACACCCCACCCGGCACATACCCGGTGTCGAGTTCGCCACCGGCTCGATGGGGCACGGCCTGTCGCTCGGTGTCGGCGTCGCGCTCGGGCTCAAGCGCAGAGGCAACTCGGAGAGCCGGGTGTTCGTCCTTCTCGGCGACGGGGAGCTGCAGGAAGGCTCGGTATGGGAGGCCGCCATGGCCGCCCACCACTTCGGGCTGGACAACCTGTGTGCGGTGGTCGACCGCAACCTGGGCCAGAACGACGGGGCCACCGAGAGCATCATGCGCCTAGGCGAGGTCGCCCCCCGCTGGCAGGCGTTCGGGTGGGGGGTACGCACGGTCGACGGGCATGACTTCCCCGCGCTGCGCACCGCGCTCGGCGCGGTGCCGTACGCGGCTGGGACGCCGTCGGCGGTGGTCGCCCGGACCGTCAAGGGGCGGGGAGTGGCCGGGATCGAGGGCGATCCCCGCAGCCACTACATGACGCTGTCCGCGCGCAGCGTCGAGCGGGCGCTGCGGGGCCTACGCAACACCGGGCCGGCAGGTCCCCCGTGACGGGCCGGACCGGCGAACCGGTGTCCGCGTACGACACCGGCACCATCCTCGCCGGCCTGTACGCGGCGGACGTGGCCTCGTGCCGGGAGGCGTACCGGGCCACGCTGGTCGAGCTCGCCGCCGCGGACGAACGGATCGTCTGCCTGGAGGCGGACCTGGGCGGCCAGCGCAACAGCTTCCAGGCCAGGTTCCCGGACCGGTACTACAACTTCGGTCTCGCCGAGGCGAACATGGTCTCGGCCGCGGCCGGGCTGGCGGCGACCGGGCTGGTGCCGTTCGTGCACACCATGGCCAACTTCGTCGTCGCCCGCGCATGCGAACAGATCAAGATCGATGTCGCGTACCACCAGGCCAACGTGAAGCTCGTCGCGAGCTACGGCGGCATCGCCGGCGCCGCCTTCGGCCCGACCCACCACGCAACAGAGGACCTGGCGATCCTGCGCGCGTTGCCGGGGATGGCCGTGGTCAACCCGGCGGACGCAGTCGAGACCGTCGAGGTGCTGGTCGCAGCCGCCACACAGGACGGTCCCTGGTACGTCCGGCTCGGCCGGGACCCGACGCCGGTCGTGCACCGCCAGGCGAGCGGGTTCCGCCTCGGCACGGCCGGCGTGCTGCGCGCCGGCACCGATGTCACCCTGGTCGCGAGTGGACAGTCGCCGGTGCCGATCGCGCTCGAGGCGGCGGAGCGTCTCGCTGAGGAGGGCATCGCAGCGGGCGTGCTCAACATGTCCACCCTCAAGCCGCTGGACACTGCCGCGGTCGCGGCGATGGTGCGCGCCAGCGGGGCGGCGGTGACGATCGAGGAGCACAACATCATCGGCGGGCTCGGCTCCGCCGTCGCCGAGGTGGTCGCCGAGCTCGGGTACGGCCGGCTGGTCCGGCTGGGCGTGCCGGACACGTTCGTCGACCAGGGCGGGACGTACCCGGTCCTGCTGGCCCGCTACGGCGTCTCGGTCGACGCGCTCGTCGCGGCCGTACGCCGGCTGCTGACGCACAAGCACACGACAGGAGGTATGCCATGACGGTTGCGGCACCGTGCCCGGAGTGCGATGCCCAGGTTGCGGTCGACCCCGGCGGGGTCGAGACCGGCGACATGCTGGTCTGCGACGACTGCGGCGCCGAGCTGGAGGTGCTCGACGCGGCGGAGCCCCGGCTCGGGCTCGCCCCGCCGGTCGAAGAGGACTGGGGAGAGTGAGCCGGCGATGACGGCGACCACGGCGGCGACCAGGCTCGCCCTGTTCGGCGGCGAGGCCGCCGTGCCGGTCAGCATGCGCTCGGCCGAGTGGCCGGTGATCACGCCGAAGGACATCTTCGCGGTGATGCGGGTGCTGCACAGCGGCACCATGATGAGCATCGAGCGCAACGCGCGCGACATCCCCAACCTGGAGACCGAGTACGCCCGCTACGTCGGCGTGCCGCACTGCCTGGCGCTGGCCAGCGGGACCGCGGCGCTGCACGCCTGCATGGCGGCGGCCGGGGTGGAGCCGGGTGACGAGGTGATCGTGCCGGCGCTGAGCTTCCTCGCCAGCGCCACCGCGGTCATGCACCAGCAGGGCGTACCGGTCTTCGTCGACATCGAGCCGGACACCTACAACATCGACCCGCGGCGGGTCGAGGAGAAGGTCACCGGGCGCACCCGGGCCATCCAGGTCGTGCACCTGCACGGGCTGCCGGCCGATATGGACGCGGTCGGCGAGGTGGCCCGGCGGCGGTCGGTCGCCGTGGTCGAGGACTACGCCCAGGCACACGGCGCCACCTACCGCGGGGTGCGCGCCGGCGCGATCGGCGACGCCAACGGGGCCAGCGTGATGGCCGACAAGAACCTCGCCACGTGCGGCGAGGGCGGGCTGTTCACCACGCGGTCGGACGTCATGCGGGAGCGGGTCGAGCGGCTGCTCATGTTCAGCGAGCGCGAGCTCGCCATGCTGTGGCAGGACGACGCCTCCCCCGATGGCGGCGAGGACGTGGACACCCTGGGGTTCAACTACCGGTTCAACCCGGTGCAGGCCGCGTTCGCCCGGTCCCAGCTGCGCCGCCTCGACGAGCTCAACGCGCTGCGCCAGCGCAACGCCGGGATCCTGGACGCCACGCTCGCCGGGCTGCCCGGGCTGGTCCCACCGGTCGTGCCGGCCGGCAGCACCCACGTCTACTACCTGTACCGCTTCCGGATCGACCCGGCGGCGATGGGTGTCGACGTTCCGGTCGGCCCGCTGCGCCGGGCGTTCCAGGACGCGCTGCTGGCCGAGGGCGTGGGGGCGCGCGAGTGGCAGAACACCCCGCTGCCCGGCCTGGAGCTGTTCCAGCGCCGGGAGGGCTACGGCGGTGGCTGCCCGTGGACCTGCCAGACGCCGAGCCAGGTCGAGTACCGGATCGAGGACTACCCGGTAACGCTCGACGTGCTGGAGAGCACGCTGGTGCTCGGCCGCGAGGTGCTGGTGCCACCGGACGCGGACCAGGTCCGGTGCCACGCGAAGGCCTTCGAGAAGGTGTACGAGAACCGCGCGGCGCTGGTCGACTATGCCCGGCGCATCGACGACTACCGCCCGCCGTGGGAGGGCGTGCGCCGGCTCGCGTAGCCGGGCGGACGGCTGTGCGGACGGTTGTCCGGCAACGCCCCCACCGTTGTCGACGTCCCATCGACGTGAAAGGTGCTGACGTGTCACAGCTCGCCCTGCTCGGCGGCGACCCGGCGGTTCCGAAGGAGCTGCGCGTGTTCCCGTACCCGATGGTTGAGGTCGACGACGTCTACGCGGTTCTGCGGGTGCTCAAGAACAGTGTGCTGACCGGCAACAAGCGCAAGGAGCGGGAGATCGCGCAGTTCGAGGCGGACTACGCGAAGTTCACCGGCGTACGCCACTGCGTGGCCACCCAGAGCGGCACGAGCAGCCTGCACCTGTGCATGGCCGCGGTCGGCGTGGAGCCCGGCGACGAGGTCATCCTGCCCGCGCTCAGCTTCCCGGCCAGCGCCCTGTCCATTGTGCACCAGCAGGGGATACCGGTCTTCGTCGACATCGACCCGGTGACGTTCAACATCGACCCGGCGCTCATCGAGGAGAAGATCACCCCGCGGACCCGCGCCATCCTCGTGGTGCACCTGCACGGCCTGCCCGCGGCGATGGACGAGGTCCTGCGGGTGGCGCGCAAGCACGGCCTCGCGGTGATCGAGGACTCCTCGCACGCGCACGGCTCCACCTACCAGGGCCGGCGTACCGGGTCGCTCGGTGACGTCGCCGGCGCCAGCATCATGGCCGACAAGAACTTCGTGACCTGCGGCGAAGGCGGCGCCCTCACCACCGACTCGGACGACTACCGGCGCCGGTCCGAGCGGCTGCGCATGTTCGGCGAGGTGCTGACCGACAGCGACACCCGCACCTACGCCGCGGACACCCTGGGCTGGAACTACCGGATGAACCCGTTGCAGGCCGCGTTCGCCCGCTCCCAGCTGCCCCGCCTCGACGCGCAGAACGACCTGCGGCGCCGCAACGCGGCCATCCTCTCCGAGGGCCTCGGCCAGATCCCCGCGCTGCTGCCGCCGGTCGTGCCCGCCGACCGGACCGGCAACTTCCACATGTACCGGTTCCGCGTCGACCCGGCCCGGATGGGCCTGGACGTGCCGGTCGGGCCGTTCCGGCTCGCGTTGCAGCAGGCCCTGCTCGCCGAGGGCGTGGCCGCCCGGGAGTGGCAGAACACACCGCTTCCCGGGCAGCGCGTCTTCCAGGAACGCGTCGGCTACGGCCGCGGCTGCCCGTGGACCTGCAAGGCGTCCGGGGAGGTGTCCTACCGCATCGAGGACTACCCGCAGACGCTGGCGACCATCGAGGGGTCCCTGGTCTTCGCCAGGGAGATCCGCTCCCCGGCGGACCCGCAGGTGTACCACGCGTACGTGGGTGCGTTCCAGAAGGTCTTCGACCGGGTCGACGAGCTCGTGTCGCACGCCCGGAAGCTGGACTACCGCCCGCCCTGGCAGCACCGGATCCGGCTGGCGTGACCATGGAGGTCACCATCGCGGTGAGCCGCACCGGCGCGGAGGAGCAGCGCCTGTACGACGCGGCGCGGGCGCAGGGCCTGCCGGCCCGGCTGTGCACGGTCGACGAGTGCGCCGTCCCCGGGCGGTCCTGGCCGCCGGAGACCGTGGTGCTCAACCGGGTGCTCGGGCTCACCCAGGCGCTCGCTCTCGCCCAGCTGCTGGAGGCCGACGGGGTCCGGTCGGTGAACACCGCCGCGGTGATCCAGAGCTGCGGCAGCAAGGTGGCGACCACGGCACGCCTGCGCGCGGCCGGCGTGGCGATGCCCGACACCCGGGTCGCGTTCTCCCGCCAGGCCGCCCTGGAGGCGGTCGAGGAGATCGGGTACCCCGTGGTGGTCAAGCCGGTCGTGGGCTCCTGGGGGCGGCTGCTCGCCAAGGTCAACGACCGGGACGCGGCCGAGGCCGTCCTCAGCTACCAGGAGGCGCTGCCGTCCGCCGCGTACTCGGTCTACTACCTGCAACGCTTCGTCGGCGCGGGCTGCCGCGACCTGCGCGCCCTGGTGACCGGCGACCGGGTGGTCTGCGTCGTGGAGCGGCGGGCCGAGCACTGGATCCGCAACCTCAGCCGGCACCAGCAGCCCCATCCGGTACGCCCCACCGACGAGATGCGCAAGCTCGCGCAGGCGGCCGCGGCCGCGGTGGGTGGCGGCTTGGTCGGGGTGGACCTGCTGGAGGACGCCGACGGGCGGCTGTTCGCGCTGGAGGTGAACCACCGGCCGGAGTTCCGCTGGACCCAGCAGGCGGCCGGGTCGGACATTGCCGCGGCCATCATCGACTGGGTCCGCGGGAGCACGCAATGACGTCGCTGCGGATCGACCGGGTCCGCGGGAGCGCGCCGTGACACCGCTGCGGGTCGCGGTTCTCGGCGGCTCGGGCTACATCGGCGGCGAGCTGGTGCGGCTGCTGCTCGGGCACCCGCGGGTCGAGCTGCGCCAGGTGGTCGGCCGGCGCCTCGCCGGCCAGCCGCTGGCGACCGTACACCCGAACCTGCGCGGGGTGACCTCGCTGCGGTTCAGCCGCCTCGACGCGCTCGAGGCGGCCGACGTGGTCTGCTCGGCGCTTCCGCACGGCACGCTGCACCAGCTCCACCCGGCGCTGGCGGGACTCGCCCCGCGCTGGGTCGACCTGGCCGCCGACCACCGGCTGCGGGACGAGGGGCTCCGCAAGGACGTGTACGGCCTGCCGGCGCTGGACCAGGAGTGGACCCCCGGCATCCCGGAGCGGCACGCTGCCCGGCTGCCGGCCGCGGCCCGGGTCAGCGTCCCCGGCTGCATGGCGACACCGTCGATCCTCGCGCTGGCGCCGCTGGTCGAGGCGGGGCTGGTCGAGCCGCCGGTCGTCATCGACGCGCTGACCGGCTCGTCCGGTGCCGGCACCGTGGCCGACGAGGCGTCGCACCACGCCGAGCGGGCCGGGGCGATGCGCGTCTACGCGCCGATGGGACACCGGCACTGCGCCGAGATCTGCCAGGAGCTGGCGCTGCCCGCCGACGCCGTACGGATGACCGTCACCGCTGTCGAACCCGTCCGGGGAGTGCTCGTCAAGGCGCACCTGACGCTGCGGCAGCGGGTGGACAGCCGGGACGTGCGCCGGCTCTACGCCGACGCGTACCGTGCGGCGCCGTTCGTGCGGATCGTCGCGCTCAGCCGTGGCCTGCACCGCAGCCCGGACCCGCGCTGGCTGGCCGGGTCGAACTTCTGCGACCTGGGCTTCGCCCTTGACGACTCGGGCCGGCGGCTGGTCGCCCTCGCGGCAGTCGACAACCTCGTGAAGGGCGGCGCCGGCACGGCCGTGCAGGTGCTGAACCTCATGCACGGCTGGGACGAGCGGGACGGCCTAGGCTTCCCCGGCCTGCACCCGGTCTGACCCGGCCGGCGCGGTCGCCGCACCAGCCGGCCCAGTCGCCGCACCAGCCGGCGCGGTCAGCTCCCGGCCGGACAGCGCGGCGATCACATCGACGAGGATGTCGATCGAGCGCTCAAACTCGTCGATGCGCAGGAGCTCGTACGGGGTGTGGTCGAGGCTCGAGTCCCCGGGCCCGTACGCGATGATCGGCACGCCCCAGACGGGCCCGACGATGTTCATGTCGGAGGTCCCGGTCTTCACCTTGAACGCGGGCCGGCCACCGTGCCGCCGGATCGCCCGCAGGAACGCCCGGACCAGCGGGTTGTTCTTGTCGGACAGGATCGGCAGGGCGTCGTCGACGTGCTCGATGGTGGCACCGTCCCGGATCGCCTCGGCGTGCGCCTTGAGGTCCGCCGGGTCCAGCCCGACCGGCAGCCGGGCGTGACCGACCAGCTCCACCTCGGTGCGCTCCGGGGTCGCCTTCTGCTGGATGTCCTGAAGGCTGAGGTCGAGCTGGTAGAACACCGACTTGCCCTCGTTGTAGGCGTCCCGGTAGGCGCACAGCCCGTTCCAGTAGTCCACCGCACGCTGTAGTGGCGACGGTCCCGCCGCCGCGCCGTGCTCCGGCACCGACACACCGTGGTAGCGCACGGCGAGGCGCCCCTTGTACCCCAGCGTGACCCCCTGCCAGCCGCTCGGCTCGCCGACGATCGCGTAGTCCGGCCGGTACCTGTCCACAATGTACCGCGCCCCGCGGGAGGTCAGCGTCTCCTCCTCGACCGCGCCGACCAGCACCACCCGCCGGCCCGGGACGGCGGCGAGCCGGACCAGCGCGGCGGCGCACGCCGCGAACGGCCCCTTGGCGTCGACCGCACCGCGGCCGTGCACGCTCCCGTCGACCACCGCTACCCCGCGGTCGCCCTCCACCGTGTCGATGTGGCCCAGGAAGAGCAGCGCACAGTCACCGGTCCCGATCTGCGCGCAGATGTTGCCGGCCTCGTCGATGTACGCGTCAAGACCAGCCTGGCGCAGCTGGTCCCGGGCGTACGCGGTGACCACCTGCTCGGAGCCGGACGGGCTGTAGCGCTCTACCAGACCAACCAGAAAGCTAACCGGGTCCATTGTGATCTCCTGGGAAGAGCTGGGTGCCACCACCGGACAGGGCGGCGGTCACCGGGGCAGGGGCGAGCGCGGAGGCGATCGCCACCCGGGCCACGCCGCTGGTGAGCGCGGCCGCCGCGGCGGCGAGCTTGACCCGCATCCGACCGCTGGCCATGGGCATCAGCCGCGCGTCGAGCTCGGCCAGCCGTCCGTGGCGCACCAGCGCGCCACCCGTGCCGTCGGTCAGACCTTCGACATCGCTGAGCAGCACCAGGTCGCTGGCCTTCAGCGCCGTGGCGACGGCCGCCGCGACGCGGTCACCGTCCACATTGATCACCCGGCCGTCCCAGCTCAGCGCGAGCGGGGCCAGCACCGGGACCAACCCGTGGCCGATCAGCGTACGCAGCAGGGCGGCGTCGACCTGCTCGACGTATCCCGAGTGGTTCCCGCGCAGCAGGCGGGTCTTGCCACCCTCCACGATGCGCAGCACGTCCTTGCGGGGGCCGCGCAGCAGCCCACCATCCACACCGGACAGCCCGAAGGCGCCCACGCCGTGCTGGTGGAGCTGGACCACCAGGCTCTTGTTGACCAGACCGGCGGTGGCCATCAGCAGCGTCGCTATGTCGGCCTCGCCGGTGAACCGCCCCTCGACGCCGGAGGCGGAGACGACCCGACGGGGCGCGATGCCGCGCTCCCGGCTGACCTGGTCGATAGTTGCCGAGCCGCCGTGCACCAGCACGACCGGCCGCCCCGTCCGGGCGAGACCGGCGAGGTCGGCGACGACCGCCTGGTAGCTGTCGCCCACCTTGCCGCTGACCTTCACCACGAGCGGTACGGCGGCGTCCGGGAGTGGCGCCACAGCGTCCGGAAGCGGTGCGACGGCGTCGGGCCCGGCTATACCCATCGGCGGCTCACGCGGTGTCCACAGGGGTCTGGGCGGCGGCCAGGCGGAAGGCGTACATCTCCTCGTAGAACGGCCGGTGGTAGCTGGCCACCTCCGCCAGCCAGGTGTTGTTGTCAGGGCGGACCGGGTAGGTGTGGCGGTAGTCGACGAAACCGGTGCTGGCGGTCACGTCCCGGTGCCACCGCTGGGTGAGCCGCCACTCCGGCCGGTCGCTGGGGCCCCACCGCAGCGGCTCGGGCATGAAGCCGAGGCCGACCCGGTGGCAGTACGCCTGGACCATCGCCTGCGGGTCACGCATCAGGTCGTCCGCGTCGACCACCACCGGAGGCTCACCGGTGGCCGCCATGACCGCGCGGAATATTCCATAGAGCCGGTCGAACCCCACCTCGTCCCGTTCCATCTCCGGCTTGAGGGAGTAGTACGAGGCGACCACGTCCTCGGGCCGGCGGATCAGGAACGTGTTCGTCATCCGGCGGTACAGCCGAGGGTCGGACAGCAGCGGCTCGTAGGAGTAGTCCGTCGTCTCCTTGATGAACATGCGTCGCCGGGCCGCCTTCGCCAGCAGCAGGTCGAGCAGGCCGGTCAGGGAGACCGCCCGGACACTATCCACAATGAACTCACCGCTTGCGCACAGGTAGGAGAAGGGCTCGTGCACGACCTCCAGGTCCTTGCGCTCGACCATCATCCGTTCGAACGCCGTGGAGCGGGACCGGGGCACCGCCCACAGGGTGATGACCGGGCTGGCTGTCATAGCGCCATACCCGCCGGGACCACCAGGCGTGGGTCCGCCGGCTGGGCCCAGTGATGGCCGCCCGCGGCGAACCGTCGCTGCTGCGCCGGGACGCCACCGTCCACATGGATGCCGGTGACGAGCACGGTTCCGCGGTGCACAGCGAGGGTCACCGTCGCCGAGGCCCGTTCCACGAGCACGTCCAGCGCCGCCCGGGCAGCCTCGGCGGCGGGGTCCAGGTAGCGGGCCTCATACACCGCCTCGCCCAGCTCCACGCTGAGCCGGTCGAACATCTGGCGGGCGCGCCGGTCAAGGTGCACCTCCAGCACCCGGTCACGGGCCCGGTCGAGCACCTCGAGCGCGGGTGCCTCGTACACCCCGCGGCACTGCGTGCCGATGATCCGGCTCTCCAGCACGTCGCGCAGCCACACGCCGTTGCGCGCGCCCACCGTATGGGCACGCCCGAGCCAGGCGAGCGGCTCCGGACCGCTGCCCTCGACATCGACAACCCCGCCCCGCTCGAACCGTACGGTCACCGTCTCCGGCCGGTCGGGAGCGTCGGCCGGCCACACGCTCCAGCGCGGCGACACGATGGTCACCGGCGTACGCAGGTCCTCCAGGGCCGTCTGCTCGTGCGAGGCGCCGGCCAGGTTGGCGTCGGTGGAGCGGTCCGCGTCGCTGCCCTCGTCCAGCGCGAGCCCGGCGACCGCGGCGAGCATCGCGGCCCTGTCGGGGAACCGGGCCAGTGCGGCCGGGTCGGTCCACGGTGCATAGACGCCCATGCCGGGGGCGAACGCCTGGGCGTAGCGCGCGAAGCGGCGCTGGTCGTTGCCCCCGCCCACGCACCCGTGGACGATGACGGCGCAGCCGTCGGCGTGCATGACCGGGGTGAGGTCCCGGACCAGCACAAGCCGCGAACCGCTGGTGGTGTTCCAGTAGCCCCCGTCGTGCCGGGCGCGGTAGCGCAGCAGGTCGGCCGCTAGCGCCGCCATGGGCGCCTTCATGTCGACGACGGAGGCGGACATGCCACGCTGCCGCAACGAGCGCGCGAGGGCGGCGAGCTCCGCAGCAGGCGACTGGCCCAGGTCGGCGATGTAGTGGTGCGCGGAGACGCCCTGTTCCTGTAGCCAGACGGCGGCGGCCAGAGCGGAGAGACCGCCCGACTGGAAGACACCCACCTTCACCCCGGCCAGGTCGGCGATGAGCACGGCTCTCCCCTCCCTCTCGGAACAGATCTATTAATATCGCTGAAAGCATACAATGCATCCACTGTCACACGTGAATGTCCACTCACGTCCGGCTCGAGCCGCGATCGATATGCTGTCGTGGTCGTCGCCCGTGGACTGTCGCGTCCGTTAGGTGGTAAGCCGTGAGCTGGGCATTCATTGATCCAGGCTTGTTTGCACTGTTCCTGGTCGCCGCCGTGATTATCTACATCACACCAGGTCCGGACATGCTCTACGTGCTCGCGCACGCGCTGAGCATGGGCACCTGGGCCGGCATCGTCGCCTCGCTCGGCATGGGGATAGGCATGGCGGTGCACACGACCGCCGCCACCCTGGGACTCGCCACGCTGCTGCAGGCCACGCCGGTGGTGTACCAGGTGATCCGCTACGCCGGTGCGGCGTACCTGGCCTATCTCGGCATCCGGACCTGGCTGAGCAGCGCGGCGGCGGCCGGCGAGATCGCCGAGGGGGTCAGCGTCCCACTGCGGACCGTGCTGTGGCGGGCAGCCATCACCAACCTGCTCAACCCGAAGATCATCCTGTTCTACGTGGCGTTCCTGCCGCAGTTCGTGAACACCAGTCTCGGGCGTACCACCCTTCAGTTCCTCGTGCTGGGCGTGATCTTCGTCATCATGGGTCTCATCGCCGACTTCGCCGTCGCCCTGCTCGGCGGCCGGGTCGGCGAGTGGCTGCTCTGGCGCAAGAACGCCCGCGTGATGGTCAACCGGGCGGCGGCTGTCGTGTTCGTCGGCCTGGCGGTCCGCCTGGTGGTGGCCTGAGCACCAGCGCCTCGCACACCCCCGAGGCACGCCGGCCGGAGGAGCCGGCCGCCCCGGTCAGCGCGTGCCGAGGGCCGCCGGCGAGCGCGGTGAGGACGAGGAAACGCCGGCTCGGTCACTCCCTCCATCGGGCAAGATCTCCAGGCGTCGAGGCCCCCAGGCATCTAGACGGAGTCAGAGAAACGGAGCCGGGCGTTAAGAACCCGTCAAGATCAGCGGACCTGTCCCTGGGAGACCGTTGACTGTCCGGTGTGTTGAGAGGGCCGAAGCGGCTGTTGGTGGGTCGCCCGCTGCGCAGTGACCGGCTCGGCGAGACCCTGCTGTCCAAGCGGCTGGCGCTGCCGATCTTCGCCAGCGACCCGCTGTCCTCGGTGGCGTACGCGACCCAGGAGATCCTGCTCGTGCTCTCCCTGGGCGGCCTGGCGTACCTGTACCTGGCGCCGTGGATCGCCGTGGCGGTCGTGGTGCTGCTGGCCGTGGTGGTGGTCTCCTACCGGCAGGTCGTGCGCGCCTACCCGTCCGGCGGCGGCTCCTACGAGGTGGCGACGAGAAACCTGGGCCGCTCCGCCGGGCTGGTGGTCGCCGCCGCGCTGCTGGTCGACTACGTCATGACGGTGGCGGTCTCGGTCGCCGCCGGCGTCGACAACATCATCTCCGCGCTGCCGGCGCTGAACCCGCACCGGGTCGGCATCAACATCGGGTTCGTCGTCTTCCTGATGGCCATGAACCTACGCGGCGTGCGGGAGTCGGGAAGGACGTTCGCCATCCCGACGTACCTGTTCGTCGCCGGTGCCATCGTGATGGTCGCGGTGGGCCTGGGCCGTGCCGTGGCGGGCCAGGCACCGGTGGCCGAGAGCGCCAGCTGGCAGGTCCGCCCGGAGCAGGTGGGGCTGACCGGGCTCGCGGTGGCGTTGCTCACCCTGCGGGCGTTCGCATCGGGCTGCACCGCCCTGACCGGTGTGGAGGCGATCTCCAACGGCGTACCCGCATTCAAACCGCCCAAGAGCGGGAACGCCGCCCGCACCCTGGCCACTATGGGCGCCATCGCGATCACCATGTTCGCGAACACCGCGCTGCGCCGTACCGCATCGACGGTCACCGGTGAGGCGCCGGTAGTGACCACCGACGCGTTCACCGTCGACCTGACCAACCGGCGCGTCACCACGCCCGGCGGCCAGGTGCGGCTCACCCCTACCGAGTGGCACCTGCTGGAGGTGCTCGCCCGCCACCCCGGCCGGCTCGTCACCCACCAGCAGCTGCTGCACGAGGTGTGGGGGCCGCAGTACACCACCGAGACCAACTACCTGCGCGTGCACATTGCAAACCTGCGTCGCAAGCTCGAACCCGACCCCGCCCGACCCCGCTATGTGCTCACCGACCCCGGCATCGGCTACCGCTTTGTGGCCAGCCCCGAACAGCGCCGCCGCCAACCCAGCGCGTGGGGTCAGCCTCCGACGTGGATGCCTGGGCGGCGGGCGGGATCCGGTTCGCTCTTGCGGAGGACCTCCCGGACGACGGGGGCGGTGTCGCCGCGGCCGAGGAGCAGGTAGCGGAACAGGTGCATGAGCGGGGGGCCCTCGGCCCATTCGAAGTAGCAGTGCGGTCGTACGCCGGTGCCGTCGCGGAGCGCGAGCAGGATCGCGGCGATGGCGTTGGGCACCGCGGGGCTGTCGGCCCGCAGGACGCGGTGGCCGTCGACCTCGACGCCGCGGACGGTGAGCACGTTGCTGAATGCCGACGGGTCGATGACGTCGACCTCCAGGAACAGCACGTCGGCAGGGTCGGGAACCGGGTTCATGCCGCGCTGTTCGCGCTCCTTGGCGGCGTACTCTGCGGCGTCACCGCTCTGGCGTTGGTTGGCGACGATGTTGAGGGCGTTGTCGTAGGCGATGGAGTCGGTGATGAACCGGCGGGCGACGGGGTCGAGCTCGATCCGGTCGGCGCGCAGCTCGGTGGTGCGGGACACCCGGGAGATGAGGGAGACCACGATGATGCCGGCGATGAACATTGCGGAGATGGTGATGCCGTCGGGCTTCTCCCTGATGTTCTCGGCCAGTGCGTAGAGCAGGACCAGCGTGAGCAGCGTGAAGCCCGCGGTCGCGGGGCGCTGCCGGCGGCGGGCGGCGGAGATGGTGACCGCGACGGCGCCGGAGACCATCATCGCCAGGATGCCGGTCGCGTACGCACCGGCCTGGGCGTTGACGTCGGCGCCGAACGCGATGGTGATGCCGATGCAGATGAGCGTGTACACGATGACGACCGGGCGGACCGCGCGACCCCACTCCGGGGCCATGCCGTAGGAGGGCAGGTACCGGGGCACGATGTTGACCAGGCCGGCCATCGCCGAGGCACCGGCGAACCACAGGATCAGGATCGTGCTGACGTCGTAGACGGTGCCGAACGCCTCACCGAGCCGCTCGTGTGCGAGGTATGCCAGCGCGCGGCCGTTGGCCTCGCCGCCGGGTCCGAACTCCTCGGCGGGGATCAGGACGGTCGTGACAAAGCTAGTCGCGACCAGATACACCGACATGATCACCGCGGCGGCGGTGAGCAGCTTGCGGGTGTTGCGGATCCGCGACCGCAGGCGCTGCTCGGCATCGGTGCCCTCGGCGGCGACCAGCGGCATCATGCTCACCCCGGTCTCGAACCCGGACAGGCCCAGCACCAGCAGCGGGAACGCCAGCACGGCAGGGCCGATGACCCCGCCCAGCCCACCCCGACCCTCGGTGAGGGCGTCCGTCCAGGCAGACAACGCGCCCGGCGTGGTGAGCACCCCATCCAGCCCGACCGCCACGACCACCGCGTTGAGGCCGAGAAAGACCGCGACGAGCGGGACCGCGACGCCGACCGCCTCGCTGAAGCCGAGCAGGAACACCCCGCCCAGGATGAGCAGCAGCACGACCGTGACGGCTACGGCGTGGCCGTGCAGGAAGCCGGGCAGGTACGGGTTCTCCAGGGTATGCACCGAAGCGTCCGCGGCGGACAGCGTGATGGTGATGATCCAGGAGGTGGCGACGAAGCCGAGCAGGACCAGAACGAACAGCTTGCCGCGCCAGAACGGCAGCAGGCCCTCCAGCATCGCCACCGAACCTTGCCCCTGTGGGCTCTCCTGGGCGACGCGGCGGTACATGGGCAGCATCCCGAGCAGCGTCAGCGCGACGATGAGCAGCGTCGCCAGCGGCGACAGCGCCCCAGCGGCGACCGCGGCGATGCCGGGCAGGTAGGCCAGGGTGGAGAAGTAGTCCACGCCGGTCAGGCACATGACCTTCCACCACGCGTGCGGCTTGGCATGCGCCTCGTCGGCCTCCGGGCCGACCACCGGGTGCACCCGGTGCTCCAGCAGCCACCGCGCGATCCCGCTGGCCGGGCCCGCCGGGCGGACCGGACTGTCCATCACCGCCGGTATGGCAAGCTCATCCGTGCTACCCATGTGCCTCTTCCTCGGTAATCCTCGGTGTCCGGACTGAGGGGCGGCGCGTGGCCCCATCACTGCCGCCGGCGAACCGGCCACGCAGGGAGCGACTTCGTAACTGTACGACTCGAAGATCGTCACCACGCCACGAAACAGAAGCCCGGTTCCTGCGTGTTGCGTCGGCGGAGCACGACTGGGCGGACATCTGTACCTCCTCGGTTCGGAGCGTGTGATGCTCGGGGCTGGCTTGGCGTTGGTGGCCGTCGTCATCCTGATCGCGGTAGGCCTGCTTTGTTCTGGTGGTGGGCCGATCGGTGCACCGGATCGGGCCCACCGAGGTGGGGTGTGGTCACCAAGCGGATGGGCCGGCGCCGGCAGCTGTGCGACCGCCCGCTGCACGCCGCCGAGGTCGCCCGGATCGTCGTACGCACACCGGCGGCCACGGTCCAGCCATTGACCCATCATCGGCCGAGAACCGGCCTGGAGGGCAAGTTCAGCCTCGAGTACGCCCTCGCCGCGGCGCTGCTGGACGACTACCCGGGCCTTTCCGGCTTCACCGACGAGGCGGCCGGCAGGGCCGCAGCACGCGAGCTCGTCGAACGTGTCGAGACCCACCTCACCCCCGATGGCAGCGGCCTGCTCGCCGGTGAGCTGGAGCTGGAGCTGGTCCTGACCGACGGCACGGTGCGGCGGGCCGCAGTGGCGCTGCCGCCCGGCGCCCCGGACCGGCCACCCATCGCAGACCAGCTCCACCGCAAGACCAAGGACTGCGCCGGTGACCGCCATCCCCAGCTGGCCGCCTTGACCTGGCCCGAGGCTCCTGGACTGCACCACGAGGCACTCCAAGGCCAGCACCGCCCGGGAGGAACCGGGAAGAACCAGAAAACACGCAGCCATTGGTGAAGCAGTCTTCACTCCCGGCAACCGAAAGGCGATACCGGACTCCCGGCGAGGAGCGCAGAGACCAGTTTGCAGACCGGAGCAGTGCCTGAAACAACGGCAGGACCAGCCGCTTCCCGGCTCGCTAGGCGCCTTAAACTTTCATTGATTTCTATGACCAACTAAACTAAGGCGATGACGACCGCGATCTCCATCTCGGGACTGGTCAAGTCGTACGGCGCCACCCGGGCGCTCGACGGGCTCGACCTGACCGTCGACACCGGTGAGGTGCACGGCTTCCTTGGCCCCAACGGCGCCGGTAAGACCACGACGATCCGGGTGCTGATGGGCCTGCTCAAGGCCGACGCCGGCCAGGTGGAGCTGCTCGGCGGTGACCCGTGGCGGGACGCGGTGGCCCTACACCGGCGCCTGGCATACGTGCCGGGCGACGTCACCCTGTGGCCCACGCTCTCCGGCGGGGAGGTGATCGACCTGCTCGGCCGGCTGCGCAACGGCATCGACCCGAAACGCCGCGCCGAGCTGGTGGACCGGTTCAAGCTGGACCCGCGCAAGAAGGGCAGGGCCTACTCCAAAGGGAACCGGCAGAAGGTCGCGCTGGTCGCCGCGTTCGCCTCCGATGTGGAGCTGCTCATCATGGACGAGCCCACCTCGGGTCTCGACCCGTTGATGGAGGCGGAGTTCCGCGAGTGCGTCGACGAGGAGCGTCGCCGTGGCCGGACCATCCTGCTGTCCAGCCACATCCTGTCCGAAGTGGAGCAGACCTGCGACCGGGTGACCATCATCCGCGACGGGCGCACCGTCGAGACGGGCAGCCTGGCCGAGCTGCGCCACCTGACCCGGACCTCGGTCCAGGCCGAGGTGGAGCAGCCCCCTGCCGGCCTGGGCCGGATCGACGGCGTGCACAACGTCCGGGTCAACGGCGGGCGGGTCGACTTCGAGGTCGACACCGAGCAGGTCGGACCGGCGGTACGCTACCTCACCTCGCTCGGGCTACGCAGCCTGACCAGCCAGCCGCCCACGCTGGAGGAGCTGTTCATGCGCCACTACGAAGGCTCCGGACAGGCCCCTGCGGCCGCCGGCGCGGAGGCCGGCCGGTGAAGGAGACAACGGGTACGGGCACCCTGCTGCGACTGGCCCTGCGGCTGGACCGGATCCGGGCCACGGTCTGGGTCCTGGCCCTGTCCATCTTCACGGTCGCCTCCTCCGCCAGCAACTTCGACGTGTACGGCACCCCGCAGCAGCGTGCCGAGCTGGCCGCCAGCGTGGAGACCAGCCCCGCGCTGCTCGCCCTCGGCGGCCGGGCCTTCGACCTGACCACCGTGGGCGGCGTCACCGCATACCAGATGGTCGCCTTTACAACGACTCTCATCGGGCTGATGAGCATCCTGCTGGTGGTCCGGCACACCCGGGCCGAGGAGGAGAGCGGCCGGGTCGAGCTCGTCGGCTCCGCCGTGGTGGGCCGCCACGCCTGGCTGGCCAGCAGCCTGCTGCTGGCGGTCGGGGTCAACCTGGCCATCGCCCTGCTGGTCGCGCTGGGGCTCATCGGCATCGGGCTGCCCGTCACCGGCTCGTTGGCGTTCGCCGCCGGCTGTGCCGCCTGCGGCATCATCTTCGCCCTCATCGCCGGCGTCGCGGCGCAGCTGACGGAGAGCGCGCGCGCCGCCACCGGGATCGCCTCGGCCGTGCTCGGCCTGTCCTACCTGCTCCGCGCCGCCGGGGACGCGGCGACCGCCACCGCTGACAACGCGCTGTCCGTGCTGACCTGGCTCTCCCCGATCGGGTGGGCGGAGCTGCTCCGGCCGTACACCGACGAGAGCTGGTGGGTCCTGCTGCTCTTCGCCGCTGCCGGCGTCGCGCTGTACGCCGTGATGAGCGTCCTCGCCGCCCGCCGGGACATCGGCGCGGGTGTCCTGCCGCCCCGCCTCGGCGCGCCCGCCGCCTCGCCCGCGTTGCGCAGCTCGACGGCCCTGGCCTGGCGCCTGCAGCGGGGCACGCTGATCGGCTGGGCGCTCGGGTTCATCGTGGTCGGGGCCGCCTTCGGTGGGGTGGCCCAGGGCATGGTCACCGTCGCCGGGCAGAACCCCGACGTCGCCGACCTGATCCGTGACTTCGGCGGCGCCGGGTCCAACGTCGACAACTTCATCGCGGCCATAGCGTCCCTCATGGGGATCGTCATCGGCGCGTACGCGGTGCAGGCGACCCTGCGGCTGCGGGGCGAGGAGGCCGAGCACAGGCTGGACATGCTGCTGTCCACCGCGGTCGAGCGCCTGCGGTGGGTCGGCGGTCACGTGACCGTGGCCGTCCTCGGCACCGCGGTCGTCCTCACCGCCGCCGGCCTGGCCGCGGGTCTCGCCCACGGGCTGCGCAGCGGTGACGTCGGTGGCGAGGTGCCCCGGGTGCTCGGCGCCACCCTGGCCCAGGCACCCGCCGTGTGGGTGCTGGTCGGCGTGTGCGTGCTGCTGTTCGGGCTCGCCCCCCGCTACTCCATCGTCGGCTGGGGCGTGCTCTTTGTCGTGCTGGTCATCGGCCAGTTCGGTAAGATCCTCCAGCTCGACCAGTGGGTGCTGAACCTCTCCCCGTTCACCCACGTGCCCGACCTGCCGGCGGCCGACTTCACGGCGACCCCGCTGCTGGTGCTGGTGCTGGTGGGAGCGGCGCTGACCGCGGTCGGGATGGCCGGCGTGCACCGCCGGGACATCGCCTGAGCCGCTCATAGACCGGCTGGGCCGGCCCCGTTCGCCAGCCCGGCCTGGCGCAGCTGCGCGGCGATGAACCCGCTGACCCGCCGGTCGTGCTCTGTCTCGGCCGGCAGGGCCTCATACAGTGCCTTCGCCCGGACGGCGAGGGGACCCGCCATGGTGCGGTCGGTGATCACGTATGCCCGGTTGGCCTTGATCCCGTCGACCACCATGGACCCGACCGTGTCCGGCGGCAGGCCCAGATACCGCAGGGAGCTCGCCTGTTCGGCCCAGCGGCGCTCCTCCTCGGCCAGCTGCTGCGGGGTGCATGCCGCGGGGACGGCCAGAGCCGCGCGGGCCGCCCGCACGGTGGCGACCATGTTCGAGGCCACCGGGCCGGGGCAGAGCACGGTGACGCCGATCCGGTGCCCCTCGCGGGCCAGCTGCTTGCCCAGCCCTTCGGACAGGGCGATCACGGCCGCCTTCGACGCGTCGTACAGGTATCCGGTAGCTCCCCCCATCGGGGCGAGCCCCGCGGCTGACGCGGTGTTCACGACGTGTCCGGGCTCTCCGCGCGCCATCATCCGCGGCAGGAAGGTCTGCAGGCCGTTGACCACCCCGCCCAGGTTCGTGCCGAGGACGAGGTCCCACAGCTCGTAGCTCATCTCGGCGACCTCGGTGCTGCCGCCGACGCCGGCGTTGTTGCAGAGGACCGAGACCGGCCCGAGGCGCTCCTCGGTCTCGTCGGTGACCCGGGCGTAGGCCGCCCGGTCCCGCACGTCGAGCGGGAACGTCCCCACCTCGGCCACTGTGGACAGCTCGGCCCGGGCGTCCGCCAGCGCGGCGGTGTCGATGTCCGCAAGGGCGAGCCGCATGCCCTCCCGGGCGAGGGCCCGGGCGATGCCCAGGCCGATGCCTTGGGCGCCGCCGGTGATGAAGGCGGTACGTCCAGCGAGCTCGAGCACGTTACACCCCGTTCCTCGTTCCACCGCAAGACCGGCCCGGGTACGGGGCTCAGCGGCCGAACCGCTCAACCAGCCAGTCCTCAACGGCCCGGGCGGTCGCGCCCGCCAGCCGGCCCTCCATCATCGTGAAGTGGTCGCCCGGTACGTCGACGACGGTGTGCGGGAGATGCCAGTCCGCCTGCCGGTCCGCACCCGTCGGGGTTCCGTCCAAGCCCGCCGCCGTGTCCGAGCCCGCCGCCGTATCCAGGCCCGCCGCGGGGCCGCCCAGCGGGTCGGCGGCCCGCACCAGCAGGGTCGGCGCCAGGACGTACGGGGGTGCGAAGTCCAAGGCCAGGTAGCGGGCGCGCGCCGTGACCCAGGCGTCACCCCACTGCTCCCCCATCCGGTCCTGCTGACCGCTGCGCTCCAGCAGCCCGCGGGCGATCCGCCAGGACCACGCGTCGAAGGCCGCGCCGGCACGCGAGTCCCACCAGTGGGTGTCGATCAGGACGAGCGCCGCCGGACCGTGCCCGAGGCTCTCCAGCTCGCTGGCGACGGCGCTGGCGACGTACCCACCGGTGGAGTAGCCGACCAGGACGAACGGTTCCGTCCCGACGCTCTGCCGGATCGCCTCGGTCTGCACCTGCGTCAGGGCGCTGGCGCTGGCGGGCAGCGGCTCACCGGTCATGAAGCCGGGCAGCCCGAGCACCGACACCGACCGGTGCTCGCCCAGTGCCGAGGCGAACGCCGAGTACTGGTAGACGCTGGGCTTCCAGGCGAAGGTGGGCAGACAGACCAGGGCGGGCGGGGCCGAGCCTCTGGATAGGCGGACCAGCTGCGGCAGCTTCGTCAGGTCCGCCGGGGAGGAGAAGCTCGGCCGGAGCTCCGCCGCCCGCTGAAGCACCTCCCCTATCTCGAGGAACTTTCCCATCCGGCACGCCTGGAGGAACAGTCCGCTGAGCGTCTCCGCTGCGGGGACCTCCGGCTCGGCCGCGGCCGGGGTAGCGGCGGTAGCCGGGCCGGCCGGGCCCGTCGCGGGCCCCAGGCGGCCAAGCTCCCGTCCGAGGTGCTGGGCGAGCGTGGCCGGGGTCGGGTGGTCGAAGATGAGGGTGGCGGGTAGCCGCAGACCGGTGGCGGTGCCCAGCCGGTTGCGTAGCTCCACCGCTGTCAGCGAGTCGAAGCCGAG
>Ga0075420_100000935_pt1 | contig 24120 bp, 28 predicted proteins | sample SoiMetdeltSBSDD4_FD_75296 | JGI IMG/M metagenome (GOLD analysis project Ga0075420, IMG submission 75296) | Bulk soil microbial communities from a Populus tree surrounding site in Tennessee, USA - Soil MetaG P. deltoides SBSDD4 | ecosystem: Environmental > Terrestrial > Soil > Tree plantation...
AAGCACGCCGATCCTGTCGCCCATGGACATGGCTTCCACCTGATCGTGCGTCACGAAAAGGAAGGTGGCCCCGAGATTCATCTGCAGGTTCTTGAGTTCTGTGCGCAGCGCCTCACGCAGCTTGGCATCGAGCGCGGAGAGCGGCTCGTCCATGAGGAACACGCGCGGCTTGCGCACGATGGCGCGGCCAATGGAAACGCGCTGCATTTCGCCGCCGGAGAGCCGGTCGGTCTTGCGATCGAGCAGGTGGTCGATGCGCAAGGTCTTGGCGACGCGCTCGACGCGTTGGGCGATTTCGGCTGACTCGATGCGACGAATCTTCGACTTCAGCGGGAACTCCAGGTTCTCCCGCACCGTGTAGCGCGGATAAAGCGAATACTGCTGCAGCACGAGCGCCACATCACGCTCAGCAGCTCCCCAGGCGCCCACGTCGACGCCGTCGATCAGCACCGTGCCCGCCACAGGCTTTTCCAGCCCCGCCACGATGCGCAACGTCGTGGTCTTGCCAGCGCCGGTCTCGCCGAGCAGCACGAAGAACTGACCGTCCTCGACCTCAAGATCGAGGTTCTTCAGCGCGACGTTAGCGCCGAAGGTCTTCGTGACGTTCCGGAGTTCGATACGCGCCATCCCCCTACAACCTCACTCCCAGGGAGCGGCCGCTTCTCGTGTCGAAGAAATGCGCCTGCCCGGGGTCGATACGCGCATGCACCCGCCGACCCGGCCCGGGCACGAAGCCGGCCGGGGTACGCGCCCGAAGCATGCGCTCACCCACCTTGAGGTCGACGATGTCATGCGAGCCGAGCGGCTCAATGATGTGGGCCTCAACGGGCAGATAGCCATCGTGCGGCTCGTGGGAGAGGAGCACGCCCTCCGGGCGGATGCCGAGCGCAAGGTCGCCGGTGCGGGTGTGTCCGTTGAGGTTGGTGAGGAGCTCGCTCGGGAAGGCAAAGCCCTCGCCCGCTTCGTCGATGGAGACGCGCACCGCGCCGCCCTCTTGGCTGACACGGACCGGCGCCACATTCATTACCGGGCTGCCGACGAACTGCGCCACAAACAGGTTCTGCGGATGGGCATAGACCTCTTCGGGGGTACCAACCTGCTGAAGCACGCCCTCATGCATGATGACGATCCGATCGGCGAGGCTCATCGCCTCCACCTGATCATGCGTGACGTAAATGGTGGTCGATCCCTGCTGCAAATGGAGCCGCTTAATCTCGGCGCGCATCTCCTCGCGCAGTTTGGCGTCGAGCGCCCCGATCGGTTCGTCCATCAGCATGGCCTTGGGGCGGCGCACCAGAGCGCGGCCGATGGCTACGCGCTGCATGTCGCCACCCGACAGAACGGAAGGTTTGCGCTCGAGCAGGTCGGTGATACGCAGCACCCGCGCGATCTCGCGAACCGCCAGGTCCACCGCACGCTTGCCTGTGCGCCTAGCGCGAAGCGGGAAGGCGATGTTCTCGTAGACCGTCATATGCGGATACAGCGAGAAGGATTGGAACACCATTGCGATGTCGCGGTCCGAGCACTTGAGATGCTGGACTGAGTTGCCATCGATGAGGACATCTCCCCCGTCGATCGTCTCCAAGCCTGCGATCGCGCGCAGAGTCGTGGTCTTGCCGCAACCGGACTGGCCTAGCATGACGATGAACTCGTTGCCGGCGACCGTCAGGTTGAGGTCCTTGACGACTTGTACGTTGCCGAACCACTTCTGCACGCCGCGAAGCTCGATCTGCGTCATGCTTTGCCCTCGTGGTGGTCGGAAACATCGAATACACCCTCGGAGCTCTTCGCGGACGGACCGATGTGGGAGGTGATCAGGAAGCCGACGAGACCAAGGAGGATGATCAACACGCCATAGCGGTGCAAAAAAAGATTCCATGGCTGGCATAACGCCACGATGCCGAAAATCATCAGCCATATGGAACCGGGCTCGAGATAGCGCCGATTGAGGTCGCGGAAGCTCATTTGCGGATGGCTCCGAAGCTCATGCCGCGCAGGAGATGCTTGCGCAACAGGAAGGTGAAGATCGCGACCGGCAGCAGGAACAGGAAGGTGCCGGCCGCGATCACAGTCCAGTCCGGCAGGCCAGACCCGACCTGGCTGGGAATGAAAGGCGGTGCGGTCTGCGCGTCACGCCGCGTCATGATCAACGCAAACGCATACTCGTTCCAGGCCGTGATGAAGCAGAACACCGCGGTCGCTGCGATACCAGTCGCGGCTTCGGGCAGCACCACCTTGAAGAAGCCTTCGATGCGCGTGTAGCCATCCACGAGCGCCGCTTCCTCGTACTCCTTCGGGATCTCGTCGATGAATCCCTTCATGAGCCATACCGAGAAGGACAGGTTGAATGCGGTGTAGAGGATAATCAGCCCGATGTGTGTGTCGTTGAGCCCCACCGCTCGGTACATCAGGAACATTGGGATCGCCACCACCACCGGCGGAAGCATGCGTGTCGAAAGGATGAAGAAGAGCCAATCCTGTTCCCACTTCACCTTGAAACGGGAGAAGCCGTAAGCGGTGATGGTCCCCATGCCGACCGCCAGCACCGTTGAGGTGATCGCCACGATCAGCGAGTTCATAAAGCGGTCAGGATAGGCGGAAAGCTGGATGTTTCCGCGTCCATCGCGCACTATCTTCTCGCCACCGTCATAGACCAAGCGCTCCCACCAGGGAGCCGACGCATATTGCTCCGGCGTTGGCTGTTCGCGCAGTTGCGAACGGCGGAACATCAGCTTCACAAAGGGCGACATATCCGGCTCGAACAGCACTGTGGGCGGGACCGTAGTGGCCAAGTTGCGCGGCTTGAACGAGGTCGAGACGATCCAATAGATCGGCGCTAGGAAGATCAGTGTAATGATCAGCACGGCCGCGATCGCGACCTTGTTGAGCGACCGCTCGGTCGCGCTCTGGACGGCCGCCATCTTAGCGCTCCTTCACCTTATTCAAATACTTCACGTAGATATTGGTGATGGCGATCACGGTGATGAGCACGATGTAGGCCAACGCGCAGCTCATTCCAGTTTGCCACTCCTGGAACGCCATCTTGTAAAGCCGGATCGAGATCATCTCGGTCGTCGGCTGGCTGGTCAATATGTAGGCCAGATCGAAGGTCTTGAAGGCTTCCATTGTGCGAAAGATAATCGCGATCATCAGGATCGGCGCGACCAGCGGAAGCGTGATGCGGAAGAAGGTGTAGAACGCCCCCGCCCGGTCGATCGCGGCCGCCTCGTAAAGGTGCTTCGGCACCGCCGAAAGGCCGGCGAGCGACAGCAGCATCACGAAGGGCGACCACATCCAGATATCGGTGATGGCCACCGCATAGAGCGCCATATCGGGGTTCGAGAGCCATTCGAAGCGGCCCAGGCCCAGCGTGTAGTTGATGATGCCGAAGGACGGGTCGTAGAGCAGTTTCCAGAACAGTCCGACGACGGCCATCGAAAGCATCATCGGCAAGAGAAGCAGCGTCGTGATCAGCCCCTTCAAGGGCATGTCGCGGTTGAGGAGCAATGCGATCCCGAACCCAACCACCACTTGGCCGACCACCGAAACGATGACGTACTTGGCAGTGATGGCGAAGTTCGACCAGATGAAGGGGTCGTTCAGCAGTACCCGGTAGTTGGCGAGGCCGACGAAGTTCGCCGGCGCGTTCGTCGAGGCGCGGAAGTCCGTAAACGAGTAGCCCAGCGAATAAAGAAGCGGAAAGATGTTGAAGATCATCAGGAACAGGATTGTCGGAATGATGAACAGGTTCCTGATGGCGAGGTCGCTCATTCCTCGGCGCGCGGCACGCGACTGAGGGTCGAGCGTGGTCATCGTCCAACTCGTCAAACCCTGCTCCTCCCAAATCCATCGCCGAGCATTGCAGCCCGAACAAGCGAGGGGACGGGCAGGCGCCGCCCCTCGTCGGCCTGATGCGCTTATTGTATGCGCTTGTACTTTTTGAACGTCGCGTTCCAGTCCGCCGCCAACGCGTCCAGCGACTCCTTCGCGGTCCCCTGCCCGGCAGTGATGTAGGGGTAAATGCGCTGATTCATCTGAATCAGCAGCTCCGCATACTCGGGCGTCGCCCAAAAGTCCTTCACCTTGAACATCGTTTCGTAGAAGGCCCGGTTGTAGGGCGTGGCGTTTTGGAACTCCGCGCTCTCCAGCACCGCCTTGTTGCAGGTATAGCCGCCAAGCTCGGCCCACTTCTTCTGAGTCGAGTCCTTGATGAACCACTCGAGGAATTTGAAAGCCTCCTCCTGGTTCTTTGAGTAGGACACGATCGAAATGCCCTGTCCGCCCAGCGCGGCAAACTGCTTCCCGGTGGGGCCTGTCGGGTTGGCGAAGAAGCCCGTCACCTTCGCGTTCGGGTTCGACGCCTGGTTCACCAGCGCCGGAAAGAAGGCGAAGTAGTTCATGCTCATCGCCGCCAAGTTCTCGGTGATCGCCTGGTTGTCTTCCACGAAGAAGGCCTTCGCCCAGCCCGGCGGCGTGAAACCGTGAAGCTCGCGGTAGAGTTCCAGCGCCTTGACGTTCTCCGGCGAGTTGATAATCCCGTCCACCTTGTAGGTGGCGTAGTCGCCGAGTTCCCCGCCATAGGAGAAGATCACATTCTCCACGCCCATTACCAAGGCGTCATAGGAATTGTCGGTGTAGATTGCGATACCATAGCGGTTCTGGTCCGGCCGGTGGAAGAATTCGGCGATGTCGCGCATCTCCTTCCATGTCTTCGGCACGGCCAGGTCGTAGCCGTATTTAGCCTTGAAGGCCTCCTTCTCCTTCGGGTCTTCGAACCAGTCCTTGCGGTAGGACCAGCCCACGGCATCTCCCTCGGCCGGAATCGACCAGTATTTGCCGGAGTTGGCGGGGTACTCGGAATAGTACTTCACCGTAGCCGGAGCCATCGTTTCGTTTAGCTTGTGCTTGTTGAAGAATTCTGTGAGGTCGACGTAGTGGCCCGCTTGCGAGGCCGCGCCAATCCACTGCGAGTCGCCCACGACCATGTCGTAGGCGCTTCCCTTCGCGTTGAACTCCGTGAACGCCTTCGTCTGGAAGTCCGCCCATGGCGTCGTCTCGACCGTGACCTTAACTCCAGTCTCGGCCTCGTACTGGTTCGCGAGCTCCTGCAGATAGTTCGCAGGATCCCATTCCGCCCAGAATATCGTCAGCTCCTGTGCGGCGGCGCTCCCGACAAAAGTGAAAAGCGATATGCCCGCGACCAAACCCTTCAACACACTTGGCACCATTCTTTCCTCCCATTGTTTGTCTTGTGACTCAAACAAACGTACGATCCGGCATCAACTATGTTTTCTCGGCCCCCTGGATGGCTGCTCGCACCAGCGCTGCGGCGGCCCACCGGATCACGGCCTCGGTCTGCCGGTCATCCAGCAACCACATATCCTTGAGCACCACCAACGCTTCCACTCCGAAGATCAGCGACAGCGCCTGGGCAAGCCGATCGACCTCCTCCAAAGGCAGCCGCGACTGCAGCGGACGCAGCGCAGCGCGCAGCAGGTCGATCCGATGTCCTCGCCTGAACTGCGGCTCGCTGGGTGGCGTACCGGCCCGCCGCTGAGCCCATTCGTCCAGCGAAAGCTTGAGCGCGGCCTTGAAGGTGGCCTCAAACCCTTCGATGCGCGGCATAGAGGAGCGAAGGAGATCATCCACCCGATCGACGGGATCGGTGGAATCGGACTCCCACGTCAGAATCGGCCCGAGCGCCTCATCGACCACCGCCTCGACGAGAGCCGCCTGGCTGGAGAAATAACGATAAGCAGTCGCCCGGGAGACTTCGGCCGCCTCGGCGACCTCGCTCACCGAGGGGACCACGCCCGCCTGCATCAGCCTCATTGCGGTCTCCAGCATGAGGCGACCCGTTCTCACGCGCGGGCCGCGTTCGCTTTCCTCCAGCAACTCTGTCGATTGACGTGAGACATCCATATCAATATGATACTCGCGTCTCACAAATTTGCAACTCGACAGGACCGGCGCCGGGACGCAGTAGGCGGATCGCAGAGCGCCGCCCGGGGGAGGAGACTTGAGGCGCGTCTATGTCGTCGGTACGCACGACACGAAAGGCGAGGAACTCGCCTTCCTGGCAGGCCTCGTCGCGGCGCAAGGGCTTCCGGTCGTGCGGGTTGACGTAGGCACGCGACACGCTGTGCCCGATGTCGACGTCACGGCCGCCAAGGTCGCAGCTTTTCATCCCGCCGGCGCCAAGGCGGTTCTCGGTCTCGACGATCGGGGCTCGGCAGTCGGGGCAATGGCCGAGTCGTTCAGCCGCTTCATCGCCACGCGCGAGGACCTCGGCGCGATCATCGGCATCGGCGGCGGCGGCGGCACTTCGATCATCACTGCGGGTATGCGCGTTCTGCCGTACGGCGTGCCGAAGCTGATGGTTTCGACATTGGCCTCGAGTGACGTGTCACCTTACGTCGACGTTTCCGACATCACCTTCATGCCGTCGGTGACGGATATGGCTGGCCTCAACGGCCTCAGCCGGGTGATCCTCCACAATGCGGCGCAGGCGATCGCCGGGATGGCCCGAAACCTCGCCGATCGCAAGCTGCACAAACGCTCGATCGGGTTAACGATGTTCGGCGTAACGACTCCATGCGTGACTTCAATCGTCGAGCGCATGCGCGATGACTATGATTGCATCGTCTTCCACGCCACCGGCACCGGCGGGCGCACAATGGAGAAGCTCGCTGACAGCGGCCTGTTGTCCGGGGTGATCGACATCACGACGACAGAGGTCTGCGATCTGCTTTTTGGCGGCGTGCTACCGGCGACGGGGGACCGGTTCGGCGCCATCGCTCGCACCCGCCTTCCCTATGTCGGCTCGGTAGGCGCACTCGACATGGTGAATTTCTGGGCGCCGGAGACCGTTCCACCGGAACTGCGCGGTCGCAATCTTTACAGGCACAATCCCAATGTAACTCTCATGCGCACGAACATCGACGAATGCCGGCGCATCGGCGAGTGGATCGGGGAGAAGCTGAATGCGTGCGACGGAGAGGTTTGCATTCTGATCCCGGAGCACGGTGTCTCCGCGCTTGACCGGGAAGGCGGCGCTTTCTTCGATCCGGCGGCGGATGCCGCCCTATTCTCCGCGCTCGAGAATACGATGCGACAGACCGAAAAGCGAAGGATCGTCCGCTTGCCGCTGCATATCAACGACGCCGCCTTCGCAGAGGCCACGGTCACAACATTCCTCGATATATCGCAAAGATGAGGGCACGATGCCAGCAATTCCCCGCAAGGCAATTCTAGACAGGTTGCACGCGATGATCGCCGAGGGCCGGCCGATCGTCGGCGGCGGCGCCGGAACCGGTCTCTCCGCCAAGGCCGAGGAGGCAGGCGGGATAGATCTGATCATCATCTATAATTCGGGCCGGTATCGCATGGCGGGGCGCGGCTCCGCCGCCGGATTGCTTGCCTATGGCAACGCCAATCAGATCGTGAGAGAGATGGCCGTCGAGGTGCTGCCGGTCGTGAAGAACACGCCTGTCCTGGCGGGTGTCAACGGAACCGATCCCTTCGTGCTGATGCCGCACTTTCTGGCCGAGCTCAAATCGATCGGCTTTTCCGGGGTCCAGAACTTCCCGACGATCGGACTCTTCGACGGGAAGATGCGACAGAGCTTCGAGGAAACCGGGATGAGCTACGCGCTGGAGGTGGATATGATCGCCGCCGCGCGCGGGCTTGATCTCCTGACCACGCCCTATGTCTTCAATCCGGACGAGGCCGTCGCCATGACGAGGGCCGGCGCCGACATCGTAGTCGCCCATATGGGGGTCACCACCGGCGGCACAATCGGCGCGTCCTCCGCCAAATCACTGGATCAGTGCGTGACGGAGATCGACGTCATCGCGGCCGCGGCGCGCGCCGTGCGTGAGAACGTCATCGTTCTGTGTCACGGCGGGCCCATCTCGATGCCATGGGATGCTCGATACATTCTCGAGCGCTGCGAGGGGATTCACGGTTTCTATGGCGCGAGCTCCATGGAGCGCCTGCCTACGGAAACCGCAATCTGCGACCAAACAACCAACTTCAAAGCGCTGCCGCTTAGGAAGCGCGCGTAGGAAAACCGTCCAGGGAGGACGCAGCATGCAGAACGCAGCGGAAAAGCTCTTCGTCTACACTCACGAGGTCGATGCCTACGGATTCGATTGGGGGCGACTGTCCCTGACGGTCGCTCCGGAAGTCAACGGTGCCGGTCGCTTCTCGGGCGGTGTCGTGGACGTCAAGACCGGCGAGGGCCATGCCCGCCACAATCATCCAGGCGCCGAGGAGATCATCTTTGTCATCTCCGGAACCGGCGAACAGATGGTCGAGGATGAGAACGGCAACCCAATCACCCGCCAGGTCGGGCCGGGCTGCACCGTCTATGTGCCGGAGAGCCGCTTCCACTCGACACTCAACACCGGCGAAGGTCCAATGCAGCTCTTCGTCGTCTATTCGCCCGCGGGCCCTGAGCAAGCCCTTCGCGACCTTCCGGATTTCAAGCTGTTGGAGGCAGGCAGCCAGTAGGATTGCTATCCCCAAGTTTCGGCAACTCTCTGCTGCCAGAGCAAGCAGCCCAGGTTTCTTATGCGGTGCCGCCTCGGTTCCAACCTCGACTGCCCTGGCCGAACATCTCGTATCCGTCCGCAGTCACCGCTAGCGTGTCCTCCAGCTTGATGAAACCGCGCGACGGGTGAAGCATCGTTGTCTCGACCGAAATAACCATGCCGGCCTCGAGCGGCTGGGCCGCGTCCACGCCCTCGTAGGCCACGGGATGGTTGGTCATCAAGAAGGGCGCCTCGTGTGTGATGAGTCCCATGCCGTGCGCGAAGAAGTCGGTGAAGGCCGCGACCTTCGACGTCCTCAGAACGCCCTGGGCGTGGGCAATCATGTCGCCGCCCGGTGCGCCGGCACGCACCTTCGAGAACGCAGCCTGCTGGACCGCCTCCACCTCGCCCAGCAGATCCTGCAGCTCGGCGTCCGGCTCCCCTAGGACACCCATGCGGCAGAGATCGCCGATGTAGCCGCGATAGTTGCCGCCTGAATCGATCGAGAGCACCTCGCCCCTCCTCCACGCCTGGTCCGATGCCGCCCGGTTGTGGCTCCGTCCGAGCGTGAGCAGGCAATACTCGAACTGCAGGCCTCGATTGGTTTCCTCCCGACGCAGGCGCTCGATGATCTCCGTCTTGGTTGAGCCCTCGCGCGCCCATGCCAGGGTCGCCATCATGGCATCGGTGATCAGCTCGGACGCCGTCCTCAGCTTCTCGAGTTCTGCTGGCTTCTTCAGCGCGCGCATGCGCTCCAACATGCCGGTCGCGTCCACGAATGTCGCGCGCTCCAGTCGTTCCTGCAGCAGGCCGTAGGCGTCCATTGGAAGAAAGGCCGGTTCTATTCCGATTCGGGCGTCGGCCTTACCGATCTTCCTAAGGTGTTCGGCGGCGCGAGCAGCCGCATCCAGCGTACCCCAGGTCTCGGCATGGAACGCTGGCGTCCAGAAGGGATGATTGTGGTGTTCGCCGCCTTCCATGCGGTTGGCCACGTAGGCAGCGTTCTCGAGCCGTCCTTTCTCATAGACGACAACGGGTAGGTAGCGGCTGTGTCCAATTGCGTCCATGGCCGAGAAGAAAATGAACCGATATCCGCCAAGCAGATATTGAGTATTGTGTTTGGAAGTCGCCAGCAGCACGTCGATGCCGGTCTGCTCCATCAGCAAGTCGAGCCGGCTCGCCTCAAACGGTACCGTGGCTCCGCCATCTCGAGAGGTGATCAATGGCACGTTCGGCTCCTAGTTCTTAGCGGCAATCGAGCACCATACGCGAGGACAATATCTGCACTTTCGAGTTTGGATCGTCGGAAGAAGGAGATCAAGCGCGTGTGTGTCCCTAATGACTCAGAGGAAAAAGCACCGTACAAAGTGGTGGGATGGTGCCGAGACTCATCAAGAGTTCGATTGTCCAAGAGGAAGCCATGTCAAAGCATGAACGTACAATCAGCATCGTCATCGCCGCCACTCTCACTGCCCTAGCTCCGGCAGCCATAGCGCAGCAGTCGTATCCGGACCTCAAGGGAAAATGGATCGGACCAGGTCAGTCCGTCACTGATGGTAAAACGGACCAATGGCCGAACACTGGAGAGAGCGGACCGGTTTTTCGCGAGGGCTCCTGGACCGTAATCATTGACCGGCAGGAAGGAAACCGATTCACAGGATCGCAAGGGATGACGGATGGGAATCGGCGGGACCAGCTCCTGGGCGTGATCCGGGCCGATCAGAAAAACCTGCTCATGATCGATGACGACGGCACCTTCCTCGCCACCCTAATGGGGCCGGACACGATGGAAATGTGCCGTACAGAGATCACCTTCAACTCGCATCTTGTCGGTTGCCGGCAGCTTTCTCGCCAAAGATGAACCCATAGGTTACCGAGTCTCCCTCGCCTGAGCTCGGACGACCATTCGATGCTGCCGGACTGTAGCCAGGCGATTGACGCGCTTGTTGTATGTAAAGCCCTCGTCATCGATCGAAACGATGCAATTCACCTCGGTCGCGCCAAGCTCCCGCATTGCCTGGATGCGCATGTGGCCGTCAAGAAGCAGGTACATTCCTTTGCATTGTCGATCCTCCGCCACGCGGACTGGAACAAACGTGAACGGACGCTTATGAACACTATTGGAAAGAAAGCCGGGCGAGATCTGGGGATAGCCAGACTTCTGCGATCGAGGATGGATGAGCTAGAACACTAGACTGGCGGAGAGAGAGGGATTCGAACCCTCGATACGGTTTCCCGTATACACGCGTTCCAGGCGTGCGCCTTAAACCACTCGGCCACCTCTCCGGCTGAAAGCGGCGCATCATAGGGCCGGGTCACCGACTTGCAAGTACCAGGGCGGCCAACCACATTATCGATGAAAATCAGGGAGGCCCAAATGTTCGGTCTCAAGCGAAAACCCCTGCAAATGCCCGAGCCCGGCACGGCGCTGCCGGGGAGGAGCCAGCCGATCGCGACGGCGGAAACGCATTTCGTCAATCATCGGCCGCTCAAGGGTCCCTATCCGGAAGGCTCGGAAATCGCCTATTTCGCGCTTGGCTGCTATTGGGGTGCCGAGCGGCTGTTCTGGACGGTGCCGGGCGTGTGGGTCACCGCCGTCGGCAATATGGGCGGCCAAACGCCGAACCCGAGCTATCAGGAGCTGTGCACCGGCCAGACCGGCCATGCCGAAACGGTGATGGTGGTGTTCGACCCGAAGCGGGTGAGCTACCGGGAGCTGCTCAAGATCTTCTTCGAAGCGCATGACCCGACCCAGGGGATGCGCCAGGGCAATGATGTCGGCACGCAATATCGCTCGGCGATCTACTTCACCAGCGACAGCCAGCGACGGGATGCCGACACGGCGCGCGAGCACTATGACAAGGCGCTCGGCAAGTCGGGCTACCCGCCGATCTCGACCGAGATCGCGGCGGCCGGACCGTTCTATTTCGCGGAAGAATACCATCAGCAATATCTCGCCAAGAATCCGCGCGGCTATTGCGGGCTCGAGGGCACCGGGGTCGCCTGCCAGATCGGATGATCAGAGCATGAGGCGCTAAAGCTTCCGCAGCTGCACCGCATTGATGGCGTGGTCGGCGGTCTTGTGCAGGATCAGATCGGCGCGGTGACGGGTCGGGAGCACGTTCTCCCGGAGGTTCACCAGGTTGATCGTCTCCCAGATCCGCGTCGCGGTGCGACGGGTTTCCTCGTCCGACAGCTCGGCATAGCGGTGGAAATAGGAGCGCGGATCCTTGAAGGCGGTCTCGCGCAACGAGAAGAAGCGGTCGATATACCAGGTGCGCAGGACGTCGTCCTCGGCATCGAGATAGATCGAGAAATCGAAAAAGTCGGAGACGAAGGGAATCGCCATGCCGTCGCGCGGCGGCCGGCCGGTCTGCAGCACGTTCAGGCCCTCGACGATGAGAATGTCGGGGCGGTCGACGACCACACGCTCGTCCGCCACCACGTCATAGGTGAGATGGGAATAGACCGGCGCCTCGACCGCATGCATGCCGGCCTTGATGTCGGAGAGAAAGCGCAGGAGCAGCGGCAGATCGTAGCTCTCGGGGAAGCCCTTGCGGTTCATCAGGCCTTCGCGCTCGAGCACGGCATTGGGCAGGATAAAGCCGTCGGTGGTGACGAGATCGACCTTGGGGGTGTTCGGCCAGCGGGCGAGCAGGCGCTGCAGGATGCGGGCGGTGGTGCTCTTGCCGACCGCGACGCTGCCCGCCATGCCGACAATATAGGGAACCTTGCCGCCGTCGGTGCTGAGAAAGCGCTGGGTCGCCGAGAACAGCTTCTGGGTGGCCCGGACATAGAGATTGAGCAGACGCGACAGCGGCAGATAGATGGTCACCACCTCGTCGAGATTGATGCGGTCATTGAGGCTGCGCAACTCGTCGAGCTCGGCATGGGTCAGGGTCAGCGGCGTGTCGGCGCGCAGCGCCGCCCATTCGGTGCGCGAGAAAACCCGGTAGGGCGACAATTCGTGGGCCTGATCGTCCATGCCGCTCATACCTTCTTGCGCCAGGCCTTGACCTCAAGACCGCCGATCCCCATCCGGCCGGCAAGGACGTCGAGAACATCGAGGAGCGGCGTGCCGGTAGCCTCGAGCAGCACCAGCAGGTGATAGGTCAGATCGGCCGCCTCCTCGGCAATCCGCGCGCGGTCGCCGGTCATGGCGGAGAGCGCCGTCTCGACCGCCTCCTCGCCAACCTTCTTGGCGCATTTCTCGACACCCTCGGCAAAGAGCTTGGCCGTATAGGAATCATCGGGCGATGCCGACCGGCGCGCGGCGATGATCCGCACGAGCTCGTTGAGGACCGCGAGGCGGGCGGCATCGAGCGGTGCGGCGCGGTCGGCAGCCAGTCGCACCGGAATGCCGGCCGACGCCATGCGGGCCTTGGCCTCGGCGATGCTGTGGGTACCGAAATGGAAGATCGAGGCGGCAAGCACCGCCGAGGCATGACCGTCGCGCACGCCGGCGATCAGATGATCGAGGTTGCCGACGCCGCCCGAGGCGATCACCGGAATGTCGACCGCATCGGCGACGGCGCGGGTGAGCTCGATGTCGAAACCCTCGCCGGTGCCGTCGCGATCCATCGAGGTCAGGAGGATCTCGCCAGCGCCGAGCGCGGCTGCCTGGCGCGCGAAGTCGATCGCATCGAGCCCGGTCGGGCGGCGCCCGCCATGGGTGAACAGCTCGAAGCGCGGCGGGGCACCGTCAGCTGCCGGAACGCGCCTGGCATCGATGGCGACGACGATGCATTGGGCGCCGAATTTGCGCGAGGCCTCGGCGATCAGCCGCGGATCGTTGATGGCGGCGGTGTTGATCGACACCTTGTCGGCACCAGCGAGCAGGAGACTGCGGATGTCGGCGATGCTGCGCACCCCTCCCCCGACGGTCAGCGGCATGAAGCACTGGTCGGCGGTGCGGCGGACCACATCAAGCAGGATGCCACGGTCCTCATGGCTGGCGGTGATATCGAGGAAGCACAGCTCGTCGGCGCCGGCAGCATCATAGGCCTTGGCAATCTCCACCGGGTCGCCGGCATCCTTGAGATCGACGAAACGGACACCTTTGACGACGCGACCGTCCTTGACATCGAGGCAGGGTATGAGGCGAACCTTAAGCATTGGCGCGCCTCCCGGCGGAGCGCAGAATGGCGAGCGCGGCGCGAGGGTCGATCAGGCCTTCATAAAGGGCACGACCGCAGATGGCGCCTTCGAGGATGGCGCAGTCCGGGTGGCTGAGCCGCTCGATGTCGGCGAGCGAGGCGAGGCCGCCGCTGGCGATCACCGGCACCGGCGTCGAGCGGGCGATCTCGAGCGTCGCCTCGAGGTTGAGGCCCTTGAGGACGCCGTCGCGGGCAATATCGGTATGGATGATGGCGGCAACACCGAGATCGGCCTGGCGTTTCGCCAGCTCGACGGCCGAGAGCGGCAGCGCGCGGGCCCAGCCCTCGACCGCGACCGCACCGTTGCGCGCATCGATGCCGACAGCAACACGACCGGGGAAGGCCTGGCAGGCCTGGCGCACGAGATCGGGATCACGTGAGGCAGCCGTGCCGAGAATGACCCGAGACACGCCGGCATCGAGCCAGCTGGCAAGGGTGGCGAAGTCGCGGATACCGCCGCCGAGCTGGACCGGGATGGTGACCGCCGACAGGATGGCGGCGACGGCTTCTCGGTTGACCGGCCGGCCCGCGACGGCGCCATCGAGATCGACGACATGGAGCCAGGCGAAGCCCTGGTCGGCGAAGGCCTTGGCCTGGGCTTGCGGAGTCTGGGGGTAGACGGTGGCAGCCGCCATCTCGCCGCGCCGCAGACGGACGCAGCGCCCGTCCTTGAGGTCTATGGCGGGGAACAGGATCATGGCCGCCAGCCGAGAAAGTTGGCGAGCAGCCTGAGCCCGAAGGCCTGGCTCTTCTCGGGGTGGAACTGGGTCCCGGCGAGATTGTCGCGCGCCACCATGGCGGTGACCGCGCCGCCATAGTCGGTGGTGAGGAGGGCGGCGCCGGGATCGTCGGGAACGAGGCAGTAGGAATGGACGAAATAGGCGTGCTGGTTGCCGCCGGCGATGTCGAGCCCGTCGAGCAGCGGGTGGTTCCCCTGCCCCGCCAGCGCGTTCCAGCCGATATGGGGGATCTTCAGATTGGGATCCGAGGGCGCAAGGCGGCGCACCTCGCCGGCAATCCAGTCGAAACCCGGGGTCACCTCGTGCTCATGGCCGCTCCTCGCCATCAGCTGCATACCGACGCAAATGCCGAGAAAAGGCCTGCCGTCGCGGCGGACCGCGCTCTCGAGCGTCTCCATCATGCCGGGGATCGCCGCGATCCCGTCGCGGCAGTCGCGAAAGGCACCGACACCGGGGAGCACGATCCGCTCGGCCCTGCGCACCGCGTCAGGGTCGGCGGTGACGACAATGTCGGGGCGGGCGTCGGACAAAATGGCAGCGCGCTCGAGCGCCTTCGATGCCGAGCGGAGATTGCCCGAACCATAGTCGACAATGGCGACGGTCATGGAGCCGCACCATCGGCGGCACGGTGCCCGCGCCTTTCGAAGAACCGCATCTCGGCGGCCTGCGGCGTCTCGGCGGCCACCTCGCCGATCTCCTCATAGCCGCGGCGGGCCAGGGTCCAGCGACGCAGGCTGTTGCCTTCGAGGCCGAGGACAAGCGCGATGACCAGGGAGGCGATGGCCATCGCCTGATCGGGCACCTGACCGAATTCCGACAGAGCGGCAAGTCCGATCGCCAGCGCGAGATAAAGCACGAGCACGATCCACATGCGATGCCAGATCAGCCAGGGCAGCGAGATCAGGAAAGCCGGCCAGGAGAATCCTTCCTTCACCATGACGGTGCGATCGGCGCCCTGCGGCGTGGTTGCCGGATTCCATGGCTCGGCATGAACCGAATAGAAACGCAGACCCATGGCCTATCCTGTCAAAGTGCCCTTGGTGGAGGGGATGGCGGAGGGCCGTCGCGGATCGATCTCGACGGCCATGCGGAGCGCCCGTGCCAGCGCCTTGAAACAGGTTTCCGCAATATGGTGGTTGTTGGCACCATAAAGAGTCTCGATGTGGAGCGTCATGCCGTTGTTGATCGCCAGCGCCTGGAAGAACTCGCGAAAGAGCTCGGTTTCCATTTCGCCGATCAGCGGCCGCGAGAAAGCGACTTTCCACACAAGGTAGCCGCGCCCGGACAGGTCGAGGGCGCAGCGGGTCAAGGCCTCATCCATCGGCAGGTGGCATTCGCCATAACGGAAGATGCCGGCGCGGTCGCCGAGGGCGGCCGACAGGGCCTGGCCGAGGGCGATGCCGCTGTCCTCCACGGTGTGGTGCATGTCGATATGGAGGTCGCCCTTGGCCTTCAAGGCGATATCGATCAGGGAATGGCGGGCCAGCTGCTCGAGCATATGGTCGAAAAAGCCGATCCCGGTTGAAATATCGTGAATGCCGCTGCCGTCGAGCGACAGCTCGACGGTGATCTCGGTCTCCTTGGTGCGCCGCTCGACCCGGCCGTTGCGCATGTTAATCTGTGCCTCCATCGGGCAATCCGGGCGCCCTTTTAGCAGGCGGCCGGGGCAGTGGCCACTCCTCCCCTTACGAGCCCTGACTTGCTCTTAAAGCTCTGGACGCCTAAATCCACCCGGCGGAGGCATTGATGACTTCGAGCGCGGCAGCACCGTCCTGGCATGGGACCACGATCCTTTCCGTCCGCAAGGGGGACCGGGTGGTGGTGGCTGGCGATGGCCAGGTCAGTGTCGGAAATACGATCGTCAAGGCCAATGCCCGGAAGGTCAGGCCGCTGGCCGGCGGCCAGGTCATAGCCGGTTTTGCCGGAGCCACCGCCGATGCGCTGACCCTGTTCGAGCGGCTGGAGGGCAAGCTCGAGCAGCACCCGATGCAGCTCACCCGGGCGTGTGTCGAGCTTGCCAAAGACTGGCGCACCGATCGCTATCTCCGGCGGCTCGAGGCGATGATGATCGTGGTCGACCGGCAGGTCAGCCTGGTGCTCACCGGCACCGGCGACGTGCTCGAGCCGGAGCGCGGCATCGTGGCGATCGGCTCAGGCGGCAATTATGCGCTGGCCGCCGCGCGGGCGCTTGCCGACGGCGCGCTCGATGCCGAGACGATCGCCCGCAAGGCGATGGCGATCGCTGCCGAGATCTGTGTCTTCACCAATGCCAATCTGGTGGTCGAAAGCCTGGCAACCGGACAATCAGAATGACCGACTTCACACCGCGCGAAATCGTCTCGGAGCTCGATCGCCACATCGTCGGCCAGGGCGAGGCAAAGCGCGCCGTGGCCATTGCGCTGCGGAACCGGTGGCGCCGCAAGCAGCTCGAGCCGGCATTGCGCGAAGAGGTGATGCCGAAGAACATCCTGATGATCGGGCCGACCGGCGTCGGCAAGACCGAGATTGCCCGGCGGCTGGCGCGGCTGGCGAATGCACCCTTCATCAAGGTCGAGGCGACCAAGTTCACCGAGGTCGGCTATGTCGGGCGCGATGTCGAGCAGATGATTCGCGATCTGCTGGAGGCCGGCATCGCCAATGTGCGGACCGCGCGCCGCAAGGATGTCGAGGCGGAGGCGCATCTCAATGCCGAGCGGCGGGTGCTCGATGCGCTGGTCGGATCGCAGGCTTCGGCCGCCACCCGCGATGCGTTCCAGCGCAAGCTCCGGTCGGGCGAGCTCGACGACAAGGAGATCGAGGTCCAGGTTGCCGATACCGGCGGCATTCCGGCTTTCGACATTCCGGGGCTGCCGGGCGGGTCGGTCGGCATGATCAATATCACCGACATGCTGAGCAAGACCTTCGGCCAGCGCACCAAGACCCGGCGCATGTCGGTCAAGGCGAGCCACGAGGTGCTGCTGCAGGAGGAGAGCGACAAGCTGCTCGACAATGATCTGATCGTGCATGAAGCGATCGAGATGGTGGAGAACAGCGGCATCGTGTTCATCGACGAGATCGACAAGATCAGCGCGCGCTCGGAGCGGCACGGCGCCGATGTCAGCCGCGAAGGGGTGCAGCGCGATCTCCTGCCGCTGATCGAGGGAACGACGGTCAGCACCAAGCATGGCCCGGTTCGCACTGACCATATCCTGTTCATCGCCTCGGGCGCGTTCCACATCGCCAAGCCCTCGGACCTCTTGCCGGAGCTGCAGGGCCGGCTGCCGATCCGGGTCGAGCTCAAGGCGCTGACCATGGATGATTTCCGGCGGATCCTGACCGAGCCCGAGGCCAATCTGGTGCGGCAATATACGGCGCTCATGCAGACCGAGGGGGTGACGCTCGAATTTACCGATGACGGGATCGACACGATTGCCCGGATCGCCGCCGAGCTCAATCAGAGCATCGAGAATATCGGGGCAAGACGGCTCCAGACGGTGATGGAGCGGGTGCTCGACGAAGTCAGCTTCACCGCCACCGATCGCTCGGGCCAGCGGGTGGTGATCGACCGGGCGTTCGTCGAGGCGCATCTCGGCGAGCTGGCGCGGAACACGGATTTGTCGAAATTCATCCTGTAGGCATTAGGCATTCGGCATTAGGCAGTAAGCGGTGCTCTTCACTACTGCCTACTGCCTACTGCCTACTGCCTACGACGCAGTCGCAAATACCACGCCCCACCTCCGCCATGCCGTGGATGGGCGGGCTGGAAAGCGACCACCATGGCACGCAGCTCCGGCTCGGCGAGCCATTGCGGCAGCAGGCGGCGAAGGCGGCCGTCGCGTTCGGGAGCGTTCCAATGGCTCTCCCCATGCAAGGTGTGGCGAACATAGTCGCCGCTGCCCTTGCCGGTGATCACCAGCACCAGGCGCAAGCCCCGGGTCCGCGAGGCATTGAGGAAACCGCGCAGCCGCATATAGGCGACCTCGACGCTGTCGCCATGGAGATCGAGCCGGTCCTCGATCTCGGCCTTGCCGCGCAGCAGACGCTGCCGGGTTCGCCGGTCGAGGCTGTTGCCCGGCAAGGCTTCGGCACGCACCGGCGCGGGTTGAAGGGGCTTCGGCGGACGCGGTGCCGGCGGCGGCGCCACAGTCGCGGGATGCGGGGTGGCCGGAACGGGTGGCTGGTCCCGCAGAGGCGTCACGGTGGCCCGGACGGTATCCCACAATTCGCGATCCTTGCGGCGCATGGCGTCACGGTGCCTGGCGCAAGCGCCCGGCCAATTGTTTCGGCAGCAGAACAATCATCCGGCCAGGGCTTTTCAGGTAACCGGCAAGGATTGCCGCCTCGTCGCCGGCGCCGAAGAAGACATCGCCGCGGGCCGCGCCAAGGATGGCCGAGCCGGTATCCTGGGCGACCATCAGCATGCGAAAGGGACGGTCGGGCCGGCCGGGCATGATGACGGCGCTGTCGAGCCAGACGGGGGTGCCGAGGGCCCACCAGGCGCGGTCGACCGCGAGGGAACGGTGCGGCGTCAGCTGGACCTGCTGCGCGCCGGGCGGTCCGAGCGCCGGATCGGCGAGCTCGACCTCGCGAAAGAAGATGAAGGACTCATTCTGCCGCAACACCTCCGGCGCGTCCGCGGGGTGGCGGGCGAGCCAGTCGCGCAGGGACTGCATAGACAGATTGTCGCGGGTCAGGGCGCCACGCTGATGGAGCACCGCGCCGATGGCGGTGTAGGGCCGCCCGCTCTTGGCAGCAAAGGCCAGACGGACGGTGCTGCCGTCGTCCATCGAGACCCGTCCCGAGCCCTGGATGTGGATGAAGAAGGCATCGACCAGCGAATCGACCCAGAGCAGCTCCAAGCCGCGGTCGGCCAGCACCCCCGCCTCGATCTCGGCGCGGCTGAAATAGCGATGGGCATGACCCGCGACATAGCGTCCATAGCGGGTGCCGAGCCGGGACTCGGCGGCGGCATCGAGCGCAACGAGATCATCGGGCTTGCGGTAGATCGGGATCCGATAAGGACCGTGGCGGCGGCGACTGCCGCGGGCGGTCGCCTCGTAATAGCCGGTGAACAGGCCTTGCGGGCGCGTCGGATCATCGACCCGGAAAGGCACATAATGGGACTCGAGGAGGCGGCGCATGGCGGCGTCATCGATGCTGGCGGGAAGGTCGATGACGGCGTTGCAGGCGCTCGACCAGTCGGCGCGGCGACCGGCGTAGCGCGGCGCGCGCACAAAACCGCGTCCCTCGGTCATCATTTCGCGGCAGGAACGACGCAGCGCATCGGCCGCGCCGGCTGCGTCATGGGTGCTCCAGCCGGCGATTGCGGCAAAGGCGAGCGGCGTCAGTCGAACCTCGGGCGCAGCGGATGACGGCGGCGTTGTCATGGCAATGATCAGCGGAACAAGCAGGCAGCGCCGCAGAGCGCCGGCAGGCGTCAAACGACGCCCTCGGTGGAGATCAGCCGCCAATTGGGGTCACGCGATGAGATGTCGCGCTCGAAGGTCCAGACATCGGTGATCTGGCGGACCCGGGTGGCGTCGCCGTCGATGACCTCGCCGGTCCGGCTGCGGGTGGCCGAGATGAGATCGGCGATGAAGCGGACGGTGACGCTCGCCTTCTTGCCGGAAAGCTCGGCGCCGACGATCTGCGAATTGTCGATGCCGACGAATTTGCTCTCCAAGGTCTCATTATTTTTCTGGCGGGTGTCGATGGCGGCGGAGAAGCCGTCATAGACTTCGCGCGACAGCAACGGCTTCAGCGCCTTCTTATCGCCCTCGGCAAAGGCCGAGACGATCATCTCGTAAGCGATGCGGGCACCTTCGAGGAAGGATCGCGGCAAGAAGCTCGGATCGGCGCCGGCGATTTTCTCCAATCCGGCGGCGGCCGGAGACCCCGGCTCGGCATAGCCTTGCCAGATCGGGGCACCCTCCTCGGCCGGGGCGTCGCCGTCGCTGCGCGCCGGCTCGCGGCCGGGCATATGGATGACATTGTCCTCGCGCCGGAGCTCGGTCTGCTGCTGGTCGCGCTGAAGCGGGTCGTAGCGGCGCTCATTGCCGGTGCGGGTGCCGAGTACGCTGCGCAATTTGAACAGCAGGACGACCGCTATGCCGAGAATCAGAAGGTTCAAGGGATCGAAAGGTTGGCTCATTTCGCTGTGGTCCTGCCTGCAATTGCGCTACGTGACATCCGTGTCCGGTTCTCCCAGGACGTGCAGGGGGAAGCAGCCGAACCTTCATGGCGCAGACATACTCCCTTTTATATAGGAGCCAGGCTTAGACTCCAAACTGATGATTGGGGCCTCGCGCCTTGCGATCACCCCTCAGCCGTGTTAGCCCACCCCTGCGGGCCTGCCAGGGCCCATCGGGACTCGAGGAAAGGCGGATCGAGATGGCCCAGGACAACAAAACCAAGGCTACTCCGGAGTCGAACGGGTCCAAAACAGCAGTTGCCGGCGCCCCCGCCCCCGGCCCGGCGGCGACCCCGCAGGAACAACCGTCGCCTCAGGCCCAACCTTCAATGAAGGTCCTGGGTCAGTATCTGAAGGATCTTTCCTTCGAAAATCCTAACGCTCCGGCCTCGATGACGTTGCAGGCTCAGCCCGACATCAACATTTCGGTCAATGTCAATGCCAAGCCGCTCGGCCAGGGGGGCAGCGACTACGAAGTCGAGATCCATCTCGAGGCCAAAGCGTCGCACCAAGGCAAGGTGATTTTCGCCACCGACCTGCTCTATGCCGGCGTCTTCAGGCTCGAGAACATCCCGAAGGACGCGCTCCATCCGATCGTGCTCATCGAATGCCCGCGCATGTTGTTCCCCTTCGCCCGCCAGATCCTGGCCGATGCGACCCGCAGCGGCGGTTTTCCTCCGCTGATGCTCGATCCGATCGATTTCGCCGGGATGTATCAGAAGCGGATGGCCGAGGGAAAAGTCCTAGCCTGAGGCCATCCGCTGGGCCGGGTCGGCCGAAAGCCAGCGATCCCATAGCGGCGCGCGACCAAGAGTGGCGACAAAGGCCGCATGGGCGGCGCGCTCATCGTTCGTCAGGCGGTCGGGAAGCGGATTGGGCCGCGGCCTTGCGGGCAAGCGCTGGACGGTGCTGACGGCAATGATGGAGGGACGCTCGGCAAAGACCAGGGTGGTCTGACGCCCGCCGACCAGCTCGAGATAGACCTCGGCCAGGAGCTCGGCGTCGAGCAGCGCGCCATGGCGGGTCCGCTGCGAATTGTCGATCCCATAGCGCCGGCACAGCGCATCGAGGCTGTTCGGCCCCATGGGGTGGCGCTGGCGGGCAAGCGCCAAGGTGTCGAGCACCCGCTCGGGAAGCAGCAGGCGGCGATTGCAACGCTCCAGCTCGGCATTGAGAAAGCGGAAGTCGAAGGCGGCATTGTGCATCACCAGCGGCGCGTCGCCGATGAATTCCTCGAAGGCCCCGACGGTGCTGGCAAAGAGCTGCTGGGTGCGCAGGAAGTCGTCGGAAAGGCCATGCACCGCATAGGCATCGGGCGGCATTGGCCGCTCCGGGTTCAAATAGACGTGAAAGAACCGACCGGTCGGAATGTGGCGGATCAGCTCGAGCGCGCCGATCTCGACCAGGCGGTGGCCCTCGGTCGGCTCGAGGCCGGTGGTCTCGGTGTCAAGGACGATCTCGCGCATCAGCTCCGGTCGATTCGCGGCCTGCTTCCTCGCGCAATCGAGACACGATCCTTTGCACCTGGTCAAATGCATCGTCGAGGCCGCGCCCGGTTTCCACAATGAAATCGGCACGAGCCCGCTTGTCGGCATCGGGCGTCTGGCGCGACAGCAGCCGCGCGAACTTCTCCTCGGTCATGCCAGGCCGGGCCAAGGCGCGGCGGCGCTGGATCTCGGGCGAGGTGCTGACCACGATGATGCGGTCCATCGCGCTGTCGCGGCCGGTCTCGAACAGCAGCGGAATGTCGAGGATGACGAAAGGCTGGCGCGCCTGGCGCGCCGCATCGAGAAAGTGCTGCTCGGCCGCGCGGACCAAGGGGTGGACGATGGCCTCGAGGCGCGGCAGGCGGGCCGGGTCGGCGAGCAGCAGAGCGGAGAGCCGGGCACGGTCGATCGCGCCATCGACGAGGGCCTCGGGGAAGGCCTCGGCAACGGGAGCGACGGCAGCGCCACCCAAGGCATAGAGGCGATGCACCTCGGCATCGGCATCGAACACCGGCGAGCCCAGCTCGGCGAACATCCGGGCGGTTTCCGATTTGCCCATGGCCAACGATCCGGTGAGAGCGACCATCAGCATCGCGCGATTATCCCGTCAGGTCGCGGACGATCAGGGCCCTGAGCTCGGGCGTCACCTCCGGCCGGCGGCCGAACCAGCGCTCGAAACCGGGGACCGCTTGATGGAGCAGCATGCCGAGACCATCGACGCAGCGAAGACCGCGGGCGCGCGCCTGCCGCAGAAGATCGGTCTCGAGCGGCACATAGACGATGTCGGCGACAATTGCTTCGGACGGCAAGGGAGCGAGATCGATGACCAAGGGCTCGCCGCCCGTCATGCCGAGGCTCGTGGCATTGACGAGCAGGCTGGTGGTTTCGAGCCTCGACGGGATCTCGGCCCAGCCGATCGGATGAATGCCCTCGCCGAGCTTGGCGGCAAGAGCCGCCGCGCGCTCGGCGGTGCGGTTGGCAAGGTAGATGTGCGCGACGCCGGCCGACTGCAGAGCCGCAATGACGGGACGTGCCGCGCCCCCTGCCCCAAGGACCATCGCCGTATGCCGTCCAGGCGTGAAATCGGGTGCGGCGCTGTGCAGGTTCTGGAGAAAGCCATAACCGTCGGTGCTGGTGGCCAGGAGCTCGCCGTCTTCCATCCATAGGGTATTGACGCTGCCGAGCCGCGCGGTCTCGCGATCGGGAATCTTCACCAGCTGGGCCACCAGCTCCTTGTGCGGAACGGTGACATTGCAGCCGATCAGGCCATGGTCGGAGAAACTGCCGATAAAGGCGGCGAGCTCCGCAGGCGCGACGGCGATGCGGTCATAGCTGCCGGGAATGCCATAGAGCTCGAGCCAATAGTTGTGGATCAGGGGTGAGCGGGAATGGGCCACCGGCCAGCCGATCACCGCAACACGCCGCTGCTTGGAAGCCGTGCTCATGACGGGATCAGCCGCTCGGCGCGCAGGAAGGACAGCAGCGGAAGCAGCGGCAGGCCGAGAATGGTGAAATAGTCGCCTTCGATGCGATCGAACAATTGTGCGCCGAGCTCTTCCAGCCGGTAGCCGCCGACGGAGCGCGTGACATCCGGTCCGACAGCCGCGAGATAGCGATCGAGGAACGCGTCGCTGAAGTGGCGCATGGTGAGGTCAGCGGACTCGGTGATGGTGGTGAGCATCCGTCCATCGCGCAGCACGACGGCGGCGGTGACAAGCGTGTGGGTCCTGCCGCGCAGCGATGCGAGATGGCGGCGCGCTTCGGCGAGATCGCCGGGCTTGGCATAGATCGCATTGTCGAGAACCAGGATCTGGTCGGCACCGATGACATGGTCGTCGGGACGACTCGCCGATACGGCCTGCGCCTTGGCTTCGGCCAAGGTCTCGGCAACCCTGGCGGCGGGAAGATCAGGTGCCAAGCCATGGCGGACCGCCGCCTCGTCGATGGTCGGTGCAATCACCTGGACGGCGATCCCGGCAGTGGCAAGGAGACGTCGCCTGATCTCGCTGGTCGATGCAAGAACGAGAGTCACTT
>Ga0075420_100000941_pt1 | contig 24042 bp, 15 predicted proteins | sample SoiMetdeltSBSDD4_FD_75296 | JGI IMG/M metagenome (GOLD analysis project Ga0075420, IMG submission 75296) | Bulk soil microbial communities from a Populus tree surrounding site in Tennessee, USA - Soil MetaG P. deltoides SBSDD4 | ecosystem: Environmental > Terrestrial > Soil > Tree plantation...
AAACGTTAGGCACGGGCAGTCGGGCGAAGTGCAGGCGATGCCTTCCACTGCGATCAGATTCAGGGTTCGACGGCGGTGGAGCCACAGCGGCCCGCCGCCGACCGTCGGTGGCGGGATGGCGACCGACGGCCTGCCTACGGGTCGCATCAGCATGCACGCGGAACGACGCCGAGGGAAGGCCGAGACGACGATCAGGACTCGGCCGGCCACCAGGCGGCACTATCATTCACTCTGCCAGCGTCAGCCACATCCTCCACGCTCACTCCCCTGACCATGCAGCGCTCCTTCGTCACCACGGTCTTCCACGCGGCCGTCCCGATGTTCGTCCTGGTCCTCGGCCCGTCGGTCGTCCGGGCGCAGGGTGCGCCGCCGGATACCGCGAAGCCACTGAAGGTCACGGCGGCGCTTTCGTACCTCGACGCTACAGGCAACACCGACGTCACCTCGCTGACGGTCGCCGAGCGACTCGAGTGGAAACGGCCACATTTTCTGTGGGCGCAGTTCATCAACGTCATCAACGGATCGACCGACGGCGAGGAGAGCGCGAACCTCTTCGCCACCGGCGTGCGGGGCGACTGGAAGCCGCGGGGGCGGCTGTCCCTGTACGGGCTGCTGAACTTCGACCGCAACCGGTTCGCGAACATCGGTCGCCGATTCGAGGAAGGGCTCGGGCTCGGCTACACGCCGATCGATCGGCCCAAGCACCGCCTAACGACCGAGCTCGGCGGCCAGTTCGTGCAGCAGCGCAACCTGGACGGCGTGAGCGACAGCTTCCTCGCCGGCCGCGCGGCCGAGGCGTATCGGTACACGTTTCGCGAGAATGCGTACGTCGAGGAACGGGTCGAGTTCCTCCCGAACCTCGAGACGGACGAAGACTACCGCGTGAACGGCGAGGCCAATCTGGTCGCGCCGCTCTCCCGCCGGCTCGCCATCAAGCTTGGCTACGTCGTCCGGTTCGACAACCTGCCAGAGCCCGGCGTGAAGAAGACCGACCGGTTCTTCACGTCAGGCATTCAGGTCACGTTCTAGCAGGTAGGTCCTCCCGAGCGCAGCGAAGGATCGTCGTCCTCCCGGCAGAGCGGTGTCATCCCGAGCGCAGCGAAGGATCTTCGGCGTCCCGGCGGAGGGCGTTGTCATTCTGAGCGAAGCGAAGAATCCTCGGTATCCCGGCTGAGAGATCCCTCGCTCGGGACGATGAGGATCCTTCGCCTGACGGCTCAGGATGACAAAGTTCTGACGGCTCAGGATGACAACCGCCTGACGGCTCAGGATGACAATGGCTGACGGCTCAGGACGACAACACGGCTCACGACCTACGATGAACCGTGGTCGGATGACCGCGATTCCCCATCTGCCCACTTCGTGGGCATCCGCGGCGCCTGGCGGCGCCTGCGCTCGGAGTGCCGGCCGCTACTCGAACTGTTTTCTGAACGCGTCGAGCTGCGCACGAAGGTCCGCCACTTCCCTGCGCAGCTCCTGCACGTCCGACTCGAGCGCGCCGATCCGTTCGCCGCTCGAGTGTGCGGTCGTCGGCGGCGCGGCTTCCGGCGGCGTGTAAGTCACCTCGCCGGCGAGGAGGTGTGCGTACCGCGCTTCCTTCTGCCCCGGCTGCCGCGGTAGCGCGACGATGAGCGGATTCGGCTGGCGCTCGGCCATCGCAGTCAGCACCGACTCGACGTCCTCGAGCGTCTCGAACGCCGCCAGCCGGCTCGCTCGCGTCTTGATCTCGCCGAGTGTCTGCGGTCCTCTGAGCATCAGCACGCCGAGCACGGCGGTGTACCGGGCGGTGAGACTCATCGTCTCGTGCATGAGGTGCCGGAACTTCGTGACGCGCGACCCGCTCTGTTGTACCGCACGTACGAGCGAGCGCACGCGAAGGGTCTCGATGGCGTGCGCCACCGTCGGCTCGTCGTAGTGCACGACGGGATCGCGGTTGGACGTCTGGTTGCACGCGTTGGTCAGCGCGTTGAGCGACAGCGGATAGTAGTCCGGCGTCGTCGTCTCCTTTTCGATCAGCGAACCGAGAACGCGGACCTCGACGTCCGTCAGCAGGTCATTCACCGTGGATTGCTCCTCCGATCACGGATGCGCACGCGTCGAACCCATCGTGTCCGGCCGCCGAGCGCCTGAGATCATCGAGCGCCGCCTTGAGAGAGTCGTCCGGGGCATGGTCCGCCGCCGCTTCATACGCGAGGACCGCGTCGGGCACGTGACCGCCCAGGAGCAGCGCCAGCGCGCGGGAGAGCTCGACGTCCACGGATTGTGTACCCTGGAGCGCGACGTCGTACTCGGCGACCGCTTCCACGTATCGGCCCTCGGCGGTGAGGAGGTCCCCCGTCAGGCCATGGGTTTCGGGCGCATCCGGATCGAGCGCCGTGACGCGCGCAACGTCCGCGCGTGCTGTGGCAAGATCGCCGTCGCGAATGCTCACGAACGCGCGGCGCTGGAGCGCGTCGACCTCGGGAAAGCCGAACTCGATCGCCCGGGTGTAGTCGTCGCGGGCCCCGGCGTAGTTCTCCTGCTGCTCACGTGACATCCCGCGGAAGTAGTGCGCCATGCGTCGCTGATCGTCGCTCGATCCGCCCGCGCCGGCTCGCTCCAGCACCTGGTCGAAGTCCGCTTCCGCCTCCGCATACTTCCCGAGCGAGACGCGGCTGGTCCCGCGGCCGAGTATCGTCAGGCTGTCGTCGTGGCCGAGCCGGATGGCGTCGTCGAAATGTCGCTCCGCGGCCGCATGGTCCCGTTCCGCATAACGATCGCGAGCGAGCTGCAACGCGTCGTCCGCTTCCGGCGGAACGATCGTCGCACGGAGCGCCGATGCCGCCCAGTCGAGCGCCCCCTGCACGCCCTCGGTTCCGACGCGCAGTCGCTTCCCGCGCTCTGCGGCGAGCTGCATCGCGGCGATGAGCGCGGCCATCAATCGCGTCGTGCTCTCGGGCCACTCGTTGTCGGTCGTCGAGTACTTCACGATCGCGTCGTGCCCGATGTTCGCCGGGATGCTCGTCGCCAGGTCTTCGCGCACCACGAGCATCGACAGCTTACCGAACGCGTGGGCGGCGCCGATCTCGTAGAGCACGTTGTAGTTGAGCTCCGACACGTCCGCCCACACCAGCCCCGACTTCGCAATGAGCTTGAGCAGCAGGTCGCAGTAGTCCTCGTTCGAGAGCCCACCCCACGCGCGGAACGCGCGGAAACCCACCTGCTCGAGCGACGGCCGGTAGAAGATCGAGAAGTACGACGCGTACGGCTGGCTGAACGGCATGATGACGAACGCGGTGTCGCGCTCGGGTTCCAGCGTGTCGACGATCTCGCCGAGGTAGGCGAGCGATGGTGAGAGGACGTCGTCGACGCCGCGACCGGTGTCGCGCAGTCGGAAGCGATCCGGGTCGATCGCCGGCAGAGCGTACTTCGCGCGAATGCGCTCCACCTGCTCGAGGGATTGCTGCGCCGTGTCAGGATCGGTGTCGGCCAGCATCCCGTAGTGTGTGAGCAGCGCACCGAGCAGCACGAACTCGGCGAGGTCGATCGACTTCGCCGCGACCTTCGTGGTGATCGCGATCAGGAGCTCGGCGTGTGCGTCGCCGCCGAGGTGTGTCGGTTGCTCGGGCGGTGCGACATCGACGCCGATCTCCGACAGGAACTCGATCATCCGCGCTCGTCGAACCGGATACTGCGCGCGCCCGTATTCGGCGAAGCTGAGGCTCAGGAACTGGCCGAGGAGGAAACCGTTGTAACGCGTGTAGAGCGGTGAGAAGCGCTCGACCTCCGCGTCTATGCCTGGGGATTGAACTGCGGGGCGTTCCACTGCGCGACTCCTGCAGGGTCGGGGCTACCACTATATCGAGGTAGGGCTCCGTTGCAAGCGGTCGCGCGACGTGTGGTCAGCTGGTCGGGAGCGTCGGCGTTTATCGCCCCCCTCGAGCGACAACCGAGTCGAGCACTGTCGCGACAGTCGAGAGATCGGCGAGCGATCCACCGCCGCGTCGACTCAAGCGTCGCAGCGGCTCGACGATCGAGTCCACGGTAGCTCGCTCGTCGTCGCGCTGACGCTCCAGCCCCGCAACAATGCCGGAGAGCGCTCGCATCGTCGGTCGCTCGTCGCCGAAGAACGTCCGGTCGCCCGAGGTCGCGGCCAGGCGAGCCGACTCGCTCCATGCGCCGAGATCGAACCAGTTCGGGTTCGACGTGAGCGCTCGCAGCTCACTCGCGACACGGCTCCGTTCGTCGGCAGCAGCGCGTGGATCGCTGGACCGCGCAAGCTGTTCGACTCGCAGCGCCACTGGAGCGCCGGTCTCGTCGCGCGCGGCAAGCTCGGCGAGCGCACCGGACACCGGCTGCTTGAACCGGGTGTCTGTGGCAGACAGCGCAACGGAGAACTGCGCGTAGCGAACTCCAAGACGGAATGCGTAGGCTCGGTCACTGAAGGACTCCGTTGTCCCACGCAGAGCCGTCCACCTCGGCTGGTTCCACGATGCGCCGAGTCGCGCTTCGAGGTCGGTCACGGCGCTCAGGCCATCGGATACGCTGTGGACGGCGAGCAGGGCCGGCGTGCCGGCTGTCGAGTCCCGGCCAAGCACCAGGATCGCGGCGATTCCTGCCGCCGCCAGCAATCCGCCGACGGCGACTCCCGTTCGACTTCGCCACGGCGCGTTAGGCTTCCGGACAGCGGCTATCAGTGACCGGGTGGGGCTCGGCGGACGAAGCTGCGGCGCCACGGACGCGCCTTCGCCTGCCAACCTGGCGTCGAGCAGGGCGCGCGCCTCGACGAACGCATCGTACGCCTCGCCGCCCTGTGCCAGGGCCTCGAGGACACGCTCTCGTTCGGCAGCGGGAAGGGTGCCGTCGAGAAAGCTCGCGAGGGTCTCGGGATCGATTCGGTGATTCGTCAACGGACGTCTTGATGAGCGGAAAAGCGTGAACACGTGACTGACCTCATCGTGCAGTCCGCATGCCTAACGATTACGACCACGAAAATACCGGCGAGTCGGTCATGTCTCGCCGCCGGAGAGAAGCTCGGTGACCTGCGCGCCGTGGACGCCGCGTGCTTCCAGCGCCTCGCGCAACCTCGCCTGTGTCTTTTCCAGTCTTCGGTAGAGCGGCTTCTGGTCGGTGTGAAGCGTCCGCGCGATGTCCGCGACCGAGAGGTTGTTCCAGAAGCGCATCCGCATGATCAGCGCGTCCTCGGCGGGCAACGCGGAGACGAGCGAACGAAGCAGCTCCTCCATGACGAGCATCGCGTCCACGTCGCGCGGCGGCTCGGTCTGGTCCGCGACGCTCGATGCTCCTGGCGACTCGAGGCTTACCTCGGCCTTCGGGGACCGTTGAGGGAGGCACGTGGCAAGCCGCATCAGCTCCGAGTCGGTCGATCCGCACCCGGACGACCGAAGGATCTGTACCGCTTCGCGAACCGGATGCCCATCTCGATACAACAGCTCCTCGAGCCGCACCGCGATTGGCCCTCGGCGCTTCGCCTCGGCTGACGGACGCCACCGCCCCCATCGGTTGTTCCGGAAATCACGGAACAGGTTGACGACGACCGTCGTCAGGTATGTCGAGAGCGAGCTCCGCCCCGCGAACTTTCTGAGGATCGCGTACTCGTTGTCGATCAGTCGCTCTCGCACCCACGCTCCGAACTCCTCCGCATCGACGCGGGTCAACGCGTGTCGGCGTGCAGTGAGCGCTACCAGTCGGTCGACCAGCTCGAGGTTGGCGAGGAACACCGCCTCGGCGCTCGAGGCAGCGTTGGCGGCTGGAGACGTCATTTCCTCGGGGTACGTGGCCTGAATCGAGCCGATAACGTACCCTTGCGATACAGCTGTTTGCCAGTGGCTCGTCGGTAGGACAGCCTCTCGCAGCCATGGAGTACTGGCGGTCGCCGTGGCGGGCGACCGGACCGTCACGGACATGCCATTCACATGAAGAGGGCCGGCCTGGCTGCTACGGCGATGCTTCCGCGGCGCCGAGCTTCTCGGCGCAGTGGAAGTACGACGGTTTGAGTCCGGACCCACCACGTTACAGGCCATCAGCTTCCTCGAATGACGCGGCGACCTGGCGCCTGCTACACGGGTTGGATGGCCGCGCGCGTCCCGATTCCCAGGGCAGGTCTGTTCGGACGGCTCAGGCGCTTTGTCATCCTGCCGTCGGGCACTTTGTCATCCTGAGCCGTCAGGCACTTTGTCATCCTGAGCCGGCAGAACTTTGTCATCCTGAGCCGGCAGGCGAAGGATCCTCATCATCCCGAGCGAGCGCCCTCTGCCGCGACGGCGAAGATCCTTCGCCGCGCTCAGGATGACATCGCTCTCTCCCGGGACGGCGAAGATCCTTCGCTGCGCGCAGGATGACATCGCCCTCTGCCGGGACGAGCTCGATTTCCTCCGCCGCTATCGCTCCGCTAGGACCGATGCGAGGCGAGCTACGTCGAGTCGGCCGTGACCCGACTCGTGGTTAGGCAGGCTGACCGACCCATTCGGGAACGCCGACGCCTGCAAGCACTGCTTGACCTCAGCGGGCGTGAGGTCCGGACGCCGTCGCAGCGCAAGCCACGCCGCCGCGGCAACGAACGCGGACGAAAACGATGTGCCTCGCCAGATGCGGAATGCGTCGTCGCCGTCGATGGACCAGACATCGTCTCCTGGCGCCGCGATGGACATGTGGCGACCAGTGCTCGCCCCACATCTCCGCAGATCGTTGCGGTCGGTCGAGCCGACGGCGATGACACCGTCGTAGCCCGCCGGATATATCGTTGGGCTACCAAGCGATTCGAGATCGCCGATCGCGGCGACGACAACGCTGCCACCATCGATGCATCGTTGGACCGCCCGCTCGTCGATCGCCTCACGGTCGAGCGACCCGAAGCTACAGTTGATGACACGACAGCCTGAGGCGGTTGCGTCGTCGAGCGCGTCGTGGAAGGCCTGGCTGTCGAATCCGGTCGTCGTCCACACGTTGTACACGTGCAGCTTCGACGAGCACGCACCCGCCATCGTGGGGAGATCTCGTACGGCTGCGATCGTCGCCGCTACGGCAGCACCGTGCACGCCAGTGGATGGCTGACCCCTCCTCGGCGCCACGTACTTGCTGATGCGGGATCTGATGGACGGATGATTCAGCCCACCAGATCCCGCATCCACGACGGCGATCGGCCCCGGATCCGGTCCGACCTCGAGATCCGCCCACGCCGAGATGAACCCACACGTCTCGAGTGGCCAGAACCTGGTCGGTGACGCGGACGTGGGACCCGGAATCGTGGAGCGCACCCGCGCTCAGGGAGGGAAACTGCCTCCGGTCGACCCGCCCATACAATCCTCGAGACCGAACGTCTCCGTCGGAGTCGCTCGAGGGAACGGGAGCTCGGACCCGAGGAGCAGGTCCTTGTATGACCCGGACTTCGGTTGCATCAGACGATAGAGCCACTTGAAATCGAGGTCGTGTCGAGCCGGCTGGCGAGTTTCGAACTCATCCCACTCCATCGGATTGTGAGCGCAGAGGTTTGCGACCTTCAGCGTAATCACCTTCTTGCCGTCCGGACCGACGGGCGTGAGCGGGATGGCCGTCTGCCCCTTCCCATCGAAGCTCGTGATGGTGACCGTCAGACTCTCTCCGTTCACCCTCCGCGTCCAGACGGTAAATCCGGCAAATGACGCCTTGTAGGATGCCGACTTGTTCGCGGGCGACAGCACCGACGACAGCTCCCGTATGTTGCCCGACGGACGGCCTCCGATCTCGCCCCCGGTGATGATGGTTCTCATCAAAAGGTCGGCGGGCGGCCTTGTGCCGAACAGCTCCGGCTTCCTCGCGAGCGCGGTCGCGAACTGATCGAAATCCGGCACATTGAGATTCGCCGTGATCGGCTCGAGCGACGTACCGAACCCGAAATCCAGCACCTGGCCGTTGAACTTGTAAACCAGCCCGTTCCCCGAGTCCACGCTCCCCACACCGAGGTTTGCCGCATCGAACCGCACGTACCCGACGTGCGGCTCGCCGAGCTCACCGTCGTCGTGGAGCCGCTTTACCGTCTTTCGCGCATCGGGCATCAGGATGCCGACTTGTTTGCCGTCGGGGTGCACGACGTACAGGCATAGCCCCGAAAAGACGACTCGCAGTTCGAACGAGGGTGGCTCTGAGGACGCTGTCGCTGAGGGCATTGGGCGCTCCGGAGAAGTGGCCCCGGTTACGGGCCGGTGTAGATGAATGCGGCCCACGCGCTCGGGGCGCGTAGTTCTGGTCGTCCGGAGCGCACCGACGAGAGCTGCGCGAGGCGAAGCGCTTCGGCGGCCGAGACGCCGCTCGCATAATGCCGGTGAAACTCGATGAGCAATTCGGTTGTGGCCTGGTCGCTCACATCCCACAAGGTGCTGATCGTGGCTGGAACGCCAGCACGCAGAAAGCTATAGGCGAGCCCACTGATTGCTCCAACGTGGCTCGCCCGCGGGTTCAGCGTTCTGCATGCCGACAACACGACCAACTGCATATTGGACAGTCGCAGGCCGCCGATTTCCCGGCCGCGAAGTCTGCCATCGTCAGTGCTGTCGGTCGGTGCGAGCGCCAGGTACGACAGCTCCGGCTGCTCGCTGTTTGCGATGGCGTGCCCGGCGAAGTGAAAGACTGCGTTCGTGGCGAGTCGGCCGACAACCGCATCGCGCCGGGCGTCGGCGCCTGTCATCAGGCTGGAGCGCTCATACAACGGCGCGACGTGCTGCGCCTCACGCGCGGCACCTGGGAGGCGAGGCAGCGTCGCGTTCGACGCCGAGTCGAGCGTCGGATTGCCCACGACCAGTGCAGAATATTTCCTCCGCTCCAGTCCCGGCCGACGTTCGGCAGCCGCTACCCGAAACGCGGCGCTCGGCACCGTCCTCAGCTCGGCGAGATCGACGAGGTTGCGCTGTCGGGCCGAATCCCAGAGCGCTCCAAACGGGACGCTCGACAACTCACGATCGGGTACGATCGTGACTGGCGCACCGTCGGGCATGGCGGTCGCGAACGGCCGGATGAGCAGGTCGAATAGCTGCGCGCGGGCGCTCCCCGGCCGCGCGTCGGGAGTATCGAGCTCGTCGCCGACGCGCGCGATCAGTCCGGCAATCGAGTCGCGCGACACCGAATCCACATGCAGCCGCACGCTGTCCCGTGAAACGATCCACGCCGCGAGCCGGCGCTCGAGCAGGACGTACTCGACGAACAGCTCGGCCTTCATCAGCCGGGACCGAACCTGATCTATCGTGGTCGCCGTCGCGTAACGAGTCGGCGCTCCGGGATGGGATGGGCCGTGGGGCTTCGCCGACCACGCGACAGCGCGCGCGCGCTCGAGGTAGGCGAAAGCGGAGTCCGGGCGTCCGTCCACCAGCTGGGCTTCGATCATCGCGTCGAAGACGCGCTCCGTGGTCTCGAGGAATGTCGCACGCGCCTCCGACGATTCGAACGCACTGCCCTGTTGTTCGATGGCCGTGATCGCTCGCTGCAGGCTCTGGCGCGCCGCCGTCCGATCTCCGGCAGCCAGCTCCGCGAGCGACGTCTGATAGTGGCCGGCAGCCATGAACCAGTCGCCCTTGAGCGCGCCGTAGGCGCGAAGCACCTCCGACAGGAGCGCACGCGCCGCGTCAGGATCCCGGTCGCGTGCCAGCTCGGCTGCCACGACCTGGACGTCGGCGCGTACGCGGTCGCGCCCCAGGCCCGGCCGAATGCTGTCGACGAACCGACTGGCCTCGTCGAGCGACGCCTGGGCAATCAATGGCCTCCCGAGCGCGGCCAGCTCACGCGCTCGCGCGCGGTGCGCCCAGGCCATGGTCTGCGGGCGTCCGGTCGCTCGCGCGACATCGAGCACTTCGTTCATGATCGCGAGGGCGGCATGACCGAGCCCGTCACCGCGCGCGTAGATCGCGACCGTCGTCAGGTGATTGTTCAGGTAGCCCGATCGGCGAAACGGGGCGAGCATCCGTAATCCGCGATAGGCCTCGACGCGTCCCGCAGCGGTCTGGCCCGTGAGGTTCAGCGCTTCCGCGAGAAGGTATGCGATCGCGCCTGCATTCTCCGGTTCCCGCGCACGAGCGATGTCGGCGGCGGCGTTGCGATAGAACTCGATGGCGGCTTCGTAGTTGCCGCGCCGTAACTGACTCACGCCAAGGGCCCACACGACCTTCCCGCTGAGCGCGGGCTCAGCCTGGGTCGTCTCGGTCAGCAACTTTCGAAACCGTGCGTCGGCGCTTTCGAGCTCACCGAGATTGACCTCAGCGGCCGAGTGGTAGAACGCGGCCCAGCGCGCGAGCGGCGACCGAAACGCGCGCAGCACCCGTTCCGCTCGGTCGAGATGCGCGTCCGCGTCGTTATGCGCCGCACGCGCATTGAGCGCGACCCCACGGGTGAAGTCGACATGCGCGCGGGCGAGCGCTCGCACGTCGCCATTCGCAGCCATCGTAGAGTCGATCGCGGCGACGGCCAGGGAGACGCTCCGGTCTACCTTCCACTCATCGAGCGTTCTACCAATGGTTCGTGCCCGGGTGAGGGCTTCGGTCGCCGCCCTCGAGCTGTCGCGCGTGATGGCATCTGCCCATTCCCCCAGACGCACGAACGCCTCATCGCGAGCCGCCTGCGGCAACTGGTCGGCCGGTGCGCCGGTCGCCGACCGTGCCGGGTCGACGTCGAGTCGCGTTAGGCGATCGAGTCGCCGCTCCCCGTCTGCCCGCCACTCGGCATCGCGCTCCAGCTCTGCATACCGCGCCCATGCCTTCCGGGCACTACCGACGAGGTAGAGCAGCTCGAGCGTGAGGGCGCGGTTGTACGCCGTGGCTGCGGCGGTCGAATCACGCTCATACGCCTGCTCGATCGCATCGAGCGCGCGAAGCATCGGCTGGAGCTGCTGGTCGCGCTGTCCGATCTCGAGATAGGCGACTGCGAGATCGTTCAGAATCTCGGAGCTCGTCGAATCCCGACGGTGGGCGCGTTCGAGGAGCGCGACCGCCTTGTCCGCCGACGCCGCCGAGGCGTCGCGCCACCGCAGACTGAAGACGGCCGAAGCATGCAACGCGTCGACCGTCGAGTCGGTCGCCTGCAGCGTTCGCACATCGCCCGCGAGCTCGGCCGACCGCTCGAACGGCCGTGTTCCAGGCGTCAACGGGTCGCCGCAGCGAAATCGTGGAACGACCTGTGTCGTATCGTGAACGCTGCATTCGGACCACGTCCCCTGCCGAGCCAACCTGCCGATCGTGAACCGGTCTTCGATCACCCGCCGGTGCACACGGCGTGCGATAGCTCCCGTGCCGGAGTCCGCCGCGCACCCCAAGAGCAGCAGATGCACCAGGCAGGCGACGAGGGCCGCAACGCGAGGTGAGAGCGCACGCCGCCCGACCAGGGAGGCGATGGCGATTGCCCTGCTCGACACAACTGTCAATCGGATTTCGGCGCGAACGGAGAACGGCCTGCGCTGGGCGACGGCGGCGGCGCCGTCCCCTCTGAATGCGCGAGGAGGCGAACGTTCATCCATCGTACGTGATTCGGCCAGAGGCGCGCACACCGTGCGGTTGCCTGCGGGACGGCGGGTCGTTTCCGGGCGATCAGGCTCAGGAGCGCCGACCGCAGCCGCCGACTCCATCTAATGGTAGTGGAGGAGGCTTCGTCGGTGGACTCCGAGCGCAGAGCCGGAACCACCGTCCGAGAGAGCCGTGGTCGACGTGCCGTAAGCGATGCCGTCACAAGCGGATAGTCGTGATGATAATCCCGTGGGAATACGGTGAGCCGGTTGCATTGATTCCCCGTCGCCGATCCGAGCCCGCCGCGCAACAGTGTGCAGCCGCCGGTCGACTGACCGACATACATGGGGATTCCGACAATGATCTCGACGTTGATTTCCTTCGATGGCCGCGCAGCCCGCCGTTCGTCGCTCATGTTGGTTGCTGTCGCTTCGCTGGCCGCCTGCACCGACGACTCGCCGGTTGCGCCTCCGATGCCCACGGCGGCGTCGATGGCGAAGGGAACGAAGGGCGTCACCACTGCCCAGGCGCGTCAGGCGTGGGCCGCTGTCGACATGAATCAGGTACTGGTGGGCGGTGCGGTGTTCACGTGGAACGACGGCACCGGTCCGATCCAGATTGCCGACAACTCGGCGCTCGATCTCGATAAGACGCCCGGGAGGTTCGAGGTCGTCGCTCCGCCGCAGGGAGGTGTGATCTGCACGCTCGTGGCGCCGAAGGGTTGGATCTTCCCGGGCACCGGGTGCGCCGGCATTCCCGCCGTGCCCGGTCAGACGACGTTCGTGACGTCATTCGCTGTCACCCCCGAGTACAGCGTGTCGTGGTACACGCACGACTCGTTCACGCTGGTTGGGCCGGCGACGTATACGGTGAAGGGCGTGTCGGTCAAGTACGCGGCGACGATCGTCGATGATGGCCAGGGCGATCGCTACATGTCGCTCGGGAAGCTCTGGGCGCAGTTGCCCGCGGCGGGCGACTACACGATCTGTCAGGTGAAGGCCGCGCCGAACACGACGCTCGCGGATCCGGCGTGCAAGACGGTTTCGACGAACCTGGGTGAAGTGGTCAACGGCGGGTTCTTCATCAGCAAGCCGATCGACACGTTCTTCATGGGTCGGTTGGCCGACGCGTTCTGAGCCCATCGCCTAACGCGCCGGAAGCATGATCAGAGCGCCTGGTTCGATCGCAGAATTGCGATCACGCCAGGCGCTCTGCTACTCAGCCTCTGGTGGGGCCCCCTCCGCCTCGCCATTCCCCGCACGCTCCATGCGCTGATCGAACCACTCCAGGCAGTGCGCGACGAGCGATTGCGTCGTGAACACCGTCCCGTCTTCGGTGCGCCACACGAGTCCGCCGGCTCGACTTTCCACTGGCCGGAGCACCAGCTCCTCGATCAGCTTCGCGCCCTCGGAGCGCTCCGATGAGCCCGGACGCGTGACCGTACCACGCCATGCAACTACCTGCAGCTCACCGAGCTCGCTCCCCTGGGCGGAGTCCGCGAACCATGAGACGGTCACCGCACCCGTCCGACCCTGAACGATGCAGCCGCGGGGGGTCCGGTGACGCTCCACGACGTCGCTCGAAGCGTCACGCCGGTTGGGCGCACGCTCGGGGGCGAGCGCATCGAGGAGACGGGTGACCTCCTGCTGCACCGCGTTTCGCATCTTGATCGTGGGCGGAGCGTCCGACTCGTTGAATTCGCTTTCGGCGCCCATCGGAATCATCCCGTGTTGGTCCACGTGCCCTCGACTGTTATGGGGTTGGGGTCGATATGAAGTCTACTCTATAGTCACGCCGCGCGACGGCGCTGCCGCCCGTGTCGGCTCGGTTCCTCGGCCCGATTGCGATCGAGACCCAGCCTCCCGGGCCTTTCCACCTGGCTCGAATCCTCGATCGACTGCGCCTTACAGGATGCAGTCCATCACACATCGAGGATAGCAACTGATGCATACATTCAACGCGCGAGCCAGTCGTTGGCCGCTCGCACTCACGTTCCTGGGCGTCGCGGCGATCGCTGCCTGCGCCGACGAGCCCGTCGCGCCCAGGTCTTCGCCGACGATCGCGTCCGCTACGCGCGCGCTGCGCGAAGAGATCCACGTCACCGTCACGAACGGAAGCGGCGGCGGCGAAGTCGGCTCGCTGCAGTGGGCCGTCTCCCAGGTCAACGAGCCTGGCAACGCGGGCGGCGTCATCACGTTCGACGCCAGCCTCGAGGGAGATACCATCACGCTCGACGCACCGCTCCAGGCGCAGCGCCCCGTCGAGATCATCGGGCCCGCCAAGGGCATCACGCTCAGCGGTAACGATCAGCACCGCGTCATCAACGGCGGCACCTCACTCACGCTCCGGAACCTGACGCTGACGAAGGGAAACGCCGACCTGGGCTCGGCCGTCCTGGCGCCGGGGCTGTCCCTGTACAACACGACGGTGCAGGACAATCGCGGACCGGCATCGGCCGTGTACGCCAACGACCTCCTGCGCGTCGTCAATAGCACGGTGAGTCGCAATGTCGTCGGGAGGCCGGCGGTCGAATACGGCCCGTACGCGCAGGTCACGATCGACAACAGCACCATCGCCTACAACGCGCCGGGCGCGGGCTTCGGCCCGATCAGCCTCCCGGGCGCCTACATCCAGGTGACGCTGCGCAACTCGATCCTCGCGCATAACGGGAGCCCGCTCAGGAACTGCTCGACCTATGCGGGCCTCTCCTACCAGGGGACGAACGTCGTGAACGACTGGAGCTGTGCCGACGCCGCCATCACGCCGTCGGACCCGCAACTCATGCCGCTCGCCTACAACGGCGGGCCAAACATGACGCACGCGATCCCGCATACGAGCCCGGCGTACAACACGGGCGCCGAGTGCTCGCAGACGACCGACCAGCGGTACGTCACGCGCGATGCGAAGTGCGACGTCGGAGCGTTCGAGTTCAACGACTTCACGAAGGTCACCATCACGATCGACGCGAACGTTAGGCTCGATGATTCCAGAACGTTCGCGCTCCTCACCGGCACGATGAAGTGCACGCGCGATGAGACGATTCCGCTGGCGCTCGAGATGCACCAGGATCAGAGAGTGGGGAAGACGGTCGTCGACGTACACGCAGCGGCCACGACGCAGGTCGCGTGCAGCCCGACGACGACCACGTGGGCGCGGAAGATGTTTCTGACGGAAGGCGCCTGGCAGACGGGAGCCGCTCGTGCGACGGCGAACACCTTCAACACGGCGGAGTGGGTCGCGCCGGCGGGCGCTGCAGGCGCCGTGAAGATCGCCTTCCCGCGGAAGTAGGAAGGCTCCGTTTCGTTCGCTGGGGTGGCGGTGTTGCCGGTGAGCTCAATGAGCTCACCGGCTTCGCGTTTGACCTGCCAGCCTCAGCATTGAGATCCTGTGATGTGACGCGAGCCGAGAACCGGCTCGTTGTCGCATCCCGGTCATCGCATGGGACGACACGATGCTTCGGCGCCACGAGCCGCGCGTCATGCTTGACAAAGCGTCCGTCCGCGTCCATGACAGTTGTGTCCAGCGAATTTCTTCCTCCGCAAGTCACCCGTGCACTCACGCGGGCCGGCTCGTTAGGCATGTCCGCCATCCCCAGCGCATGACGTAGGTCCAGCCCACTCTCTCCCCCACTCCGATGTCACGCCTTCGCTCGTCGACACTCGCGACCGTGACGCTCTGCCTGTCCGCGCTCAGCGCCACCGCCCAGGGGCCCGTGGCCCGCGACACCGTCGTGCCGCCGACGACGGACCCGACGTACCGGCTCCCGCTCAAACCATCGCGGATCGTGCGCTTCACCGTCGACGAGGGGACGTGGATGTCCGTCGACGTGTCGCCCGACGGGCGCACCATCGTCTTCGATCTCCTCGGCGACCTCTATTCCCTGCCGATCGCTGGAGGCAAGGCGACACGGATCATGGCCGGGATGGCGCTCGACGTTCAGCCGCGGTTCTCGCCCGACGGCAAGCAGATCGCATTCGTCTCCGACCGAACCGGCAATGACCAGATCTGGGTCGCGGACGTGGATGGAAAGAACGCGCGCCAGATCACCCGCAACGACAACGCCCGGCCGATCCAGCCGGTCTGGACGCCGGACGGGCAGTACCTCGTCGCGAACGGGATCATGTACCATAAGGATGGCGGCACAGGCGTGCGGCTCATTCCGATGCCCACTCCTCAGGGCGGAGGCGGCGGCGGTCCACCCGGAGGTGGCGGGCTCACCACGGGCTCCCACGCGTTCACGCCCGACGGACGCTACCTCTTCTACACGGCCCCCAACACCGGGCAGGGAGGCCAGCAGCTGCCAGCGCAGGAAGCGCTCGCGCGCTACCAGATCGGAATGCTCGACCGCAACACGGGGCAGGCCGCGGTGCGCACGCGCGAGTACGGGGGCGCGTTCAAACCGATGGTTTCGCCCGACGGGAAGTACCTGGCGTACGCGACACGCTACGACACGAAGACGGCGCTGCGCCTGCGTGAGATCGCCACAGGCGACGAGCGCTGGCTCGTGCCGGACTTCCAGCACGACGCGGAAGAGCGGAACTCGGTGATGGGCATCCTGCCTAACGCCGCTTTCACTCCCGACGCGAAGGCGCTGATCGCCTCGAACAAGGGGAAGCTCTGGCGGATCGCGATCCCCGACGGCCAGGCGACCCCGATTCCCTTCTCCGCCGACGTCCAGCTCGAGCTCGGGACGCTTTCGAGGTTCGAGTACGCGATCCCGGACTCATTCGTCGTCAGGCAGATCCGCGACGCCGTCCCGTCACCGGACGGCAAACGGCTCGCGTTCACCGCGCTCGACCAGCTCTACCTGATGGATCTGGGCTGCGACACACCGGCCGACGACGGCGATGGTAACGGGAGCGCGCGCACCGGAGCAAGCCGGTCGAGCTCGAGCAACTGCGTGCCCCGGCGCGTCACGCAGAGCACCGGAGTGGTCGAGCACTCGCCGGCGTGGTCGCCCGACGGCCGGTACGTGGCGTTCGGGACGTGGGACGACGTCAAGGGCGGTCAGATCCACCGCCTCGCCGTCGCCGGCGGCAGAGTCGATCAGCTCACGACCGTCCCGGCGCTATACCAGGACCTCAGGTATACGCCGAGCGGAAATCGCATCGTCTTCGTCCGCGCGACGCGGCGAGCGCGTCAGTCCTTCATCGATCACCTCTCACGCCCGACGGAGGGTGGTTCGGACCTGGCGTACATCCCGGCCAATGGCGGACCGGTCCAGGTGATCACCATGCTCGACGACGCGGCCGCGGGCGCCGTGAGGTCGGTGAAGCCGCACTTCACGCGCACGGACACGAGTCGCGTGTATTACAACTCGGGCAACTCGGTGCGATCGGTTCGGTTCGACGGAACGGACCGCCGCACGGTGGTGAGCGCGCCGGGAACGACGATCATCTCGCCCAGCGGCGATCGCGCGGTGAACTTCGGCGCGGTCGGCAGCTGGACGGTGCACCTGTTCACGCTTCCGGCAACCGGGAGCGAATCACTGAGCGTGAGCATCGGTCGCGCGACGTCGCAGGTGCCCGTGCGCCTCGTGTCCCGCACAGGCGGAGAGTTCGGCGGCTGGATGCCCGACGGCAAGGCGTTCCACTACTCGTTAGGCCGGTCGTTCTTTCTCTACGATCTCGCCACGGGCGACTCGCTCACCCGTGCCGCCGACGCGCGACGCCCGGTCGTCGACAGCAGCCGCGCGGCTGCGGACACCACCGCCCGCACCCGGCGACCGGCGTACGAGCCGGCACGGACGGTGGTCGACATCCGCGTCGCCCGCGACAAGCCCAAAGGCACGGTCGTGCTGCGCGGTGCGAGGATCATCACGATGAAGGGCACGGAGGTGATCCCATCGGGCGACATCGTCGTGACCGACGACCGCATAACGGCGATCGGAGCGAGCGGCCAGGTCACCGTCCCCGCAGGCGCGCGGACGATCGACGTCGCCGGAAAGACGATCATCCCTGGCTTCATCGACATCCACGCCCACATGTGGCCGCCGCAGGGCGTGCACAAGGCGGTCGTGCCGCAGTACTACCAGAACCTCGCGTGGGGCGTGACGACGATCCACGACGTGCAGACGTCGACGAGCGACGTCATCACGTACGCCGATCGCGAGGCCGCCGGGCATATCATCGGCCCACGATCACTCACCACCGGGCCAGGGATCTTCGTCCGCGACAGCATCCGGAGCATCGAGGAGGCCCGCGACCACGTTCGGCGGTACTCGAAGGACTTCTTCAACACGAACACGGTCAAGCAGTACATGTCAGGCGACCGTCGGACGCGCCAGTTCGTGGTGCAGGCCACGAAGGAGTTCGGCCTGACGCCGGTAACCGAGGGCGCCGGCGACTTCAAGATGAGCCTCAGCGAGTTCATCGACGGATACTCCGGGCACGAGCATGCCTACGAGATCTATCCGCTCTACGCGGACGTCGCGAAGCTGGCCGCCATGAGCGGCCTCACGTACACCCCGACGCTCATCATCGCGTACGGCGGGCCGACGGGCCGCGAGTACTGGTTCACGCGCGAGAACCCGCACGACGACCCGAAGGTCCAGCGCTTCTACTTCCATCCCGAGCTCGATCATCGCGTGCTGCGCCGCAGCATGTGGGGCCGTGACGACCAATACGTCTTCTGGGGTGTCGCCGAAGCCGCGAACCGAATCGTGAAAGAAGGTGGCAAGGCCGGGATGGGATCGCACGGCGAGTTCCAGGGCCTCGGCGCGCACTGGGAGCTCTGGATGTACCAGATGGCCGGCATGACGAACTACGACGTGCTCCGCGTCGGCACGATCTTCGGCGCCGAAGCGATCGGGCTCGGCAAGCACCTCGGCTCGCTCGAGCCGGGCAAGTTCGCGGATCTCATCGTGCTCGACAAGGACCCGCTCGAGAACATCCGGAACACGAACACCATTCGGCAGGTGATGAAGAACGGCCGTCTGTACGACGGCAACACGCTCGACGAAGTCTGGCCGAGGGATAAGAAGGCGGGACCGTTCTGGTGGACGGATTACGACCCGCCGAAAACGACCGAGCGGAGGTGAGTGCAGGACCGACAAGCAAACCCACCGTGTACGTGCCCGTGATCGTCGTTGCCGGACGAAGGTATTTCACCGAGGAGGCACGCATGAATCTCCCGAGACCGCGGACAGCCAACGCTCGCCGACTTTCAATGCTCACCGTGATGGCGGCACTCCTGTCGCCGGGGGTGATCGCGGCTCAAGGGGGGACGATCACCGGTACCGTGAAGGTGGCCGGTACCGGTGAGCCGCTGCCGAGTGCGCACGTCACGGTCGTCGGATCGTCACTGGTCACGGTGACGGATGCGACGGGGAAGTACACGCTCCGCGGCGCTCCGAGCGGGCGCGTCGAGGTGCGGGTAACGCGCATAGGCTTCGCGGAGCGCAAGCAGCCCGTGACGGTCACGACGGGTGCGTCCGCCACGCTCGACTTCATCCTCAACGAAGTGTCGGTGAGACTCCAGGAGGTCGTCACCACGGCCACCGGGGTGCAGCGCAGGATCGAGCTCGGAAACACCGTTGCGACGTTAGGCGATGTGAGCACGCGTGTCGAGCAGCGCTCGATCACGAGCGTCGCCGATCTGCTGGTCGCGAAGGCGCCCGGCGTGACGGTGCTGCCGGGGAACAATACCGGCGCGCCGCCGATGATCCGCATTCGCGGGTTGAACTCGCTGTCGCTCAGCAACGCACCGATCTTCGTCATCGACGGCGTGCGCATGAACTCGGCCCCGATCGGCACCGGCACGACGTTCGCCGCGACGAGCCATCTCAGCGGCCTCAACCCGCAGGAAATCGAGGACGTCGAGATCGTGAAGGGACCGTCGGCCGCGACGCTCTACGGCACTGACGCGGCAAACGGCGTCATCGTGATCACGACCAAGCGCGGACGCGCGGGCAAGACGCGGTGGTCGTGGCACGGAGAAGCGGGGCGGATCGAGGATCGCAACGACTACTTACCGGCGTACGCGTTGCTCGGTCATACCGCGACCGCCCCGAGTGCGCGGTGCCTGCTGATTCAGGTCGCTGCCGGGACGTGTACGGTCGACAGTACGTCGTCGCTCAACATCATGAACACCGAGGGGCTCTCACCCCTGGACTACGGCTATCGGTATCAGTACGGCCTGCAGACCAGCGGTGGGACGGAGACCGTTCGCTTTTTCGTCAGCGGCGACATCGACAGCGAGACCGGGCCATACAAGCTGCCGGGGTTCTCGCGAGAGCGCCTCGAGTCACAGGGCCTCGACATCCTGGAGGAGTGGGATCGGCCCGAGAAGCTCGGCAAGCAGAATGTGCGGGCCAACATCTCGGCCGCGTTGAGCCCGACGGTCGATCTCACGGCGACCGCCGGATTCGCCAGGATCAATCAGCGCGTGCCCGGTGCGAACAATGGCTTCTTCAGCGTGCAGTACCAGTCCATGACGAGCCCCGGCTTCAGGGGGCCTGGCCCGGGATACACCGCGAAAGGCCAGTTGGGCGAGGACCTGCACGGCTACAACGGATACGTGCCATCCGAAATGAACCAGATCCAGACGAAGCAGGAGGTTCAGCGGATGATCGGAAGCATCAACACGTCGTGGCGGCCGTTCACGTGGATGCAGAACGACGGGACGGTCGGAATCGACCTCGCCGACCGCATGGACCTGACGCTGTGCCGGTTCGGTGAATGTCCCGTGCAGGGGACGCAGCGCCAGGGGCGTTCCATCGTTCAGCACACGAACGATCGCCAGTTCACAGCGAAGCTGATGAGCACGGCCACGTGGCGTCCGCGCCAGTGGGCCGATCTCAAGAGCACGATCGGCGCTGACTACGTCAACACGGGGAACGACAACTCGCAGGCGCGTGGCGACATCCTGCCACCCGGTGCCCAGCGCCCGCAGGACGGCGCGATCCCCCAGGTCTCCGGCACGCTCGCCACAGCGACCAAGACGCTCGGCCTGTACATACAGGAGCAGTTGGGAGTACGAGACCGCCTGTTCATCACGGCCGCCGTGCGGTCCGATCAGAACAGCGCCTTCGGCAGCAACTTTCAGCAGGTGTTCTACCCGAAGTTCAGCATGTCGTACGTGATCTCGGACGAGTCGTACTTCCCGCAATGGGCGTGGCTCGACCAGCTCCGACTGCGCGGCGCGTACGGCCAATCGGGCGTCCAGCCGGGTCCCACCGCTGCGCTGGTCACCTTCAACGCCACGAACCTCAACGTGCCGGGCAATCCCGGGACGACGTCGGGTACCGACACGCCGGGGCTGCGCGCGAACGACCTCGGTAATCCGGATCTCAAGCCGGAGACGTCGGCGGAGTTCGAGGGCGGGTTCGATCTGCGCGTGCTGGATAGCCGCGTGAACCTCGAGCTGACGTATTTCAGAAAGCAGACGAAGGACGCGTTGATCAGCCAGCCGATCGCGCCATCCGCCGGTCCGTCGAACGTGACGGTTCTTCGCAACCTGGGTGCGATCAGGAACTGGGGGTACGAGGCGGTGCTGAACGCGACTCTGCTCCGAACGTCCTATCTGGGCTGGGACGCGACCGTATCGGCATCACACATCTCGAACAAGGTCATCTCGCTCGGCTACGACGCTGCGGGCCTGCCTAACAAGACCGTCGGCACCGGGAACAACCGCGACTCCGTCGGGACCTCCGTCCGTGGCTGGCACTTCCGGCCGTACACCTTCAGCGATGCGAACAACGATGGCCTGCTCGTTCCGGCGGAAGTGCAGGTCAGTCCGACGTTCAAGTACTTCGGGTACTCGCAGCCCCGTGACATCCTCTCGATTCAGACCGGGTTCGACCTGCTGCAACGGAAGGTGCGGGTCAACGCGATGTTCGATCACAAGGGCGGCTACAAGCTGCTCAACCAGACCGCCAACATTCAATGCGCGCAGTCGAACTCGTGCCCGGGCGCGTCGAAACTCGACGCTACCCTCGCCCAGCAGGCTGCCAACATCGCCACGCGCAATTCGAATCCGAGTACGGCGTTAGGCTTCCTGCAGGACGGCGCCTACTGGCGGTTCCGCGAGCTCTCCGGCACGCTGACGCTGCCGCAGCGGGTGACCTCTGCCGCTCGAGCGCAGACCGCGTCGCTGACGTTCGCGGCTCGCAACCTCGCGCTGTGGACCGACTACACCGGCCCGGATCCCGAGGCCAACTACGCGCAGACGGACGTCCAGAACACGTACTCCACGAGCGGCCAGCGCACGTACTTCACGCTGCGCCTGGCCCTTCACTACTAACCCCGGCGAGGACGATACCGATATGAGACTCGAGAGATATCGCGCTCGTTGGGCCGCGGCGACCATGGTCGCCGCGACGTCGTTGCTCCTCGGCAGCTGCAACGTGAACGACACGCTGCTCGAGCCGCAGCAGCCAGGTGTGATCGGGCCGGAGAGCGTCGACAACGCGATCGGCGCCGAAGCGCTCCGCATCGGCGCGCTGCAGCAGCTGTCGGCGGTGACGGGTGGCGGGACGACGATGTGGTCGTCCGGGGGGACGCTGGCGGACGAATGGAAGTCGTCCGATACCTTCTTCCAGACGGACGAGACTGACCGGCGCACCATCCCGACGAACAACTCACAGGTGTCCGGGCAGTATCAGAACGCGCAGGTGGCTCGTGGCCATGCGAAGACCGCCATCGATGCGCTTCGCAAACACTCGCCGGAGCGTGTGGCCCAGATCGCGCAGATGTACTTCGCGCGGGGATTCATCGAGCTGAACCTCAACGAGCATTTCTGTAACGGCATCCCGTTCGGTGTCACGGAGAACGGCGTTCCCAACTACGTCGAGCCGATCACCAACCAGGAGGGGTTCGAGCTCGCGCTGGCGAGACTCGACTCCGGCCTGACGCTGGTGGCGAACATTCCCGCGAGTGATGCGTTCGGCACGTCGATCAAGAACGGACTGCTCGTGGCGAAGGCTCGCGCCCAGGTGGATCTCGCGCAGTTCGCGGCGGCGGCAACCACCGTCGCAGGCGTGCCGACGTCGTTCACGTGGAACCTGACGTACTCGACGACCGCTGGGGATAATGGGCCGTACGGCATGAACGGCGTTCCTGCGTCGTCGCGGTACGTGGTGAGCGACAGCTTCGATTTCTTCAACGGACAGCTCAACGTCGTCAGGAACGCACTTCCCTTTGCGTCGGCGCGGGATCCGCGCGTGCCGGTACTCGGGTCGACGACCGGCACACAGAAGGGGATCGACGCCTACACCCCGTGGGTCGGTAGCGCGGTCTGGTCGGACCGGACGGCGCCGGTGACGCTGGTGAACGGCATCGACGCGCGGTTGATCGAGGCGGAGGCGAAGCTTCAGGCCAACGACATTGCGGGGATGATGACCACGCTGAACGCGCTGCGAACGGCGCCGCAACAGTTAGGCAAGCTCGCTGTGCCGGCGATGGCGCCGCTGGCGACACCAGCGACTCGGGAGGACGCTATCAGCCTGCTGTTCCGTGAGCGCGCGTTCTGGCAATTTGGCCGCGGCCAGCGGATCGGCAACCTTCGACGCCTGATCAGGCAATACGGCCGGACGCAGGATCGGGTGTTCCCCACGGGGCAGTACTTCAAGAGCGGTACGTACGGCACGGACGTGAACCTGCCGGTCACAGACAACGAACAGACGAACCCCAACTTCAAGGGGTGCATAGACCGAAACGCCTGAGGGATTTCGCGGCGTGACGTGACAGGGTCACGTGTCCGTGAATGCCTCACATGGACGGGCGGCACCGCGCGGTGCCGCCCGTCAGTGAATTGCATTACGTCGCCGACGAAGTGGCCCAGGTGCTGACCCCAACGGAAGGCACGTGGCAGTCAGGCGTTGCGGGGGCGACGGCGAACACCTACCAGATGGCGGAGTGGGTCGCACAGGCCTCGGCCACGAGCGGCGTCAGGCTCGCCATCACCCGCAAGTAGCCATTTCGGAGCCGGCCCCGCCTGGCCGACGTCCGGTTTGTCGAACCCGGTCGACTCTGACGGGGGGCCGCTGTAAACGGCGTTGTGGCAGAACTGGCAAATCCGGAGAGTTGGCTTTCGCTACAGGCGCTCAACTCTCGAGTTTGCCAATTCTGCCACAACCCCAGTCATCCGACTCCCAGACCGCGAGACCACACCGGCTTCATCGTCGCGGTGAGGCGCGTTAGGCGGAACGGCCAGAGTCGACTGGCGCCGCGGTTGCTCTCCTGAGCGCGATGATGTCCGCTTGCGCGGGAAGCTCCGCAGATAGAAAGGGCAGGCCTTTCTGACACCATCCATTCGAGGACCATATCATGTTTCGCTTTGCATCGCGTGCCGCCCGTGCACGGCACGTCCTGACGCTCATTGCCGTCACCACGCTCGGCGCCTGCGCCGACGACCAACCACTCACCGCGCCGCGCGAGATCGCATCCGAACCGCTCGTCACCGCCACCACGCTCGAGACGACCGACGGAGCGGTCGTGACGATCGTCCCGGACCGGGACGGACAGGTCCGCACGTACAGCGGATATGTTGTCGTGGGCGCCACCCTCACGTGCTCGACGAGCGGCCCGACGTTCAAGTTCCTCGCGTACGTCGATCAGTTCCAACGGAAAGCGCAGAATACGGT